>Ga0256404_1009470_pt1 | contig 13945 bp, 11 predicted proteins | sample RumenRJG_01DNA_FD_185990 | JGI IMG/M metagenome (GOLD analysis project Ga0256404, IMG submission 185990) | Bovine rumen microbial communities from Lethbridge, Alberta, Canada - RJG_01 | ecosystem: Host-associated > Mammals > Digestive system > Stomach > Rumen | place: Canada: Alberta | collected...
TGATCTATGCTTTAAGCGGGTATACCTGCGCTTATTACTGGAACCTGATGTGGTTTGATACAGTAGCTCTGTTCCCGCTGGTGATGTACGGACTTGAACGGCTGATCCGGGGAGAGAGCGGACTTTTCTACGGGATCACGCTTGCGCTTTCGGTCTTTTCCAACTACTATATCGCGATCCCGATCTGCATGTTTCTCGTGATCTGGTTTTTTGCGTACTCGGTACTGGAAACGCCGGGAAATCTGAGGACCTTTTTCATAAGGGGCATGCGCTTTGCCTTATGGAGCCTGCTGGCAGGAGGCCTGGCCGCGGCAGTGCTGCTTCCGGAGATCTATGCGTTTACCCAGACGGCATCGAGTGACAACACCTTCCCGAAAACCTTCAGCCAGTATTTTCCTGTGATCAGCATGCTTGCGCGTCATATGGGCGGCGTACAGACAGAGCAGGGACTGGACCACTGGCCCAATATTTACGCCGGCACCGCCGTGTTCCTCTGGTTCCCGCTTTATTTCCTGAACCGAAGGATCCGGGTAAAAGAAAAGGCGGTCTATATCAGCACCTGCATATTCATGCTCGCAGGGTTTTCGGTCAATGTCCTGAATTTTATCTGGCACGGTTTTCACTATCCGAATTCCCTGCCTGCGCGGCAGTCCTTCATCTATGTATTTCTTGTACTGGTCATGGGCTTCCGCGTTTTTCAGTGCCGCAGATCGATCCGGAGAGACCACCTTGCGGCTTCCTTTGCCGCAGCGATCGCTTTTATCCTGATCGCGCAGCAGACAGTTGATGATGACGCGATCCATTTTGCGGTCTATTACGCGGCGCTTCTGATCACGGCGCTCTATGCGGGGCTGTTGCATCTGTATCTTGCAAAGCGCGCGCCGCTTTCCAAAACGGCTCTTTTGCTGTTCATCCTTCTCTTTGCGGAGCTTTCACTTAATACTGCGATCACCTCCCTGACGACGACGTCCCGTACTTCCTATACCAAAGATAACGACGACGTGCGGTCGCTGCTTGGGGAGCTTGATGATGACAGCTTCTACCGTGTTGAAAAGTACAGCCGGAAGACAAAGAACGACGGCGCGTGGCTTCATTTCCGTTCGATGTCGATCTTCAGCTCCATGGCAAATGCGGACTGCACGAAGCTGTTCAAGTCCTTCGGGTGCGAGGCGTCGACAAATGCGTACAGCATAACGGGTTCCACCCCGCTGATCGATATGCTCATGGATGTCAAATATGTCCTGTTCGGCACAAAGCAGGATGAGAATCCGGCCCGCACTTTGATCGGGGAACGGGAAGAGGCGTATCTGTACCGGAACCGCTATGTTCTCCCCTTAGGCTTTATGAGTCCGGAGGGAATGAACGGGGCATGGATCCGGGAACTGGATGACCCGGCACTTTTACAGAACTCGCTGTGTGACGCGCTTTCGCTTCCGCACGTGCTGATCCCGGAGGCGCAGCCCGGCAGCAGCGCGGACGGGACCTATGCTATCTCCCTGAGCGCAGACGGGGAGTATTATGCTTTTCTGAACAGTACGAAGATCAAGTCAGTCACGGTCAACTGGCCGACGAGAAAAAAGACCTTTGAAAACCTGGACCGCCGCTACCTGATCGAGCTCGGAGACTGTAAAAAAGGAGACCTGATCCGTTTTACGGCTGAAAAGGAAAAGGATGCCCTGCCGGTTACCGTTTACCGCTTTGATCATGCGGCACTGGAAGCAGCATACGATAAGCTGTCAAAATACCCTCTTGAGATCAGCAGCTTCGGGGATGATTATCTGGAGGGAACCATCCGTGTGGATACCGGGGATCTCGGATATCCGTCCAACCGCGGAATGATCTTTTTGAGCATTCCGTATGATGAAGGCTGGAAAGTCATGGTTGACGGCGAACCGGTTATGATATATAAAGGATTGGACGCCCTTCTGAGCTTTTACTTAAGCGACGGAGAGCATAAGATCAGTATGCGCTATGTCCCGAGGGGGCTGAAGGCGGGAATGCTGATCAGCGTTTTCAGCATGATCTGCATGATCCTGGCAGTGATCCTGGGGAGGCGAACCGGCAGGATATCCGTTGAACCGGAGGCATTCGGCACAGACGCTTCAGCAGATATTCATGAAAGCGATCTGCCGGCCTCTCCCGAAGAAAACCGGGCTTCCGGCTTTCAAAGCATACCGGCGGATACTCCAGACAGGGATTCACCGCCCACAGCGGGATCAGACGGACAGACTGCAGCTGAAACAGAAGATATTCAAACGGAACCTGAAGAGAAACAAGCCTTACAGGCAGAAAAAGGAGACGAGAACCTATGACATTATTAGAGCAGTGGAGAATCAAGGCATACGGCGACGCGCTGGATGCGAGATCCAGAGACCAGCTCTGGAACCGTTATTTCGGAATTGAAAAAGGAATGTACGAGCGTATCCTCTCGGATCCCTCCAAAGTATATGAGGGAACGGTCGGAGAGCTGGCGGAAGAATTCGGCACGGATACGGAGATCATGACCGGATTTCTGGACGGCATCAATGAGTCCCTGAAGGGTTACGAGAATCCGATCGAGACCATGGATGAGACGACTGTGCTGAAGATCGAGATCGATCCGGAGAAGCTTTACTACAACATGGTCGGCGCCAAGGCGGACTGGCTGTACGGCCTTCCCCAGTGGGACAGCATCCTGACGCCGGAAAGAAGGACCGAGCTTTATAAGGAAAACAAGGCTTCCGGTACAGTACGCCGTGAAGGCAAAAAGATCTACCCCAACGATCCCTGCCCCTGCGGCTCCGGCAAAAAATATAAAAAGTGCCACGGAAAGAACGTCTGATTATAACAATGAAAAAGCTGTTTCTATAGTCTGCACCATAGAAACAGCTTTTTTGTATCTCAATTATGTTGTTTGCTTCCGAGTGTGATGCTAATTCCGGGAAGAAAATCCTGCCATCAAGATAATTATAACTTGGTTACGTTTGCGGCCTGCGTCTTTCCGTTCTCGCCGACAACTACATCGAACTCAACTTCCTGACCGTCATCAAGCGTGCGGAAGCCTTCCATGTTCAGAGCTGAGTAATGAACAAAAACATCATTCCCCTCTTCAGTGGAAATGAATCCGTAACCTTTCTGGTTATTGAACCATTTTACTGTGCCTTTCATATATTTCCTCCTAGAATCAATTAGCTATGGGGCCCAAAGACCCGACTAATGACATATTAACGCGGTTTACTTGGAAAATCAAGTAGAATCAGCCCGATTTGGCACGAATTGTCAAGCTTTTAACCATATATAAAGCACGGAAAGATCATCTCCGGCACAAAACGCCTGCCGGCTTTAAGGAATAACAAATCCTGCCGGCGCTTTTTCCACGGCTTTCATGACTGCGGACGATGCGCTGTTCAGGCGTCTTGAATTAAGGCGCAAAGCAGAATTGACACACGATATGGTTGTGCGATCGATCGCATGGGGTTTATAATGAGAACCATGAACAGCGCCTCAAGGGACAACAGAAAAAGCGGCCGGGATGAAAAGACGCAGAAAATCGTCTTTCTGGCACTCTGTACGGCATTCGGCCTGATCTGCTCTTATGTGGAGCTGCTGATCCCCCTGGAACTGGGCGTTCCCGGCGCCAAACCCGGACTGCCGAATATCGTAACCGTTACGCTTCTGTATTCCATGGGGACAAAAGCGGCATTTTTCGTGACAGCAGCCAGGATCTTCCTTAGCGGTTTCATGTTCGGAAACCTCTTTTCCATCATATATTCTTTTTCAGGTTTTCTGCTCAGCTTTCTTACTATGCTTCTCCTGAAAAAAACAGGGCGTTTCGGGATGACCGGGGTCAGCATTGCCGGCGGCGTGATGCATAACCTCGGCCAGCTGATTGCCGCGGCCCTGCTCACGGACGGGTATGTATTTGCCTGGATGCCTCCGCTGATCGCTGCCGGCACCGCTGCCGGCACACTGATCGGGATTCTGAGCTCCTTGATCGCGAAGCGCATGTCAGGACTGTTTAAGAAGATGAAATAGCTTAATTCACTGGTATTGCGAATGAACTTGTGATAAAATAAATTGGTTTAGGTATTTCATGGTGAAGGAGCGGCCAATTCTATGCGGATCGGATTTGACAATGACAAATATCTGAAGATTCAGTCAGAACACATCAAAGAGCGGATCAGTCATTTTGAGGGAAAGCTGTACCTTGAGTTCGGAGGAAAGCTGTTTGATGATTACCATGCCTCCAGAGTCCTTCCGGGCTTCATGCCCGATTCCAAGCTGCGGATGCTTCTGCAGCTCAAGGATGAAGCGGAGGTCGTGATCGCGATCTGCGCGGAGGATATCGAACGCAGCAAAAAGCGCGGAGATCTCGGGATCGGCTATGATGAGGACGTACTCCGCCTTATCAAGAGCTACCGGGATACCGGCCTTACTGTCAGCTCCGTCGTGATCACCCGCTTTGCCGCGACTCCGGCGGTAGAGCAGTTCATGCAGAGGATCAAGCGGAAGAAGATCAAGGTATACAAGCATTATACGATCGAGGGATACCCCAACAACATCCCCGTGATCATGAGCAAAGACGGATACGGTAAGAACGAGTATATCGAGACGTCCCGTCCGCTGGTCATTGTCACCGCACCGGGACCCGGCAGCGGAAAGATGGCGACCTGCTTAAGCCAGCTGTACCAGGACAGTGTAAAGGGGATCCGGTCCGGCTACGCCAAGTTCGAGACCTTCCCGGTCTGGAATCTTCCCTTAAAGCACCCTGTCAATCTTGCTTATGAAGCGGCTACGGCGGACCTGAACGATGTCAATATGATCGACCCGTTCCACCTTGCCGCTTACAATGAAACGACGGTCAACTATAACAGAGACGTGGAGATCTTCCCCGTCCTGAGCGCGATATTTGAAAACATCTACGGCGAGAGCCCGTATAAGTCTCCCACGGACATGGGCGTCAATATGGTGGGCTACTGCATCGTCGATGACGAGGTCTGCCAGGAAGCGTCCCGGCAGGAGATCATCCGCCGCTATTTCAAAGCGTGCGACGCGATCATGCGCGAAACCGGCGGAGAGAAGGAAAAGTACAAGATCGAGCTTCTGATGAAGCAGGCGGGCATCGACCCCGAGTACCGCGCCGTCGTGCCGGCTGCCAGGGAACGTGCGGCAGCGGAAAAAACACCTGCGACGGCGATCGAGCTGCAGGACGGCAGGATCATTACCGGAGGCTCCACCAAGCTTCTCGGCCCTTCGGCGGCTGCCCTGCTGAACGCTTTAAAGGATCTGGCGGGTATTCCTCACAAGACACATGTGATCGCGCCTTCCGCGATCGAGCCGATTCAGAAGCTGAAGCTCGACTATCTCGGATCCAAGAATCCCGCGCTGCATCTGGACGAAACACTGATCGCCCTGAGCATGAGCGCAGCTACGGATCCGAATGCCCGCATGGCCATGGAACAGCTTCCGAAGCTCCGCACCTGCCAGGTGCATACTTCCGTTCTGCTTGCCCATGTGGATGAGAAGACATTCTCCAAGCTGCACATGGATCTGACCAGCGAGCCGGTCTTCGAGAACAAGGAGAAGATCGTTGCGACGGTCAATAAAAACAGAGGATAAGAATGAGTCAGAACCAGAACAACAGACGCAGAGGCGGAAATTCTGACAGGGGCAACGGACCGGGATCTCCGAATTTCGGCCAGAATGTCATTATTCTGCTGATCGTGGCGGCAGTGGCTTACTTTATAATGAATTACGGCCGTTCACTGATCCGGGACCGCTCCAATGTTGAGCTTTCCTATGACACCTTCTATGAGATGATCGATAAGGATCTGATCGATACTGTCACGATCGACGGATCTACGATCTCGATCATTCCGAAGGAAGATGCCAAGGATTATTCACCGCTTCTTCATTACTATACGATCGCCATGGAGGATCCGGACAGGACGCAGAAGCTGCTCTCGCACGGCATTGTCTGCTATCAGGAGAAGCCGGACACCACGGGGTATCTGTGGGATATCCTGATCGGCGTGGTCCTCCCCTTTGCGGCCATCATGCTGTTTATGCATTTCATGAGCAGGCGCATGGGCGGAGGCGGCGGCATCATGGGCGTGGGCAAGTCCAATGCCAAGGTCTATATGCAGAAGGATACCGGTGTGAACTTTGAGGATGTGGCCGGCGAGGATGAGGCCAAGGAGTCTCTGGTGGAGATTGTGGACTTCCTTCACAATCCGGCCAAATACCGCACGATCGGTGCCAAGCTTCCGAAGGGCGCACTGCTGGTAGGCCCTCCCGGCACCGGCAAGACGCTTCTGGCAAAGGCCGTTGCGGGCGAGGCCGAGGTTCCCTTCTTCTCGCTTACGGGTTCGGATTTTGTCGAGATGTTCGTGGGTGTGGGCGCATCCCGAGTCAGGGACCTTTTCAAGCAGGCGACCAGCGTTGCCCCCTGTATTGTTTTTATCGATGAGATCGACGCAATCGGAAAGTCCCGTGATTCCCGCTTCGGCGGCGGAAATGATGAGCGCGAGCAGACGCTGAACCAGCTCTTAAGTGAAATGGACGGCTTTGACCCGGCAAAGGGCATCATGGTCCTCGGCGCCACCAACCGCCCCGAGATCCTGGATCCGGCCCTCCTTCGCCCCGGACGCTTCGACCGGAGGATCATTGTGGAGAAGCCCGATCTGAAGGGCAGAGTCAACATCCTGAAGGTCCATGCAAGGGACGTGAAGCTGGATGAGACCGTGGATTTTGAAGAGATCGGCCTTGCGACCAGCGGAGCCGTCGGCGCGGATCTTGCAAATATGATCAATGAGGCAGCCATCACTGCGGTCAAGAACGGCAGAAACGCTGTCAGCCAGAAGGATCTTTTTGAGGCGGTGGAGGTGGTCCTTGTCGGCAAGGAAAAGAAGGACCGCATTCTTTCTCAGGAGGAACGGAAGATCGTTTCCTACCATGAGGTCGGGCATGCCCTGATCGCCGCGGTGCAGAAAGACGCCGAACCGGTCCAGAAGATCACGATCGTTCCCCGCACCATGGGCGCTCTCGGCTATGTCATGCAGGTTCCCGAGGAGGAGAAATACCTCAACACCAAAAAGGAGCTTGAGGCCATGCTGATCACTACCCTCGGAGGCCGGGCTGCCGAGGAACTGGTATTTGAGACCGTGACAACCGGTGCGGCCAATGACATTGAAAAAGCGACGGACATTGCCCGCGCTATGATCACCCGTTACGGCATGAGCGAAAAGTTCGGCCTTATGGGCCTTGCCAAGGTCCAGGATATGTATCTTTCGGGAAGGACCGTCCTGGAATGCGGAGATGAGACCGCGACCGAGGTGGACCGCGAGATCATGAAAATGCTTGCGGCATCCTATGAAGAGTCAAAGCGGATCCTTTCCGAGCACATGGACGCCCTGCATAAGATCGCGGCGTATCTGATTGAAAAGGAGACCATAACCGGCAAGGAATTCATGCAGATCTTCCATGAGGTTGAAGGTTCCGGAAAGGAAGCAGAGGCGCCTGGGGAAAATGCTGCGGATGAAGCAGCGCCGGCAGAGCTTTACGAGGCAGCTGCAGAAAAGACGCAGGATCCTTCCCTCCCGCCGGTTCCTGAACCTGAAACCGACGGCAGCACGGCGGACGCCAAGCAGGAAGAGGCGCGGCTTGAGAAGGCCAGGGCTTCCTATGAAGAGGCGATGGCAGAGGCAAATATACCGATTCCCGGCAGGGATCCGGAGGACAATTAAGAACTGACTCTTTATGTAAAATGATCCTGCGTTGCAGGAAAGGTAATAAAGAATCCCGTTCCTGAAAAAACGGAAAAGGAGAAAAGGATTATGAAAAAGGCAAGACTGGCAGCACTGGCATTTATGTCTGCACTGATATTCAGCCAGACTGCACTGGCAGACAATGTGATCGTAGCACCCAATCCGGGCGGAACCGGCACCGCAGCGGGAACTGTTTCCGGCGGAACCGGCTCCATGAATGTTGGACCCTCCACGATGGCAGGGGGCTCCGTGGACACCTCCAACGGTCCTGTGATCAGCTCGGCCGGTCCGAGCACCGACAGCAAACAGATCAATGAGCAGGGCTATGTGATCATCGGCGGTGTGTTTACCGGCGGCTCGGCAAGCTATGATAACGGATACGGACCGGGTGGATCTTCCACCGCACAGTCTTCACAGTCTCAGCCGGTAAGCACCGGTCAGAATGTAGCAGGTCCCGCTGTTTCAACTTCAGGCGCACCCGCTTCCGGAAATACCCAGGCACCGGCTGCGGCGTCAGCGGCAGCACCGACAGATGCCACCGGCTCCTCTGTAGCAGCGCCTGCCATCAACGGCGCCGCAGCGGTCCTGTATGACGCAACGACCAATGAGATCCTGTTCGATAAGAACGGGTCCCAGTCGATGTACCCCGCATCCACCACCAAGCTCATGACGGCACTGCTCTGCGCCGAGCGTCTGGGCCTTGAGGATACCATCACCTTTACCGACAGTGCAGTCAACCATCTTGAGAGCGGTGCCATGACGGCAGAGATGCGCGTCGGTGATACCATGACTGTAAAGGACGCGCTGCATGCCATGCTGCTCCGTTCCGCCTGCGAGGTCGCAAACGGGATTGCCGAGAAGGTCGCGGGATCACAGAGCGCATTTGCGGAGCTCATGAACCAGAGAGCAAGAGAGCTCGGCTGTACCAATACCCATTTTGAAAACGCGTCCGGTCTGAACGGAAACCATACCACGACGGCCCGGGATATGGCGCTGATCACAAAGGCCGCATTAAACAACGCAACCGTCCGCGCTGTCCTGCAGACCAAGTCCTACACTCTGCCTGCAACGGCCTCCAGAGGAAAGCTTACCTGTACGAACAGCAACCGTCTGCTTTCCGGCGGCGCAGATTACTACGAGGGCATTATCGGCGGCAAGACCGGCTATACCTCCAAGGCGGGAAGCTGCCTCGCCAGCGGCATTGAACGCGGCGGTCATCAGCTGATCGCAGTCGTATTCAAGTCCAACAGCACCCAGTATACGGACACCAAGGCCCTGTATGACTACGGCCTGAAGAGGATCGGTGTATCCGGAACAAGCGCAGCTGCATCGACCGGCTCTCAGTCTTCCTCCTCCCAGACTTCCACGGCTTCTTCTGCCGGCGGCAAGTGGGAGCAGACGACCAATGGATGGAAATATAAGAAGGCCGACGGCAGCTACTGCACGAACGAGTGGCTCGATGTCAACGGCAATACCTATTTCTTCGGCAGCAACAGCATGATGTGTGTCGGCTGGAAGCAGTTTACAAACGGTTCCTGGTACTACTTCAATCCTGAGAACGGTGCAATGGTCAGAGGCAAGTGGGTGACCCAGAATCAGAAGTCCTACTACCTGCAGGCCAGCGGCGTCATGGCTGTAAATACCGTGATCGACGGCAAGTACCGGGTCAATGAAAACGGCGTTTATGTAGAGAAGGTCGGTTAAATTGGCAGACAACAGAAATAAAAAAGCATACAGCAGAAACCAGACAGCTCCTTCCCGTAAAAGGCAGGGAGGCGGCAGCATGGGGCCGTTGCTTCTGGCCGGGCTCCTGCTGCTGATCATTTTGGGAGTGATCTTCGGCATTGTTTCTTCCGGAAGGAAAAAGCAGGCAGCCATCGAGAGCTCCGAAGCGGAATCCGCTTCCATTGCCGCTTCTGTCGCGCAGTCCGAAGCGGAGGCGGCCGCGCAGAAGATCGAGCTGAGGGAGTTTTCACCTACGGAGATCCCGGAGCTGAACACCCTTGTTAAGGATTATTTTGACGCGCGGCTTGCCGGCGACAGCTCCCGGATCCTTGCAATGTACGGACGCAGTGATACAACAGCCGACCCTGCCCTTGAGCAGAAGCTCAAAGCACAGGCTGCCTGGATCCAGACCTTCCGCAACATTAATGTCTGGGATGTACCGGGCGTTCATGAGGGCGACCGCCTCTGCCTGGTACAGTACGATGTGGATTTCCGCAGAACGGACACGCTTGCGCCGGGCATCATGTATTTCTACGCGGAACGCACCGCCGACGGCAGCTACCGTTTTGTGGAAAACCTGCTGAAGGACCGTGTGGATTTCATGGATCAGGAGCTTGCAGGCGAGCAGGCTTCGGATATGATCGCGGACACGGATGCGAGACTGAAGGAGGCCCTGGATACCGACAGCGAACTGGCACTGATCTATACCTCGTTCCAGAACGGAGAGATCTATCGGGAATCCAACCTCGATATGGACCGTGAGCAGCAGGTCGATCTGTTCCTTGACCCGGCCGATTCGATCCTTGTAGAAGGGGTGGAGGCACCGCAGACCCCGCAGGGCGGAGAAGCGGCTCCGGAAGGAGAAGCCGGCGATGATTCAAACGTTTCCATAGAAGAAGGCGGGGCGGAGGCTGAACCCGCTCCGGACTCTGAGACGGCAGGAGAAGCCCCCGCGCCTGAAGAAGCGCAGGAAACGGAAGCGTCCGAATAAGTTTCATTTGAATAAGACATAAGGTCGAAAGTATCCGTCGTAGGCAGGTGGCTGAAGGCGGATACTTTTATCAGGAGCTTAAGTATATGAATGTAGCAGATTTTGATTATGAACTTCCCGAGGAATTGATCGCACAGGATCCCTTAGAGGACAGAAGCTCTTCGCGCCTTCTGGTGCTTGACAGGAAAACGGGAGAGTATGAACACCGGCACTTTACGGATATCAGAGAGTACCTTTGTGCAGGCGACTGTCTGGTGATCAATGACACTAAGGTGATCCCGGCGAGACTTCTCGGCTTTAAGGAGGATACCGGCGCGCATGTGGAGATCCTGCTTCTGAAACGAAAGGAAGCAGACCTTTGGGAATGCCTTGTCCGCCCCGGAAAGAAGCTCCGGCAGGGGGCGAGGGTCGTGTTTGGGGACGGACTTTTAAAAGCGGAGATCATGGATACTCTCGAGGAAGGAAACCGTCTCGTACATTTTGAGTATAACGGGATCTTTGAAGAAGTGCTCGACCGCCTCGGAGAAATGCCGCTGCCGCCTTATATCACACACAAGCTGCAGGACAAGAACCGATATCAGACAGTGTATGCGGTCCATGAAGGCTCTGCCGCCGCACCCACGGCAGGACTGCATTTTACGAAAGAGCTGCTGAAGGAGATCGAAGACATGGGGGTCCGGATCGCCCGTGTAACGCTGCATGTGGGGCTCGGCACCTTCCGGCCGGTGAAGGTCGAAACAGTCGAAGAGCATCACATGCATTCGGAGTACTTCGAGGTTGGAGAAGATACCGCCAGGATCGTCAATGAAACGCTTGCCGCAGGACACCGGGTCTTTTCTGTAGGAACGACCTCAACAAGGACACTTGAATCGGCTGCGGAGCTGAATCCGGAATATGAAGAGCTGATGAAAAGAGGAGAGGTTCTTTTGAAAGAGGATGTGCCAGATGAAAGTACGGATACAGACTCACAGACAGAGTGCTGCCGCCCTGTGAATGTTCATGGCCTTTCCATGATCCGGAAGGCGGACGGAACTTTTGTTCCGAAATACCGGCTGAAGGCATGCGGCAGCTGGACCTCGATCTTCATCTATCCCGGATATGAGTGGAAGCTGGTAGAGGCACTGATCACAAATTTCCACCTGCCGCAGTCCACCCTGATCATGCTTGTATCCTCCCTTGCGGGGAGAGAACATGTCATGGCGGCCTATAAGGAGGCGGTCCGGGAGCGCTACCGCTTTTTCTCCTTTGGAGACGCGATGCTGATCACGGACAGATCATAACCCCCGTGGGGGTTGCGGATCGTCTGACTGCGTTCTATACTTTATGGAAAACAGCGGGTAACTGTCCGGCACCGGGTTTCAGAATGTCATACGGTTTGAAACTGCAGGCATTCAGATTCAGGGATGCAAAACTGTTACAGGTATTTGCTGATCGCTTCCCGGAATTCGGAGAGCATTTCGGTGTCGTGATCCTCTAACGCATGATAGATGCAGTGATCGATATGCTCGTTGATGATGACCTTGCCGGTGTTATGCAGCGCAGCCTCTACAGCAGAGAGCTGCATCAGAACATCAGAGCAGTCGGCATCGTCGGCTACCATCTGTTTTACACGATTTAAGTGTCCAATGGCACGCGACAGCCGGTTTATGACCTTCTGCTTATGCTCCGGAGAGTGATAGTGATTCGGATGGTTATGATGCTGTTCTTTCATAAACGAGAGTAAGTCCTTTGGCTTTTATAAAACTGCGGATCAGTGCGCAGGCTGTTAAGACCCCGGAGGGATCCGTCCGGAAAAGGCCCCGGGCCGCTGAATACGGATCAGCTGAGCTGCCCGGCAAATGGGCAGATCCTCTGCGCTTTGCGCTTTCTGCGCGAAAAATCGCTCAAATCATGTTTGGATTATAGAATGATTTAACGAGTTATACAACCCCCATCAAGGGATATGAATCCCGGCGAAAACACATGAAAACGAGAGAAGACCTATGGAGAAAATGAAGATCATCGAATTGAAGGAATCCATTCTGGAAGATAATGACCAGGATGCAGAAAAGCTGCGCAAGGAGCTTGAGGAAAAGAAGGTATGCCTGATCAACCTCATGTCCGGACCTGGATCCGGAAAGACCACGACGCTGCTTGCTTTAAAGAAATATTTTGACCATAAGATCCGCTGGGGCGTTATGGAGGCGGATATCGACTCGGATGTGGATGCAGTCAGAGTGCAGGAGGCGGGCGTGCCCTCCATTCAGCTGCATACCGGCGGCATGTGCCATCTGGACGCTGACATGACCCGGCAGGGTTTGAACTCCTTCGGGAGGGATGACCTCGACCTGATCTTCCTCGAGAATATCGGGAATCTTGTCTGCCCCGCGGAGTTTGACACCGGCGCTGCCATCAACATGACGATCCTCTCTGTACCGGAGGGGGATGACAAGCCGGTGAAATATCCGCTGATGTATGAGGTGGCGGACATTCTGGTCGTCAACAAGATCGATACCCTTCCGGTCTTTGATTTTGATAAGGAAAAGATGGAAAAGGCAGTCTACGCCCGCAACCCGGAGATGAAGATCTTTTATGTGTCCTCTCTTACCGGAGAAGGAATTGCGGAGCTTGCAGATTATCTGATGGAGCGTGTGAAGGAGGTGAATGCCTGATGGGTGAGGTAAAGACGATCAAGATCCAGGAAAACATCACTGCGCCGAATGACAGAAGAGCACAGGAAACGCGCAGCATGCTCAGCAGGAAAGGCGTATTCTTTCTCAATGTCATGTCCAGCCCCGGATCCGGCAAAACGACCCTGCTGACTGCCCTCATCAACCGTATGAAGGAGAAGGTCCGGATCGCGGAAATGGATGTGGATATCACCTCGACACTGGATGCACAGCGGGTTGCGGATGCGACAGGCGTCCGCGCCATGCAGATCCATAACGGCGGTCTCTGCCATATCGACGCGGATATGACGGCCCGTGCGCTGCAGGATTTCAGCACGGATGACATCGATTTCCTGATCCTGGAAAATATCGGCAATCTGGTCTGCCCGGCGGAGTTTGATACAGGCGCTCATAAAAACATGATGCTTCTGTCCGTTCCGGAGGGAGATGACAAACCGCTGAAATACCCTCTGATGTTCTCGGTGAGCGATATCATTCTGATCACCAAGACGGATACCGCCCCGTATTTTAATTTTGATGTAGAGGCAGCAAAGGAGCGGATCCTTCAGCTGAATCCTGCGGCAAGGATCCTTTGTGTCTCCGCCAGGACCGGTGAGGGCCTCGATGAGCTCGAAGAGCTCCTGATGAAGGAGATCGACACTGTCAAAAAGCAGGCGGACAGCTGATCCGTAAAGCATCAGCTTCCGCTGATGGCTCCATAAAATGAGTTGCCCGACAAATGGGCAGTTTTCTATGAGCTACGCGCTTTCTACGCGAAAAATCGCTCCGAAATCGCTTCAAACATTCGGAATCCGCTCATTTTTCAAAGAAAAATG
>Ga0256404_1009471_pt1 | contig 13944 bp, 12 predicted proteins | sample RumenRJG_01DNA_FD_185990 | JGI IMG/M metagenome (GOLD analysis project Ga0256404, IMG submission 185990) | Bovine rumen microbial communities from Lethbridge, Alberta, Canada - RJG_01 | ecosystem: Host-associated > Mammals > Digestive system > Stomach > Rumen | place: Canada: Alberta | collected...
TGGTTGCAATATGGCTTGTGCTTTCTGTGCTAGTGGTTTACTCAAGAAGAAAAGAAATCTTGAAGTTCATGAAATCGTTGGTCAAGTCATTGTTATGAATAGACTTCTTGAAGAGAAGAATCAACACGTTTCCCATGTTGTTGTGATGGGAACCGGCGAGCCATTTGATAATTATGACAATGTCATTGATTTCATTCGTATTGTCAATCATCCAAAAGCACTTGCGATTGGAGCAAGACATATTTCGGTTTCCACTTGTGGAATCGTTCCAGGAATAATGAAATATGCAAAGGAAGGACTACAAAGTAATCTCGCTATTTCGTTGCACGCTCCAAATGATGAGATTAGAAATAAGATTATGCCGATATCAAAAGGCTATAAAATGGAACAATTAATGGAGGCTGTTCGTTACTATGAAAAAGAAGCAGGACGAAGAGTCACATTTGAATATATTATGCTTAAGGGAGTTAATGATTCTCTTGAATGTGCCGAACAATTAGTTAAACTAATTAAAGGTACATTAGCTTATGTGAATCTTATTCCTTATAATCCAGTCGATGAGAATACATTTTCACGAAGTGATGATAAGCAAGTACATAAATTCTTTTCCTATTTAATGCAACATGGAGTAAATACGACTGTTCGCAAAGAATTTGGAAATGATATCGACGCTGCATGCGGACAATTAAGGGCAAAGGAAGTACATGAAGGGCACTAATTATAAAGGACAATTTGCTAGTAAGACAGATATTGGTTGCGTTCGACTTGTCAACGAAGACCAAGCTGCTTCTTTAATCAATGCCTCTGGCAATGTTTTACTTTGTGTGTGTGATGGTATGGGTGGTCATAATAAAGGCGATTATGCCTCTAAACTTGCTATCGATACAATCACTGAAGAATTCAAAAAGAAAAGCGGCTTCCTCTCTTACATATCTTTACGTCAATGGATTGGTACGACGATGCGTAAAGTTAACAAAGTTATCTTTACACAAGCTCAAAAAGATCCAACTTGTAAAGACATGGGAACAACCGTCAATATGGTCATTCTTTACAATGATTATGTTTTTGTAATTAATGCCGGTGATTCAAGAGCCTATTTTGTTAAAAAAGATTCGCTTGAAAGACTAAGCGAAGATCAAACATATGTCGAATATCTTTACCATACAGGTAAGATTAGCCAAGAAGATGCTGAAACATCCTCACAAAGACACATTTTAATGAACGCGGTTGGAACATTCCCTTCCGTCAGTTACGATCTTAAATATTTTCCAAATTACGGCCATTCAATTTTAGTTTGCTCTGATGGATTATATAACAACGCTACAGAAGCAGAAATCCATAGTGCCTTGTCTACAAATGAAAGAATCGATCAAAAGATCGACACCTTAATAGGTATAGCGAAAAGTAATGGTGGTTCCGATAACATTGGAATAGCTTACTGGGAGGCTTATAAGCATGATTAAGATTGGCGATAGAATCGATGATAGATATCGTATAGTTTCACGTATTGGAACAGGCGGTATGGCAGAGGTCTTTGAAGCCAATGACCAAGTTTTAAAACGCGTTGTCGCTATTAAGATAATGCGTGAAGAACTACTTAAAGATGAAGAGAATAAAATTAGATTTGAAAACGAGGTTAGAGCATGCGCTGCGATGCATCACCCTAACATCATTCAAGTTTATGACCAAGGTGTTTATCAATCTCGTCCATATATGGCCTATGAATATATCAAAGGTCAAACTCTGTTTGAAAAAATTGAATTCTTAACTCAAATTCCGGTTTATGAAGCTTGTGAAATCATGGTCCAATTACTTGATGCAGTTAGCTATATTCATAAAAACGGAATTATTCATCGTGATATTAAACCTCAAAATATTTTCTATCTACCAAATGGTACAGTTAAATTGTCAGACTTTGGTATTGCAGTTGATTCAAAGATAGATGAGACAAAAACCGATGAGGGAATTATTGGTTCGGTGTTCTATTTAGCACCAGAAATATGTTCAGGAAAACCAGCGACAATTCAAAGTGATATTTATTCACTTGGTGTCACATTCTTCCAACTTATTACTGGTCGACTTCCTTACGAAGATGGTCACGCAATCGATATCGCTATATCACATATCAAAAAACCATTCCCAAGCGTTTCTAAATATTGCCCAGAAATTTCTAAAGAAATTGATAAAATCATTCAAAAAGCATGTAGAAAGAATCCAAAAGATCGATATAAAAGTGCGGATGATATGCTTGCAGCGGTGAAATTATCAATGCAAAACAAAGAGAATTTCAAAGAAAAACGTAATTTTATAAAAAGATTCTTTGGTTTTAAATAATGAGAGGAAAAATCTTATCAACTGTCGGCGGAATATATGTCGTTCACTCTGGCGAAGTGAATTATCGACTTTTTCCTAAAGGCATCTTTCGTCACAAGAATCAAAAACTTTTAGTTGGTGATAATGTTGAATTTAATGACGATGAAATGGTCATTGAGTCAATAGATCCAAGAAAAAACGAACTAATTAGACCAAAAGTTGCAAATGTTGATATATTATTAGTCACCATTTCAGTAGTTGAACCAGAATTGTCAATCGAACTTTTATATAAATTCTTGACCTATGCGAACATGAATAATATTCCAGCATCGGTCATATTCACAAAAGTGGATAAATTAAATGATTTCACTCATTTAGATAAGACTAGAGAAGATCTACTTAAATTAGGTTATAAAGTCTATTATTTATCTAAAGATAAAAATGATGAATTAAATCGTTTGATTTCTGACATTGAAAATAAAAGTGTCGTCTTCATGGGACAAACTGGTGTTGGAAAATCATCAACAATCAACCATATCGATCCTAACTTTGAAAGAAAAATTGGCGAATACTCTTTAGCTTTAGGCAGAGGAAAACATCAAACAAAAGAAGTTATTCTTCTCCCATTTAAAGATGGATTTATTGGCGACACTCCTGGATTTTCATCTTTAGATTTAAATCTATTTAAAGAAGATTTAGCCCAATATTTCCCAGGTTATACAAATTTATACACGCAGTGTTATTTTTCAAATTGTCTGCATCAAAATGAAAAACAATGTAAAATTAAAGAAGAAATATCTTTAGGCAACCTTTCTAAAGAAGGTTATGAAGCATATATTAAATTATTAAATGCGCTTCCTTATAAGAATGAGAGGTATTCGAAATGAAAAACTATGTATCACCAAGTTTGTTAGCCGCAAATAAATCTCATCTTTTTGATGAAATTAAAACTGCAGAAGAAGCAGGTGCTGAATATATTCACTGGGACATAATGGATGGTAAATTCGTTCCAAATGTTTCATTTAAAGCGGTGGAAGTGAAAGCTTTCTCAAAAGTTCATAAGATGGTGAATGATGTCCATATCATGGTAGCCGATCCTGCTATTGAAGCTCCTTTATTTGTTGGATGTGGGGCAAATTTAGTTACCTTTCATATCGAAGCAGTTAATTCATTAGAAGAAGCAACTAAAATCATCGATAAACTTCATTCTTTAAAATGCCAAGCAGGCATCTCAATTAAACCAGCAACTAAGGTCGATGCTGTGCTCCCATTATTAGAAAAAGTTGATCTCGTTTTAGTCATGTCTGTCGAACCTGGAAAGGGCGGCCAAAAATTCATGCCGATGGCAGTGAAAAAAATTAAGAAATTACGAAAATTCATCGACAAAAACCGCTTAAATTGCTTAATTGAGGTCGATGGAGGAATCAATGATAAAACAGGCAAAAAGTGTCGTAAAGCAGGCGCTGATATTTTGGTTGCAGGCTCATATTTATTCGGCCATGACGATTTCGCTGAAAGAGTAGGATTATTAAGATGATTTCTATCAATGCGATTTGGATATTTTCATTAGCAAGTTTTACTATTATTGCCATTATCCTTCTTAGCTTGATTCTTACCAGTCCATCGTTTAGAGGAAAAGAATTTTCATTTTTAAGAAATTTTCCTTATGAATATTTGAGTTCTAACAAAAACACTCTCGTTTTATTTAAATCCTTATTGTTTGTCTTGTCCGGATTAGCATTCTCACCATTATTTGTTATTACTCCATTAATATCAGATTTTGGTGATTTAGGATTTTTAACAATCTTTATTACTTGTATTTTTGGTTTAGCCGCTATTGCTAATATGCTTTTATTCTTCTTTGATGCTAGATATACAAAAACTCATATGGCATTAGCCACTATATCAATGACTTTAACTATGTTAGCTAATGCTTTAGTGACTCTTTTATCTATTCTTGTCTATAAAGTTTATTTAGATAGATCCGATTCACATGTCTCTTCTTTAGTTTTAGCTATCGTTAGCGGAGTCATAACATTAGGAATGCTATTCTTAATCTTTAACCCTAAATTAACAAGTTGGGCCAAATTAGAAGGCAAGGAAAATGAAGACGGCACCAAAACATATGCCAGAGGTAAAGTATTTGTCTTAGCATTAAGCGAATGGATTGCTATAGCCTTAACGATAATAGGCGAGATAATCTTCTTTGTTTCAATATTAAAGTAAAATAAAAGGGATACATAGTATCCCTGTTTTTAAACAATAACGAAATTACTTAGCGTTTTTAAGTAAAGCACGATGTGCTCTAGCAGTCATCTTAACGGTGACCATTTTTCCGTTGATGTTCATTTTGTATTTTTGTAAATTAGCATTCCATACACGACGTGTAGCAATGTTGGAGTGTGAACGAGCGTTTCCGCTTTTTGGACCGACTCCTGAAACTTGGCATCTTCTTGACATTTTTTTAACCTCTTTTAATTAAAAGCATTGTGTATTTTATCAAAACTATTTGGTGTTGTAAACTAAAGTTTTGTTTTCGGAAAGCGAGCACGGAATTCTTCGTAAGATAAAAGCCTTCCGTAATTGAGAGCATATTCAAATATTAAACCTTCTTTATCAAAGGCTAAAAAGCGCTCTTTTCCATCGGCCATATAAAATAGAAGCATTTTATGCTTTTTAGACCATTCTTCATCAACATAAAGGATATCTTTCCAATAATATTCTTTAGTTTGTCCCATCTTCGTATGAACGAGTTTATGCTTATCAATTACATAGTAAGTTGAGTTAATTGACAAGATACAAAAGAATGCTGATGTTACAAACAAAATTGGAGTGTAGACAAAGAAGCTCGTTTCAAGTGGCCAGAAGGCATTATGTTGAAAAGAGATATAAAATATCGCGACCATAACCACGAACAAAATTGAAAAGATAATGATTATTCTTGGAGCGGACACTCTTAGTTTTTTGTTCTCGTCTTTTTTTGCCATAGGATTATTCTAACAAAATAATATGCGGTGGTGAATTGTATAATAAAAATCATTTTGATAATATTAACACATGAACTTTTCAAAAATCATATCGTGGCTTAAGTTTACTTATCCATACATATTGATTTTAATTGTCACATTTATCGCTAACTATTTTGTTTTCTTCCAAGGCATAAATGCTGGCGATGATATTAGATTTCATCTATTTCAAATCACTGATTTAATCTATGGTATAAAACACGGCTATTTTGGTTTGACCACGAACCATGTTTTTATGGGTGGCTTTGCCATCAATAATTATGGCTTCTACGGACCTGTTCCACATTATTCAGCTGCTATCCTAAGTATCATATTTGGTCAAGGTGCTGAATTTGGATATAAAGCAACGATCATAATCTATTCGTTTATAAGTGGAGTTTTCTTCTATAAATTAGCAAGAAAAATGTCAAACAATATTCATATTGGCGCGATTGCTGGTGCAATGTACATATTGATGCCTTATCGAATCTTCTGTGCGGTTTGTCGATGCGCTTTCGCGGAAGTTGTTGCAATATGTGCTATTCCAATGATTTTCTATGGTGCTTATTCAATTGTTCACGATGATGAATATAGAGTCTGGCCATATATTTCTTTAGTTATTGGCGCAGCGATAATTATCATGTCTCATCCATTCACTGGATTGATCATTGCAATCTTTGGAGTGCTTTACTTAGCTTTCAACATAATGAAGCTAATTAGAAAGAAGAAATTTATCATCTATCCTTCTTTAATTGCTTCAGCACTTTTGATTTTCTTTTTGGTAGGTTTTTATGTCTTTAATGCTCTAACAACGAAGAATGCTGGAATATATCGTTTGAACGATCCAATTATCGATTGGACTAACTATGGCCATGTTGCCGGTTCGACTGGATTATCCTCGCAATTCTCGGGTATTTTGAACTTTATTTACATTTCAAATAATAGCGGAGCACCTGGTTGGAACGTTGAAAATGTTTCTTCAATTGTCCTATCAATTATCGTCTTTATCGCCGCAATCGCGAACTCAATTATCGCTGATGAATTAATCAAAAAAGCTCCTAAAAATATCTATTATCGTTGGGCTGTAAATGGCGTCGCTTTATTCATGTTCCCAATTATTTTTGGGGTGAGATTAGAAGTATTTCTTGCCTGTATTATTTTCTTTATTACTTATAATGTTTTCTCTTATTTATCAATGCATGAAAAAGATGAAGACGATGTTGAATTTAAGTCGATCAAAACTAATCCTGAATTATATTTCCTAATCGCTTCAATTTTGATTTTGTTTATTTTCATCTATACACCAACAGCTTGGAAATATGTTCCTGACATATTCTATCAAAGCCAATTCGCTTGGAGGCTTTGGGGCCCACAGATGTTCTTTATTGGCATGCTACTAACTTTGTTAGTCTCATATGCTAAAAAATATAAAGCTGTCATTATTTCTTTCGCTTCATTCGCTTCACTACTTGTTTGTTTATCGCAAGGCTTAATTGAAAAAAGAATCGCTTATACAAACGGCGGCTTAATTTATGAAAATGTTAATGAGGTGACCTTAACCGAATCAATCGAAGCAAAATATTCTGGCGCTCAAAATGAGATGGTTCCATTAGTGCTTATGGATCCTGAATATGAGTCCGAATATGAGAACTCATTATATTATGATGTTCGTTATGCTTTGACTTATTGGAACAGCAAAAAGAATCATTTCATTTATACGATTGAAGATTATCAAAAGTACGGTCCAGTTTTCCTTGAAGGTGATGGTGAAATTAAAATAACAAAATATAACACTCCAAACAATACATTTGAGGCAGAAATCACCAGCGAATCTGCCTTAATTCAGTTCCCACAAATCTATAATGTTGGTTATGAAATCTATTCCCAAGGAACCTATCTAGGTGAAGCTAAAAATATCGATGGATTGATCGCCTTTGAATTACCAAAAGGCGAGTATACATTAGATTTAGTTTTTAAGAATTCAAAGCCATATCAAGTCTTTAGACCTTTCTTCTATATTGGTCTAGCTTCCTTGATACCATTCGCGGTGCTAGGAGTTCTTTATCAAAAGAAAATCGAGAAACGAGAAAAAGAAGAATCTTAAGATTCTTTTTCTTTTATACATACACTCGCACGTGAAAGTGTGCTAAACTTTAGTTGCAAAAAAATACTTTATTTTTTGTTGCTTAAAGAAAGGAAGTTGTATGGGTCAAAAAATTGTAGCTATGATTCTTGCTGGTGGCAAAGGTACCAGACTAGAAGCATTGACCAAAAAAGTCGCCAAACCTGCTGTTAGTTTCGGCGCAAAATATCGCATTATTGATTTCCCATTATCAAACTGCGCTAATTCGCATATCGACACTGTCGGTGTTCTTGTGCAATATGAATCCGTTTCGTTAGATGAATATATCGGAAACGGTGAAAAATGGGGATTAAATGGAGTTCGTTCATTAACAACAACACTCGCTCCTAGACAGATTGAAGAAGGAATGACTTGGTATAAAGGTACAGCTGATGCTATTTATGCTAATCTCGATTTCCTAGATCAATGTGATCCACAATATGTTCTTATTTTGTCAGGCGATCACATTTATTCAACAACTTACGATGGCATGTTAGAAGATCATATCTCTAAAAATGCTGAATGTACCATTTCGGTTTATGAAGTTCCAATAGAGGAAGCTTCTCGTTTTGGTATTTTAGTTGCGGATAAAAATGGCAAGATTATTGAATTCCAAGAGAAACCGGCCCATCCAACATCTAATCTTGCATCAATGGGTATCTACATATTTAATTACAAGACGCTTCGTAAAGCCTTAATTAAAGATGCTCAAGATGATAGTAGTGATCATGACTTTGGTAAAAACATTATTCCAATGCTTTTAGGCGAAGGTAAAAAACTTATCGCTTATAAATATAAAGGTTATTGGAAAGATGTTGGCACCATTAAATCACTCCATGAAGCAAACATGGATTTAATTAATGATGATGTAGATCTTAATTTCGACTCTATCATGGGCGGATTAAAGATTTATTCTGCAGATGCTCCAACAACTCCTCAATATGTTGGTAAGGATGCATCTATTTCTGATTCCTTAATTAACCAAGGCGCTGTTGTCTTAGGCAAAGTTAAGAAATCGGTAATTTCAAACGAAGTTTATATTGAAAAAGGCGCAAAAGTCGAAAATAGCGTAGTTATGCCAGGTGTTCTTATCAAAAAGAATGCGGTGGTTAAAAATGCTGTTATAGCTCCAGATTCAATCGTATATGAAAAAGACGAAGTCATAGGTGAAGATGGCCAAGTTGTTTTATATTCAAGAAAGGTGAAAGCTCATGAATAACAAAGTTTTAGGTATTCTTAATCTTTACGATTCACCATCTTTAGGCGGATTAACTAAAAGTAGAACATTAGGCTCAACTTCCTTTTTAGGAAGATTTGCTATAATGGATTTTGCTTTATCAAACTTCACCAACTCACATATTGATGATATCAATGTCTTAATTAAAGACAATTTTAGAAGTGTTGCAAAACATGCTGGCACACTTAAAACATGGGTCAATAATACCAAGATTGGTCGTCAAAATTTACTTATCAATGAGAAAGGTATTAAAGATCCAAAATATAATTCAGATTTAAATGCATTAAGAGAAAATGACTGGATTTTCTATGATATCGATTTCGATTATGTCGTTATTACTCCAGCTCATATTATTTCATTGATCGATTTTAACGAAGTCATTAAATATCACACTGAAAAAGAAGCTGATGTCACTATCGTTTACAAAGAAATCGAAAATGCAAATACATCGTTCTTATCTTCAAATATCGTTCAATTAGAAAACGATAATGTCGTTAAATATTTTAAGAATGATGGTAAAGTCAAAAAGGCCTGCGTTTCCTTAAGAACATATGTTGTTTCTAAAGAAACACTTTTCAAATGGTTACGTCATCGTGACTTCAAAGATGCCACTTCATTAAGAATGCTTCTTGAATCTCTCGTTGAAGAAAAAGAAGAAAAGATCGTTGGCTATCGTTATGAAGGCTATGCTCGTTGCATTGATTCTTTAGAACACTTCGTCGAATATTCATTTGAATTTTTTGAACAAGAAATCGCTGATGAAGTATTTAAGAAAGATTGGCCAATTTATACTTGTTCGCGTAATACGAAACCTGCTCAATATGGACCAAAATCAAAGATTAAAAATTGCTTTGTTGCTAACGGAGCAAAGATTGATGGAAAAGTTGAAAACTCAATCATTTCTAGATACGTCCAAGTTGAAGAAGGTGCAGATATAAAAGATTCGATTATTCTCACTAAATGCTTAATTAAAAAAGGTGTTCATGTTGAGAATGCTGTAATCGATAAATATTCCACCATTGAAAATGATGTAATCGGTACAAAAGACAAGCCAGTTTACATTTCTCAAGGAAAGAAAGTCAGATAATTATGAAGATTGTTAATGTCGCTAGTGAAGCAAATCCACTTATTAAAAGTGGTGGTTTAGGAGATGTCGTTTATTCTCTTTCTAGAGAACTTGCTAAAGCAAAACATGAAGTTTCCATCATCCTTCCGTTTTATAAAACTATCAAAAATAAGAATATTAATGCCAAATATTTAGGATACGACTATGTCGATTTATCTTGGAGACATCAATACATCGGTATCTTTAAAAAAGAAATCGATGGAGTTACTTATTATTTAATTGATAACGAACAATATTTCGGCCGTGATAACCTTTATGGTTATGATGACGATGGAGAACGTTTCGCCTATTTTGCTTTAGCCGCTCAAAAAATTATTCATAAATTCTCTTTAAAACCTGACATCGTTCATGTCCATGATTGGCAAGCAGGAATGTTACCGGCACTTATGAAGGTAAAACCTCTTGATGAACATAAATCTCACTACGTATTAACAATTCACAATCCTGCTTTTAAAGGCTATCTCTATAGAGAATCACTTGGCGATTTATATAATCTTAATACCGATTTATATGATTATGGAGCTGTCCGTTTTGAAGGGATGGTTTCCACTTTAAAAGCTGCAATTTATTTTGCGGATAAAATTACAACCGTTTCACCAACGCATAGAAACGAATTATTAACCGAAGAATATTCCCAAGGTTTATGCCATGTTCTTGAATTTAGAAGAGACGACTTTGTCGGTATCTTAAATGGTGTCGATGTCGTTGAATTTGATCCTGAACACGATAAAAGAATCAAAGCTAATTATTCTGCGAATGCTTTTGCTAGAGGTAAAAAAGCTTGTAAGAAGGATTTGCTTGAGGGATTAGGTTTACATGATTTAAACGCTCCAACGTTTGGTATTGTTTCACGTCTAACTTATCAAAAAGGAGTCGACTTAGTTCTTCAAAATGCTCTCCATCTATTATATAGAGGTGCAAATATCGTCATCCTTGGTAGCGGTGAATATGCTTTAGAACAAGGTATTCAACAATTAAGAGATGCTCGTCCAGATAAAGTAGCGGTTTATATTGGTTATAACGATGCTTTAGCTCATAAAGTTTATGCTGGATGTGATTTCTTCTTAATGCCATCTTTATTTGAACCATGTGGAATTGGTCAAATCGTCGCTCAAAGATATGGAACTCTTCCAATCGCTAGAGAGACAGGTGGTTTGGTCGATACAGTTCATGCTGAAGTCGATGGATTTACTTTCCAATATTATGATGCTATCTCTATGAGATCAGTTCTTGATAGAGCTTTAGACATCTACTACATGGATAAAGATAAAATGAAACAAATGATTAAAAATGCAATGAATTTAGATCGTTCATGGATTGAGTCGATGCACAAATACGTTGCTTTATATAAGGAGGCTATTTCATGAGTTATGACCATAAGAAAATAGAAGAAAAATGGTTAAAGATATACGAAGATAAGAAACCATTTTATTGTGATGTCTACGATTTTTCTAAACCGAAATATTATTGTCTAGACATGTTTCCTTATCCTTCTGGACAGGGTTTACATGTTGGCCATCCTTTAGGATATACAGCCTCAGATGTCGTCTCGCGTATGAAAAGAATGCAAGGATTTAACGTCCTTCATCCAATGGGCTGGGATGCTTTTGGTTTACCAGCTGAACAATATGCGATTGCTAATAACAAGCATCCATATGGCTTTACAAAAGCTAATATCGATAATTTCCGTCGTCAGATTAAAGCTTTAGGCTTTTCTTATGACTGGTCTAAAGAAATTGCTACTTGTGATCCAAGTTACTATAAATGGACTCAATGGATTTTCTCATTACTCTATAAAGATGATCTAGCCTACGTCAGTAACGTTCCAGTTAACTTCTGTCCTGCCTTAGGTACTGTTTTAGCTAATGAAGAAGTAATTGACGGTAAATCAGAAAGAGGTGGCTATCCAGTCATTAAAATGCCGATGAGACAATGGGTTCTTAAGATTACATCTTATGCTGATAAATTAATCAGCGGTTTAGATGATCTTGATTGGCCAAAATCTACCTTAACAATGCAAAAGAATTGGATTGGTAGATCTTTAGGTGCTGAAATAACCTTTAAAGTCGCTGAAAGTGATGAATCATTTAAAGTGTTTACCACTAGAGCAGACACTTTATTTGGTTGCACATATTGTTGCTTAGCACCTGAACATCCTCTAGTTTTAAAGATTGCTTCTAAAGAACAATTAGATGAATTAAAAGAATACATTAATAAAATTAAATCCAAATCCGATATGGAAAGAACCGAACTTAATAAAGATAAAAGCGGTGTCTTTACTGGAGCTTATGCAATTAATCCAATAAATGGCAAAAAAGTTCCAATCTATATTGCTGATTATGTCTTATATGGTTATGGAGAAGGCGCCGTTATGGCGGTTCCTTGTCATGACCAAAGAGATTATGAATTTGCAAAAAAACATAATCTAGACTTCATCCAAGTGCTTGAAGGTGATGTTTCTAAAGAAGCAATGGAAGAAGATGCAAAACATATCAATTCTGGCTTTGCTGATGGCTTATATATCGAAGATGCGAAAAAAGCAATCATCGCTAAACTTGAAGAACTTGGAGCAGGCAAGAGCAAAGTTAATTATAAATTAAGAGACTGGATTTTCTCCCGTCAACGTTATTGGGGTGAACCTATTCCAGTCGTTACTTTAGATGACGGAAGCATGTATTGTTATGATGTTAGTGAGCTTCCATTAACGCTTCCAGAATTAGATAAATATGAACCAAGTGGTGATGGTAAATCGCCTCTTGCTAATGCAAAATCTTGGTTACATGTTGAAATTAACGGCAAGAAAGGTGAAAGAGAAACAAACACCATGCCACAATGGGCAGGATCATGTTGGTATTATATTCGTTATTTAGATCCAAAAAATAATGAGGCTATCGCTGATCCAAAACTGCTTAAACACTGGCTTCCAGTCGATTTATATATCGGTGGAGCAGAACACGCTGTCCTTCATCTTCTTTATGCTAGATTCTGGCATAAATTCTTATTTGATAAGAAAATCGTCTATTGTCCTGAACCATTCAAAAAACTTTATCATCAAGGAATGATTTTAGGTAGCAATGGCGAAAAGATGTCTAAATCTAGAGGTAACGTAGTTAATCCTGATGATGTCATTAATGAATATGGTGCTGATGCACTTAGATTATTTGAAATGTTTGCCGGACCTCTTGAAGAAGGTTTTGCTTGGTCAACAAATGGTTTAGCGGGTGCTCGTAGATTTATCGAAAGAGTTTATCGACTCTACACCGATGAAGAATTCACAAAGAAATTTACAGATGATAATTCTCATGAATTAGACTTTGTCTATAACGCTACTGTTAAAAAAGTCACGAGTGATTTTGAATCACTTCAAATCAATACAGCAATTGCTCAAATGATGATCTTTGTTAATGCTTTCTATAAAGCTAATTCACTATATAGACCATATATGGTCAATTTCTTAAAAATGTTTGGATGCGTCTGCCCATTCGTTGGTGAAGAACTTTATGAATTAACTACCAAAAAGCAATTATTTGATCATGATAATTGGCCACTTGTCGACGAGACAAAACTCGTGCAAAACACGGTTAAAATGGCCGTTAGTGTCAATGGAAAAGTCCGTGGTACATTAGAAGTTGAAGTTGATAGTGATGATGAATCAGTTAAACAAAAAGCCTTTGAACTTGATGGAGTTAAACGTCATACAGAAGGTAAAGAGATTAAACGTGTCATCATCGTTAAAAACAAGATTGTTAATATCGTAGCAATCTAGGAGGCTAAAGATGAGCTATTCGTTAATTGTTGATATTGGTAATAGCCAAATCGAATTCGGTTTTTTTAGTGAGAATAGTTTAATTGGAAAAACTCGGTTCGTGACTCAAAAACTCCCGAGTGAATATGATAATAAACTTCTCAAAAACTTTATTTCAAAACTCGGAATCAAAAAAGAAGAAATTGAAGGAGGAATGATCTTTTCTGTCGTTCCTCATTTGACTCGTTTAGTCCAAATTATCATTAAAGGTGAAATAGGCGTTTCACTTAAAATATTTGATCCAAAATCTGTATTAGCTGATTTTAAAGCTGATATCGATAATAAAGAGGAAGTCGGTCAAGATTTAATCGCCGATATTTTAGGAGCAATTCATTA
>Ga0256404_1009474_pt1 | contig 13941 bp, 9 predicted proteins | sample RumenRJG_01DNA_FD_185990 | JGI IMG/M metagenome (GOLD analysis project Ga0256404, IMG submission 185990) | Bovine rumen microbial communities from Lethbridge, Alberta, Canada - RJG_01 | ecosystem: Host-associated > Mammals > Digestive system > Stomach > Rumen | place: Canada: Alberta | collected...
ATAAAACGCGCATACGTTGCCTGGGCGTCATCGGCATTCTGCAACAGCTCATAAACGAAATGAGCCTGATCTGTATACTTCTCCGTGACACTATCTTTAATTCCTCTGAAAGAATAGGTATCCAGGATATACTTCGCTGCAATCAGCTTTTGTTTGCGCAAAGCCTTAAAATAGGAACGCTCAACAGAAGTCATGACTCTATCCCCTTAAACATCCTTAGAGGCGGTAGAATTCGGCAACATCACTTGTCTCCGCGCGTACAGCCATAAACCATTCTTTGTCACCCTGTTCAACCTGGCGAAAATGATAATCCTCTATGATCTCGTCTATAAATAAATCATTCATGTCATCACCAGTCATCATCCAGTAACGCGGAGAGTCCCTCGGCCTCGTAGGCATCCGAAGAATCATCCTTCGTCTTTTCACGCCTGTGTCGCAGGAAGCGCATATTCCTTAACCGCCATACCTTTTCGTATTGAATCTTTGATTATTTCTTCGTGCTTTTTGACGACTTCCTCGAAATCTGAATAATCCTTCTGCAATTCCATTTGAAATCTTAACTCATCTTCCGTTTCAGATTTACATTTCATGCACAAGAAGGAGAAACTATCTATCTCATCCTGGGCTTCTAAAAAATGAAGCCCTCTTTGCAAAATGTAATAGTCCAAAAGCGACTTCCGATAATCCTCATTCGTCAATTCATTATATAAGCTTAATATCATTTCATAGTTTTTGTGCAGTCGATTTTCATTCATATAATAGGTCTTTAAAAACTCTACTGTCAGCTGTGCATAACTCGGAATCATGCCAACAATCAGATTCAATAAAACCTCTTTTCCCTCATCATCAGAAAACACGTCCAAACTGATCTCTTTAAGGAAGGATCTCATATCCATGATCAGGGCTTCAACTGTGTCCATATTGGGTTCATTTCTCTCGATTTTTTCCAACTCGCTATTGTATCGCATAATAAGCTGATCATATCTAGCGACGATCGCGTTTAATTGTTTATGAGCAATTGAATCGACCTTCGTTGAGATCTTCATCAGCTCATTTTTCTGCTGCATTAATTGCGAGCCTAAACGGTTTTCCAAGCCTTGCAATTCTTTTAATTGAATGTCACAGCTCTTACTCAGGTAATCCGATAAATCATCCAACTTCCGGTTCTGACTATTCAGATGTTTCGAAATTGCCCTGTAATTCGCTGCATTTATCGCAATATCTGTAATTCCCACAGCAGTTTGAAGTGCCGGTATGTATTTTCCTATACCCGCTCTTTTGAAAAAATCCTCTCCCAATGATGACAGCAAATCACGCTTTTCTGATGAATGTAATCCCTCTTCCTTCATCAAGCGCCGAAAATCTAAGAGTTTTCTTTCAATTGAACCAGTATCTTCAAGATCTTCCTGCTCACCCTGAAGCATTTCAACCCGGCATTTTTCGAACTGACGAAATGCCTGTTTCTCTTTACGGAAAACAATCTCCGCAAAACCGTTATCTACCAGCTCATTTGCCAAATCCTTTTGAATAGAGAACGCCATTTTAATCTGTTCATCCATGGCTATCACATCCCTCTTCAAATTCTCCCCGTTCCATAAGCATGTGGGTAAGGAGCACCATCCCATACATTCCATAGATTTGCAATTTTTGTATTGGAACAATTGAACTCAGGCTACTAAGTAAATCGTGTTTCTCTTTTTTCTCATATTCAAACTTTGTACTAAGCGCAAAAAAGCTCAAAAGTCCTATTACGCCAGAGTCTCCTTTACTAATTCGCAATTCCATATCTCTCAAAACGAAGTTATCCAGTTCCTCAACCCTTTCTACTCTTTCTTTCCACGGCTCACGCATCACATTAATCATTATGAACATTACGTCTTCCATATCATACAGTGTCAAATCATCAGCAGATTTTTCCATGATCCTGAGAGCATGCCTTCTATATGCATATCCTTTTGACTTCTCTTCACATATAATCTTTTTTTCAAGCAGGTATTGATTCAATTTGAGAAATAAAGTTGGATAATCTTTAAAGTAGTAAACCAGATCAAACCCCCGATTCTTATTCATTTCTGCCAATTTTTCTTTCATATCACAAGGACGAATTTCATCTTGATTAAGAAAATAAAACTCTGCGTATTTCGAGGCTTTCGCTTTAAAATAGGCAAATGCGCTTTCGCTTTCTGCAATTCTGTCAATTAATTCATAATAGTCAACTGCCATTTCTGATGCCCCTTTGTCTTGTTCTTTCAGCGTATTATTTTATTTCCGTTTTTGAGAAGAATAAATCTCTTTATGTTCCCCGCAATGGCCAATAATGATCTTTTGGCGTACCGGAGAATATCCGAAATGAACGCTTTGCGAAATGTCGCCATATGTAAGATGCGGCTCGATATCTATCACTTCACCCTCATATACCGTGGAGAATTGCCTCATCAATTTATTATCTTTACGGGTCATCTTACCTTCTCCCCGCGCGATGTCCAATCCCGTTTTCTCTTTAAATACTTTAAATATATCTCCACTACCATTCTGATACAGTGGGAGCATGGTATGAGCGAAGTGAAAGAAGAGATTCCACAAGTCAGTCAGCTGGATTTTACAATCCTTTGCCGATTTCTTTGCATCCTCTGAGAAACCCAGTCTGTCAGCATATGTTGCTTCAAAGTATTCGATCAGCTGTAAAGGCGTTTCCGGCATCTTATCAAACTTTCTATATGCTGCCAATGCTTTTCGTAAACCCGCATTTTCATCGGCTGCTAAACGCATCTGGTCTAATTGTATGCGCTGATCATATACGAGCTTTTCATAATTTGCTATTATCTCATTTTGATTGTCAAATAAATCCTCTGTGCTTTCAACTTTCTCTTTTGCTTCGATAGCTGTTTCCTCAGCCTTTAATCTAGCCTCTTCTTCTCTTAGCCTGGCTATTCTTTCCTCATACGCTGCAGACAGGGAATCTTCTATATCTCTGCGCAACTCTTCCTGCTGTTCAAGGTTTTCTCGTAGCTTTAACTGTATTTCATATTTTTCACGCAATTGCTGACACGATCTCAATCTGAAATATTTATCGTAATAATTGATGTTCTTTACAAAAGCCTGGCAAAGAAAAGCGGCAATATTTTCCCCGCCATACTATTTCACTTCTTTACTGAAATATCTGTTTTTATACGGCTCCAGCACTCCTGCCTGATAAACCTTGACAGTACCAGGGAACACCATATCTTCAGGGGTAAAATACATCATTTCATTTTGAAGTTCCGGATCATTCGAGTAGAAAACAAAGGCATTCCCAATCAGAAGAGAGGCCAGCTTCGTTGGGTCCACAGGATATGTATCAGTATCATCATTCCCCTGATCCAGATCTGCATAAACAAAAACAAAGGGTATCTGCCGATCCGGATTCTTCACTCTTTCATAAAATGCTGGCCAGTCTCCCACTCTCATCTCATAAGGGACTCCACTTATAACTTCCGGGCCTGATGTAACCTTCAGCGTTTTGTCATTGCAAATGTTTCTCACCAGGCCTGGAACCGTCTGCGTTGGTGTCTCCTGGTACGCGCCGATGTATTCCGCTCTATCCTGATAAAACACCACACACGAAAAGACTGCTTTTCCTTTTTCAGTCTGCTCAAATCCCAACTCAGTAATCCATTTTCTCGGCGCTATACCAGTTCCAGTAGGAATGTCTTCCGTTATGGTGCAGGCCCAATATACGCTCTCATCATGAGAAAAATATTCGGACTCCATATACACCTGATTCTCATCTGTATAGATGCGATACCCTGTTTTCAGCTTTGACCATTTAGAGAGAGATTTTGGCACAATTTCTTGTTCCTTATTCCATTTCCTTGTTTGCCATCTTTTCACATGCAAGACTATTTTCCACAATAAATCTTCATCCGGATTCACTGTGGCTACCTCACATTTCATTTTATAAAACATGACATCACTAAGTGCCATCTTTATTCCCCTTTCACAACGGATATGGAAATCAGATATGAATCATATGATTTTCTTCCTGTAGCTTAATCAAAGGCGGAACATGGCCAAGATCTTCTCCACCATCACATCCGTCCGGTTTTTAATAATATCGACCGTCCATTTGTCTTTATCCGCAACATCATCATTCAGATTCAGGCCGTTACGATAACCGATATATTTCCCTTCTGAATTTTTCCGATCACGCTTTTCAGCAAAACTCTTATTGCTCAAGGAACTATTATACGCAGTAATTGTCAGATTACCAAAAGTATGCACATACAAAGCCTGATATTCCTGCGCCTTTACCGGATCCCCATTGGCGATCATCTCTACCCAGGAAGCAGGAATATTGCTCCCCTGCGGGAAGATATGTTCAATGCTCCAGACATACTGCTTGCTGTCATACTGACGCCAGAGATCAATATAAGTTTCATGCGTCATCCCCTGCTTCGCCATCATACAGAGAATAAAGCGAGTTGCCCCAGTATTCTCTTCATATACGGGGCCATGCAGCTTCTCAGCGAAAACCTCATCGGATGCAGATACGCTGATCAGTTTACTGCGAAGATTCGTATACAGCTCACCGCCGGTGTACGCATTCATCTCAATTTCTTCGATAAATGCCATAAATAAGCGGGTCAGGTCCCGCGTCGGAGGCGTATCGGTCAAATTACGACGAACAAAGAAATTAATCAGCAAACGGGTTATCTTGACAATTGCATCATCGTCAATCTCAAGCGTTGACCGATTCTTGAACAAATACATCAAGAACAGATATGACGGTGCCCCCTGTACTCGCTGCAAATCAAGGAAGCAATCCTTCATGACAGAACTCAGATTCTCCGACTTCTTCAGGATAATCTGAGAATAAATAGCAGAATTCTCTGTAATTTCGTCCAGGAAGCCTTTTGGATCCCGCGTGACCATCTTCTCATAGATGTCAAGCAATGTCGAACGGGTGGCAATTATGCCAAGCGGATACAGGCGATCATCTTCCGCTTTCCGGAACGGTATATTTATCGAGCCACGGAACGCGTTATAATTCTGGCGGAAAAAGCGTTCCTGTACCGAGTAATCCTCCCCAAGATTTGAAAGGACTTCCGTCCATCGTCCAAAATAATAATCCAAATTCTCCCCTTCTGTGACATCAAGACGCGCCAGAAGCAGATTTTTGATCAGATCCACGGACGTAAGCGGCGTACCTCGATTATTCAGAGACTCAAAGAGGGTGTATGCGTCCGCATGGTTGGAAACTTCGATCATAACCAAGATCGCCGAATTCACCTTATCCAGGATTTGAAACAGGGTATGGACTGCATTACCAGATGCTTCTGCATCAGTCTCTATTCGTTTTTTGAAATAATTATAGCCTTTCACAATCCTTCTGTTCCCCGCAAATAATGGCATGGGACGATGCGGAATCAGGCCCAGTTTCGCCATCAGGCCAAGATAATCATCCCGGTTACTGCCCTGTACCTGCGGTACGACACGAAGGTCCTGCGCTGGCTTCTTCAATACCAGTTTTCTCCTGAGCTGGAAGAGATCAGACAACTGTTCATCGTCCAGCTCCTCTTTATGGCTGTTCAGCATATTATAGAGCGCCGCAAGGAGAAGGCTTGTCGTAGTCAGACGCTGCTGGCCATCCACAACCTCAAACTTTGGACTCAATGAGTTGGTAGTCGAGTTGATGCAGATGATAGACCCCAGGAAATAGCCTTCGGCGTTTTCAAACAGATCATCGTAAAGGGCAGTCCATTCGCGCAGGCCCCATACATATTCACGCTGATACTTCGGAACCTCAAAAACCGTCTTGGACTCCGGATCAAACATCTGTGAGATCGGATACTTGTTGACATTGATGTTGTTGATATTCATATTCAAATCTCCCAGCGAACAGCAAATATCATCAAAGGGCAATTACCATTTTTGTTTCAGTTCCATTATTTTATCGCGACGGTCGAGCACTTCAGTACATTTTTCCCACTCGCCGCAATCAGGAATGTTCATCTCATACTTTACAATGAATGGATTCTTCTTCGGTACCTTATTGATCGCTTCCAGAGCTGCCTGCTCATTATCCTGAGCAATCGCGATCCAGACATCTTCCAACACCTCAGGAATCTGGCCGAACATGTCGAAAATGCTCTTCAAACGGTCCGAGAGCTTGCTGTGAACCTTATCTTCAACACTGTCCTTATACCTCATGTTATAGATCATGATGGTATCCGCCAACTGGCCAATGCGCTGGATACGCCCTTTACGCTGTTCCAGTCTCGTCGGATTCCATGGAAGGTCCACATTAATCAGGGTGGAAAGCATCTGAAGGTTCAGGCCTTCACTGGCCGCATCCGTGCCTACCAGAATCTGGAGATCACGGGTCTTGACCTCCCTCTTCAGCGTCTCCTTCAGGGCTTTGGTAAACTGTCCCTTATAGTAGACTCCGCTTTTATCTCCGCCGGCATACAGGCCAATGGGTACGTCAAAGTCCAGGCTCAGCTTCTGGGCAATATAGCTTGCACTGTCGTAATACTGCGTGAATATGATGCAGCCCTTATCCAGCCAGGGTCCGCTGTCCTCCACGCCATTCTTCAGAATATCACGAACCTTGATATACTTCGGATCGGTATCTCGATTCAGCTCCAGAACTTTCACCAACCGGTTCAGGCAGTCAATCTCAGCCGGTGTCAGGTTCTTGATGTCGCCGTCATCTTCCGCTTCTTCATCTTCCGTCGATACAATCGCCGTGATGGGCTCTGAGTTTCCGTCAACCGACGCCCACTGCAGCATTTTCCGTGCCGTGTTTTCACCGGCAATCATTGTACTGCCGATGCGCTTGAGCATTAAGGTGGACATGAAGCCGCCGCCCTTGACGCGCTTGGAGAGCATGGAACAGAATTCTTCCGCTATGTTGTAAGCCTGTTTCAAATAGCCCATCAGGGCGAGCGCCTCATCCGGTTTTTCCCCGTAGAGGTCCACATTGATCTTCTTCAGATAGGGATCTCCCGTCTCAGGATTGATCGTGTTTTCCAGGAAATCTCTTGTTCTTCGAACAATACAACGCACATAAGGATTGCAGGTCTGAACAAAGTTGTCCGTTTCATACAAATCCAGCAACTTATTTCTTACCGGGCGCCGCAACTCCTGATACATTTCCGGCCGCAGCACAAAGGTATCATCCGGGATATACATCTGTCCCCGCAGCATTCCAATCCGGCGAACATTATCATTCGCGGGTGGAAACGGATTTCTCATGATATTCCACATGCCGAGCTCCGTGGTGGGCGGGACAGCATTTTCAGAAACATAATCCAAGGCCAGCTGTGGTGTGTTTCTCCACACACTGAACTTATCCCCCATGACCATCTCGGCAGATTTCGGACGGCCGAGGACCTCCAGGAGATCAAAGGCTTCAATGGCACTGATCTGAACCGGTGTGGCAGTCGCCAGCAGCATGCTGTGCGTGCGAAAGGTAATCTCCTGCAGGAAGCGCAGAAGATTATTCGGCTGTGCCTTGTGCTCATCGGCATTCTGCAGAAGGTTTTTCCTTCTGGCCCTGTGCGCCTCGTCGCAGATTACGCATTCATAGTTCCTGGACAAAAGCCGCTCGGCATTTTCCGTTTTCGCCGTGATGATCCCCTGGGAAACAATCCCGACTTTCCGCGGGCACTGCAGAATATCCCCGACATACTCCACGCCATCTTCATCCACCCAGCACTTGCCATTCCACACGGCAGACGGCATATCCAGCATGGTGTAGATTTCATCCTGCCATTGGTAAAGCAGCGTTTTCGGCACGATGATCAGGATCGGCTTTGACCCATAGAGTGCCATCAATTTGGCCGTCATGGCCAGCTGCAGCGTCTTGCCGAGGCCCACCATATCCGCCAGAAGCAGCCGTGCGCCGCCCTCTGTCTTATGCTCCGTAAAGGCCCGCATCACAAAATACTTCTGATGCGCCCAGAGACCGAATTCCTTGCGATAAATCGGCTCTTCAACCGCCACGGGAGCGACATCCGGATCATTCTCTTTACGCCAGTTTTCCAGACTAATTTCATGGCGGGCAGCGATTCTCTTAACGTCCGAGATGACAAAATCGCTGAGCGGGACGGCAGAGAGGTCATTCCAGAAGTAGTTGAATTCCTCCTGGACCCAGCAGGCGGCCTCCTCGGAATCATCTTCCCAGACGATTTCGTAATTGGAGGAAAGAGCACTCTTTGTCTCATTCATGCTGCCGATGAAAGCCGTCTTCCGCCCATCCGCATAGGTGATGACCCCGGCCTTGCCATGCATCAGGCCATACACCTCATCCGGCAGCACACGGATCTCGATCTTCCCGGACGACAGGAGTTCATACAATCTTCCCAACCGCTCCATCTCAGCCGGAGAGGCAAAGACTTCTTCCGGCTTATACTCACACCACTCCTGCTTCATCTTCTGAGCAGCCAGTCCGGCGACCGCGACGTCCTGCGCTTTCAGGCCGCTGTTGCAAATGATGCGGACTTTCCCCTGCATACGCTCTACCGCTTCCCCGGCAATTTCGAGAAAAGAGGAGCAAAAGTACCCGGCTATACGGTCATAGGAAACGGCCCCCTGCAAGCGAGTCGCAAGGAAGTCGTTTCCCAGATCGGTTTTTCGGGATGAAAAACGATTTATCATATCAGATCATACTCTATCATTATCAACCAATGTGTACATATGAGAAGCCATCTCTCCGCATACCTTCCAATGGGGCATTGTGTCGATATCCTTGCACTCCGCAAGATAAGAGAGAAGCTGCTTGAGCATGTCGCGGCGATCCCAATAGTTTGGTACCGTCGTCTTCAAATGCCAGAGTCCCATCTGAGGATTCTCCTCTTCCTTGACCGCGACGTGAATCGCCGCCAGGACAATTCGCAAAATAGAATCCTCAAAGCCGGGAACGTCGTTGATGGCCCTCATCGCAAACTCGGACGGAGTTTTCAGACGAGCGGTATTCGCCCGCTCACTGGCCATCAGCTGGCTATAGGACTGAAGTCCAAAGCCGCGGGCATATTCCTGATAGGTGCTCACCTGATAATTACCATGCTTCTCACTCTCCAGGCCCTTGATATAGAAGCGCTCAGACGGGCTCAGTTCACGCCAAAGGTAATTATCAAAATCAGTCGGAATGATGAAATCATAGGCTATCTTCTTTGCCCGCTCAATCAGTTTGACGACCTCAGAGCGAGACGGTTCGTTGATGGCAAGGTTCAGTTCATAATCCAGATCAATCTCGCCAATCGCCTTGTAGCTGGTCAGGACCTTCAGAGACGCAGCATAGGCAGCAAGCACATAGTCCGGATCCGAGAAATTCGGATCTTCCTTGTCGTCGAGCTTCTGCATGGACTCAATCTGCTTTTTCACTTCGGTCTTAATATCCGCGGTCAGCTCATCCAGGAAGGCTTCCTCCTCGCCCTGCTGCTTACGAAGCACCAGGAGCACGGTACCCTTCACATAGTTGCCGTTATAAATACCTCCGGCATCCGTTTCTGTTGCCACATTCCATGCCGCTGTGACAGTCAAGCCAGCCTTCCACATGATCAAAGCCAGCTGAGCCCAAACTGCAGGATCAGAATGCGTAAACATCACAATCTGGATTCCACTATCTGGCATGTGTTGCGTCAAATTACGGTAGATATCAATCATCGTCTGGGAAAAGTTTTCGTCGCCACGAACGGCCAGGACACGTTTGCTGTCACTGTACCACCCAGGAAACGCTTGCTTCAACAACTTCTGATCCCAGGAAAGAAAGAACTCAGACAGTTCATGATAATTCACCGCATCGGCATACGGAGGATCGGTAATCCATATATCACAGCCTGTCTCGACATCACGCGCGTCCAACAAATCCACCATATTCTCTGTATGTATCTCTGAATTATTTATTTGAAAGATACACGTCTCTTTTAATGAAGAGACTGCGCGCGTGGAATAGTTAAAGAAAGTATTGAATGCCTGATTGTAAAATGTCTGCAGACCGCATTCCTGGGACTGATAGCTTGACCACATACAGAGCCTGGAATTCCAATTAAGCATCCGATTTAATGCAAGCAATCCAATACAAAATTCCAGTGAATCACTAGCTTCTTGTATCACAGCATCTTCAAACAGGCAGAGCTGAAGAAGCTGTCTTGTATTGAACAGTTGGTGCCAATACCCCCATCCTCTTTCGCGGATTAACTGATCAGTATTGTAACCGCTTTCAATTGCTGCCGCCGGAACTAACCCCGCCTCCATCCACTCAGAGAAATGGGAACTAACATATGCGTTTACTTTTTTCTCATTATCTATATCTCTGTCATTGGGAGCACGATAGTAACGATCTACTTTTGTTTTACCGTCCGGCAATAATTCTTTATGCTCATATTTAATTGCATAAAGGCGTTCTTGGAAAACATCATCCTCTTTCGCGCTTATATCATCGACATTCCATCTCCGTAATCCATAAACGATATTGCCATCTGAATCAGTTGAATCATGACGTAGCGCCTGAACAGAAGTGGTTTTTCCACAACAGGGGCATCGCATTCCTTTTCCAGTAACAGTTCCATTAGCGGCATCAGACATTACTCGATCCGATGCCCCCATTTCAACTTCAATATCAAACTTATTGATATTTTCTTTTAGTCGCGCTACCGTTCTCGTTCTTTTCCCTATAACCCATGAAGGTGCCAGAGGGACTAAGTGTCCACATTCTGGGCATTTAGCTTCAGAACAATATAAGTATGATACGGCCCTATCCCCTATTTCATTCTGTTCAACTCCCAGAGAATCTATTTCATCAGAGAATCTATTAAAAACCCGCACCTGAAACTGGTGGATTTTCTCAATTTCCGCAGGCGCACTTCCACAGACATTTACTGCCGCCCAAGTAAGCAAACCTGCAATCGGATTCAAATCGCTGGCATACGTATCGCAACCAATACGCGCGGCCTCAAACGGAATGGAACCACCACCGCAGAAGCAATCCCCCACTCTGACAATGTGTCCAAAACGGCGTTCAGAAAGCTGCTTCACAAGTTCCTGCAGCGAGCTCGCAGAAGTTCCAAGATAATGGTTTATTTCCCGCCACGTCTGGTCATCCTCGACCTGAACATGTTCCGGGCGTTTGCACAAAGAGATTTTTGCATCATAACCCAAAGTTCTGAATGCAGCAATCTCTATCTCTTCTCTCGGTGCGCCCTTGATGAGTTTCGGACTCTTCCCAGTCAAGTCGAAATAAATGAGATATCTCTGGAGTTTCTTATTTGCCTCAACAATTTTATATAAGTCAGCCGCAGAGAGCGTTTTATCTTTTCTTGTCATAAGACCGGTTTCATCCATGCTCATGAGCTTCAGAAAGATCTCATTATCCATCTGGGGATTATCCGTCGCAGGCAGCAAACAACCGAGAAGAGCAGCGCGGACAAGTACAAGGGGCTTGCGCCCCCACCACTTGCCGAGGCCTGTCAAAGTCTGCCCGTTATTCGCCATTCTCTCCTTATAGCTCTCCTTGCTCACCTTGGAGACGGGAAACTGGGCCTCAATAAACGCTCTCTCCATCAGGCTTCCTCCTCAAACATGGTATACTGTTTCTCCTTACGCGGAACAATCGGGTTTTCACACAGCGCGTAGAGCAGGGCACGGCGCCAGCCAAAGTCATCGTTGAGCTGCCCACTGGAGGCATTGGTCATGGTATAGAGCCACCAGCGTTCCTCCGGAAGGAGGCCCTTCCAGTTTTTGATCGCCGTCGGCACATTGGAAGGATCACAGTTTTCGATTCCCCAGAGCAGAACCATCATTTCCTTACCAAACATCCGCTCCACAGGCGTGCCGCCTTTGGCGAACTTCCCGGACGGCTTCCGCTCAGCCTTCAGACGGGTATTAAACTCGGCGGTCAGATCCTTGACCACCAGGTCCCACTTGTGCCTCGATATCTCAAGGCGCAGGACATCCGAATCGCTCAGCATCTGCCCATCCGCAAAGACGACAGAATCCTCCGGCGCATTCTCAGCCACTTCCGGAGGCGTCCAGGAGAAGCGCTCATAAATCCGGACCGGGGCATTGGCCTCTTTTTTATCGATCAGGACGACATAAAAATGATTCTGTGCCAGCGCAGGTTCCACGCCGAAGCCAAAGCTTGTTTTCTTCACTGCTTAATGTCGCCCTCCTTCTTCACATCGTTCATATCGCGTTTGGCCATATCCATCCAGTTCTTGAAATCCTTCCCGGTCAGGAAAAGAATCGTCTTATACTCAAACTCGATGATGACATCTTTCTTTGCAAAGGCGGTCTCGCGGATCAGATCCACCGTTGCCTTCAGATTCTCGGCATCATATGGCACCTTTGCCGTCGAGATATCCAGATACTCCTCACTGTTATTCTTATCCGTAATGGTGACGGAGCACTGGCGGATATAGGCATTCGGAATTTTATGGAGGAGATCCAGCTCGGCATAGGTCTCCTGGGTATCACCGCAGCGCTTTGCCTTCCTGAGAACATACTCCAGGGGCTTTCCATCATCGATCTCCACCTTAGGCTGGGCCTTCACATCGACCGGATAGGTCTGTTCATCGATCAGAGTGCCATTGTTGTAGACCGCGACCTGAACAAACTTGCAGTTATAGGGAATCACAAACTCATGCAGATATTTCCCGCCGGACTCCTTCGGATTGGATCCGTCAGTGGTATAGCGAATCTCGTACTTGGGATGGGACTCCAGCTGCATCACATTTCCGTTGCTTGTCCCGCGAATCTCGTGGAGGAGCGGAGCCTTGCAGAGATAGTGCAGTGTATCCCCGGTCGGGTGCGGATCGGCAGATTCATCCACGCAGCGGAAGTACAGGTCAATCTCTTTCGTAATAAAGGGGTTCTCCACCTTCGGAGAAGCGGTAGACGGCTCCGCACCGACCTCATAATAGACCACATTACCGCGGATGGGACGCACCTTCAGGGTGAACTCATTGGTCTTCCGGTCATAACCGATCATGTCCACCTGGACCTCAGTGGGTTCCTTGGCGAAGGGTCCCTTGTTGATATAGCCGCCGATGTCGCGCCAGATATCCTTTTTCAGGCAGACATCGCGGAGATTCTTCATTTGGTCCGGATGGTACCACTGCCAGGCGGTCTCGGAAGCAGCGCGGTCCAGAATCGTACCCCAGGGCATCTCTTTCTGGGTAAAGATACGCGCCTCGCACTTCTTGCGCATCGTCTCCAGCTTCATATCATCGGAACTGAATTCCTCGTACTTGGAGGCATCGCGCAGGACATCGATGACCTGGTCCTCGCCATTGAGCTTATTGCCGGTAAACTGCAGGCGGATCTCATCACTGTTCAGGCCGTTCTTAACCGGGTAATAAAGCGTGACGAAGGTATTGACGATTGTGGAATAGAGGGCAAGGACGGCAGAATCTTTCTGGGCTTGTGCCTCAATGTACTGCTGATCCGTGGTTGGGACATGCTCCGCCGCCATCTCGCGCAGGAGCTGCTCAATCGCCATTTTCTTCTTGCTGTTCTCATAGAGCTTGTCCATGAGGCTCTTCTGGCCGGAGAGGAACATCACACGGTTCTTATAAATGCTGTTATCATAAAACTCCTGCAGGTCCGGGTGGAGGCCAATGCCGCCATGTGGTTCAAAGATAACCAGAGCGATTTTATCACGGTCCAGTTTGATCTCGTCCACCGCCGGCATCACATAGAGGAGCTCATAACAGGTCTTCAGCTTCGGCTGGAAGAGCGTCGTCAGAGTCTTGATCAGCTCGGACTTGGCCTTCTCGTTGCTGTAGCTCTCCACCAGGGTATTCATCTGGGCAACCATGTTCTTGGTATTCTGGAAATAATACCGGCCACGGTTGTCCATCTTCAGATACCAGCTCTGCTGCTCGATGTCCGTAAAGACCTTGTTGTACTGGTCCATATCGACATCCGGTTCACAGACATAACCCAGGATCTCCTGCTTCG
>Ga0256404_1009478_pt1 | contig 13937 bp, 7 predicted proteins | sample RumenRJG_01DNA_FD_185990 | JGI IMG/M metagenome (GOLD analysis project Ga0256404, IMG submission 185990) | Bovine rumen microbial communities from Lethbridge, Alberta, Canada - RJG_01 | ecosystem: Host-associated > Mammals > Digestive system > Stomach > Rumen | place: Canada: Alberta | collected...
GTCTGTCTGGCGTGGGTTGGGCTTGGAGATGATTATCTCGCAAGGCTCGTCTTGCTTTGGAGCACTACGCGAAACAGTTTTTTGTTTTGGAAAAGATGCCTGTATGGTTGGCTCCTTGATGGAAGAGTCCTTCTTCCTGACCGATACAGGCGTTCCCGGATTCATCTCACGGAGAAGGACTTTACTGGGTTGGAACGAAGGAACAGAACGAGAAGTACTTTTTTTAATTTCTCCTGTTTTCAGATCCCGATATGTTCTTCCCTTTTTCTCCTTGCTGAAAAAGGAACCAAACCCACGCAGGACAATTCTGCCATTGTCCGCAACCTCGTTCATGGTAACGTCAAAAAAAGCTGATAAGATCGCTTTGACTTTGGACTGTGGAATGCCTGTTTGCGCAGATATTGATTGTACAAAAGAGGAAGTAGTGTTTTTGGGCATAACTATCGATAAACAGAAAAAAGTCCACGAAAAAAATTACATTAGTGATGTGTATTTTAGAATGGCAAAGGAGATGAGTACTCGTCCTTCAAAGCATTGAAATTGATAATGTAGTCGAAAGGAAGTATGTTTCGTGTAATAACCACGCAACTTGACAAAAGTATCTGAATCCCTTTCGCCTTTGGTAAAAAGCCCAGAATATCTTCGTTTTCCTTTAGTACCTTAATATTTGATACTTCTGTACAACATGTGAACCCATTTGAAAGCAACTCTTCAAAGGTAACAACCGTTCCAGGTAAGGAAAGGACGCGTAAATCGACCTCTAAAGCGATTAAGGACTCTTTCCTAATCTCTTTAGAGAAATCATGTGTAAAAAGGGGAAACCATTCCTTTACTAATGCATTGTTATCCTGTATCGCCCTGAATTCTTCTTCAGTTGTGTGAAAATAGAGCTTAGTAATCCCATTCAGATTGAAGATTCGAATGATTTCGGAATACTCGATTTTAGAATCTGTATTGATTGGAGTAGGTGATTCTGCAGGAGGTATCTCTATACTAGCGGAAGATTGTTGGTGTAATGATTCTTGAACATCCTTTATTTCTAGAGGATGAATGTCTTCTTTTGAAGAATCATTGCCAACATAACTAATAACTGATTCTTCCGAAGGCATTTCTGAAATGACTGTCTCTATGGTGGGTTCTTTTCCATCATTTGTGCTTTGTTCGACAAGCATCTCCTCTTTAAGCTTTAGCCCCATTTCGGCAGCTTTCTTTCGCAATAGGGCGTCAGCAGCTTCAAAGCTATTCTCAATTTCTCCATCAAGAATGGCTTTCTTAATATAATCTTTCAAGATACCCAAAGTGTTGCATGGTTCCAGGCCATACAACTCCATAATGTAGTTTGCACTTATAGGATTTTTGAAATTCCGCACAGACTCTTTCGCCTGTACTTCTAATAGTAGCTGCCTAACTCTTTCGATATCGACGTATTCCTTATTTGCTTTAGCTTTATTGACTGTCGTTACATTCGCTTTGCAAAAAAGCATAAGGTCCCATATGTCTTCACCAGCATCAAACAGTAATCTTCTGTAAGCTGACTCACTCGTATCCTTCTCTAACAGAGTCTTTGGCCTATTTTGAAGGGAAATCAGTTTCTGAACGTATTTCATCTTTTCGTTCATAGGCAATTTTAACGACGAAAAGATGTTAGCAACCATTTTGGCTCCAACTACATCGTAGCCGTAAAAAGTCCAACCCTTGCCAGGAACAAACCTTTTTGAACTCGGTTTACCGATCTCATGTAAAAGAGCAGCCCATCGCAACCATAGATTTGGTTCTCCTTGTTTGATGCCCAAAGAGTTGGTGGTAACAAAGGATTGTTGTGTCTCTAGTTTCGCGATATTGTCTAAAACAGCAAGTGAATGCGGAAATGAATCCTCATGGTTAAAACCGTTCACTGTCTCAACGCCCTTGGTACGAGAAAGGGCAGGAATTATTTTGGGTAAAATACGTAATTCCTCAAGAAGCTTGATACCTGTACTGGGGATATCGCACATGAGCATCTTGTTCAACTCTTCTGATACCCTTTCCTTTGCTATGAGATCAACTTTATTAGCGTACTTCCAAATAGCGTCCAGGCACCCTGATGTAATGTTGAATCTATTTGAAGGAGTCGAAAGCTGTGCTACAAGACGAATTGCCCTGAGCATTAACAGAGGATTATCGCGGAACACATTGTCTGGCTGAAGAGGAGTTCTAATAACGCCTTGATTAATGTCGTTTAATCCATCGAATATGTCTATCAAGCTGCCGAAATCATGCAAATTCAATGAGATTGCTAAAGCATTAATAGTAAAGTCTCTGAGACGCAAATCATCCTTAATTGTTCCAGGAACTAATGTTTGCTTTCGTTCATCCCTCTTGAAAATACCCTTTTGGGCCTCGGTAAATGTTAATTTGTCTCCCTGGTACTCAAAAGTGGCGACTCCATAATTTTTGAAATAGGAAACTTGAGCGTGAATGTTGCCTCCAACTAGTCTTCCGAATTCTACCGCATCTCCTTCTACTACTATTTCGATATCATTACTACGTCGTCCCAAATAGCAATCACGTATATATTCACCGACAACGAAGACGCGAAGACCTCTCGAGTCTGCTAGGTGGTGGATGATCTTAAAGATATCTTTGGCGAGGAAATCGGTCAACTTCGGAGCCATATAATGTATTATTAAGCGTTTGTCTTTATAATGATGCGATCCATACCCCAATCAGTATCAGATAGATCTCTGTACTTCTCGTCCATATTGCATAGAGTAATCTCGTCTTTGTGAATACTCAATACAAAGCCACAATCACACTGAAGGTGATTTAAAGATGAGTTGATGTATGACGAATAAGGAGAAGCACAATCAGGGCATTTTAATGCAGACTTTATAGATTCTCCTTCTACATTAATACTATCAACCAGGGCTTTCATTAGCTCCTTCAACTCAACTCTTTCAGAATACTTCTTGTTCGCAAAATCTTTATTGGTATCCATCTGCCGCCCAATGGGATCAAATACTAATCTGTCAGGATATTTCACGAAATAATATTCAAACCTCTTAGTATCAAACTCCACGAAATCTTGATTTAAGAAAACCAAATAAGGAAGCAGTTTAGACGGGAATTTGTATGGTCGATGTATCTTGTCAACCAGATCAACAATCAGTCTTGTTCTAACCAGTCTACCAATTCTCTCAACACTATCAACCTGGTATGGATCGATAGGAATGAATTTCAGTTCATCATACCCTTCAGAATAGCCCTTGCCCGGATAGAACAAAACGATAGTATTTGAGGGGATGCTCTTCAATCCATCAGAAAGGGAACTGGCGACTACAACAATCTGTACAGAATGGTTTCCAACCGAAAGTGTAAAGGTTTTATCATTCTTTTCCTCGAAGAACACCTCTGGAGAATTATCCTTCCGTCCGACCCATTTATTGTAATCTCCATCTATCACATAATCAAGGCAACGTTCAACGGAATACCTTATCGCAGCCTTTGCATAGTCTCTTACTCCTTGTATGACCGTCTGGTCATATTTCATCTTTTCCTCTTCTGTCTCCTCTTTTTGGTAATGATTTAATTCAAGCCAAAGTTCACGAATAAAACGATAGTGTTTGTGATTCGTAGTAACATTGGTGGCTTTCACCGAAGGCTCTGTCATAAGGTTCTGTACCGTGACACGATTAACCATCTTCACCAAATCGGAAGACATCAGCAACATGACCCGGCGCTGCAGGCCGACTAGAATCTCTCGAGTGTTTTCAGCAATAAGCTTATTAGAATGTGCCAGTTCGCCAGAATCATCCTCTGATCCTCGTGAAAACACCTTTCCTATCAAGGTGAGATTTCGATTAATCTTTTTGTACCATCCTTTCTCGTCATTCCTGTTCTCGAACAGAACTTGCCGATCATCCAACAGGTTGGTTATATGTTCTAATTGCTCAAGCCTGGAACTCAAGTACCTCACGGTACGGCTCAAAAATGCAGCGAAAATTTGATTCTCATAGATGTCGTAATACTCGTATAATTCCTCGTTGAGAATACGGCTTGGTTTGAATGATACGACACTCTTTTGCAGCCAGTCCTCTGTGTGGGATGCCAGATACTGATAACTCTTGTTAGATACCCTCTTCGCCCTTGAAACATTGACCTTCTCAACGTTTCTCGTCAGAAGAAAATGAGGCTGCCTGATGATTTCTTCCAGATGAAATAGATTATCTTTTAGTTTATCTTCAAAGGAGTTCGGAGTAACCTTCTTGGTGACCTCCTGAATTAAGGGGATAACTTCGAACGCATCTCCAACGTTCCCGGAAATATCGGAGTAAAACTGGTTGAACAGTTGTTGAGTGCTATCATTCTTGGGTGATAACAAATCCTGAAGAATCTGCTTCTCTGTGCCAAGGTCAACAAGCTTATCTGTCAAGTCAAAAGACTTGCCATCTTTGTTCACGAAATAGTATCTGCCCAATTCTATGTGATCAGGCAGAGAAGAAATCTGAATAGACTTCTTGACCGAGGAGAATCTGTCGTAAATAAGCATCAATTAGACTTCTTCTGGATAAATTCCTCAAGCATCTTATCAGAGAGATCACATGAGAAACCGAATTGAGCCTTAAACTCCTTCGTAAACTTCTCACGGAAATCCTTCAGCTCGGGTTTCGTTAACTCGTAGTTGTTCCCAAGAGTACGAAGCAACCTGCTAGAAATCAAGTGGTCTGCCGCGATTGCCAGGCTTTCGCTCTCAGCGATGGATCCTTTTTCTCCCGATTCAACAAAAGTCGTGATGAATTTTCTAGCCTGTTTGTCAAATCGATTTCCCACTCCGATGTTCATTTTCGCTAGAATATCCTTGACTTTCTCCGATTCATAGAAGTCCTTGAAAGCCTTAAAATACTCATAGTATTTGGAATCAGCCTCCTGGAACTGTCTCTCTAACCAAGAATAAGTAATGAAATAATCATTGGTCTCTGTATTTGTAACAGGCTTGATGTTCTTTGGCATGACAAGTAGATTCGACCGGTCATATGTCTTCGGAGCAAAACTCAAAGTGGTTTCATCCTGGTTCGCCGTCCCGATAAATCTGACATTCTTCGGAACCCTAAGTTTTCCACCTTCCGCTTCCTTCGGCAGAACTTCGGCGGGAGCATTAATCTCAATGAACCTTTGATCCTCATCCTGTTCAAGGAGAGAAAGGAAATCAGCGAAATAATGCTCGGGGCGTGAGAGATTCATCTCGTCCAAGATAATCAAGAAAATAGTGTCCTGATACTTTGGTAGATTTGCCAAATACAAGGCCCTGAAGAACTCTGTCTCGTGATACTTGTGCTCAAACGAGTTGTAATAACCCATAAGATCCATGTTGTCCCTCCAGCCAGATTGGATGGCGCAAATGCGGTACGGAGCATTCGGCGTCTTATCCTGACCATTCCCGCGATACTGGTTGGAACCGGATGTCAAAAATTTCGCGAATTCCCTCGGAAGACTTGTTTTTCCGGTACCGCTGATACCCTCAAGAATCGAAATGTTTGACATGTTGAGTCCCGCAAGGAAAAGACGAATCGTCACAAGATCATAGTAAAGAGGGTTGCCATCAATTGCAGCCATTTTCCCTTGCAGGTATTTCACCATCTTGTTAAGGTCAAAACCTGATGGAATGCCCAGTTTAGCACTCTCCTTTAGTTCGAGAGCAGCATCGTATTTGCGAGCAAAGCCGAAAGCTTCTTCGTCCTTTTCCCTTTCACCTTTCAGTTGGTTGACTGTCTCTTGGAGATCGGCAATTGTTCTATTCAAAGATTCTTCCCGATGCTTAGCTGATTCCTCACGCTGCTTGTAACCATTGATTTCCACGACATAAGAATCGGACTGACTAAGTATCGTCTTCAGTCTAAGCGTTTCCTTTTCGTCGAGCTGAGATTTTAGATCCCTGAACCCTTTTTCAAGATCTTCGATTTGTCTCTTTTTTGAATCGATTTCTTCGACGGTTGGACGTTCAGATAATTGCCCGATTAGATTATCCCTCTCACTCTTTAGACGTTCCAGCTGACTCACAATAGCTTCGGGAGCAATCTCCCCGAAGGCGGCAATGAGGCTATTCCTTAAGCCTTCCAACTCATCCACCTTGTTCTGGAGGCTGGAATTCTTATGTGAAAGACTCTCGGCCTTGAAAGTGACATCGTTGAGCCGGTCTTCAAACTCCTCCCTTATTTCAGTCTCTTTTTCCCTGACCTTCCGTTCCAAATCGATGTCCATCCTCTTCTGCTTACGCTCATACTGCCTCTTGGCCTCTTCAGCTTCGGCCATCTTGTCTCCAAGTTCCGATTCCTTAGACAGTATTTCGGTATGCTTGGAGGTTATATCAGCCAGAAGAGTCTTAGTACCTTCCGTAATCTCTTTCTCGGAGGCAGAGAACTGGTCAAGCAGGCTGCGAATGGTACCAGTATACTCACCATTGTCAAGCTGGAGCTCGCGTTCAAGGACCTCTTTTTCTTTGTCATTGATGGTTTTCACTCTCTCATCAAACCTCTCCTTCTCCTCTTTGCGCTTCTTGTCCTCTTCTTCAATATCCTGCTTTCTCTTTTCTATGGCTGCTTTCTGCTTCTCTTCACGTTCTTGAATGTCAGCCTCCCTCTGGTCAAGTGACTTTTTCCGGCCATTGATCGTTCGATTCAACTGCTCCAGGTAAGAAAGATATAACCTCAAATCCTCAGGCAGAGAAGCCTCCACAACTTTCTTGGTCTCTTCCGCAGAGAGATCCGCTGCCGGGACATCATCACCCCCTGATGTTTCGACTTCGCTCTTAAAGGCTTCAATCTTAGGCATAACATCAGCCATCGACGTCTTGGGCTGGGGACGACCGACATTCTGGTTCTTGTTCGACTGCTTGTTCTTTCCTTTATTCTTTGCCATAGTGCTTAGTATTTGCTAATGTATTCGTTTATAATCCTTTTCATTGTCCGATAACTGGTCTCTGCCTGCTCTTTTGATACCTCTTTGATATCAGCAATAGTTGCATGCCCATGACCACCTCCGGAATTACGCAAGTCCGCGATGTCAAGGACGGCATCAACTTCACCCTTGAATATCTCAAACATAGTCGCCCGAGGCTCATAATCTGCGGACAACAGGAGGCAGTACAGATACTGTCGAAGAGAATTCGGACGGGTATAATCAATATTCAACAGGCTGTACATTCTTCTGAATTCAGCAACATTGATCACTTTTCGAGAAAAGAGGTCTCGAAGGATTTCACGATTATTCGTTTTCTCTTTTCGATAATCGAATTTTTCACCATACTCATTCTCCCGGCCTAGTTTAACGTCGAACAACTCCTGACGGTCTTTCCGATCTTTTAACAGCACTGATTCCAATGTATTCTGCACATTGATGATCAGCAGTTTATTGTAATTCTCATTATTGAACTGATACTGAACACAGTCATAGTAACTCTCAACCGCCGAGAGTAGATCGTGCTTAATCGTCCAGGGCAGATCCTGATGTCCGAAAACGAAATCCTTATCAAGTGCGTTTTTGATTTCCAGTTCTTTGTAATACTGGTACTCTTGCACCTTCTTCTGCATCAGTGTCTTGGCATCTCCGAATTTCTTCTCGAGCAGCGATTTGAAAGATGAATCAGAGAGACCCTCGATATAAAACTTCAGGTAGGGGCTATCACCATGGCCAAAAGGATCCATTATTTGCCAATCAGGCTCGTAAACAGTAGAGTCTTCAGAGGACTGAGGCAAATACAAATAAGTACATGCGCAAACAAGTTCAGGATGAGCATTGTTTAGAGGACGAACAGCTAGCCTCTCATTTCTCCAATTTGAATCACTTTCCGATCTATCGTCAGAACGTGAACGCCGGACAGAGTTGCCGATGAGATCCAGAATCTCCTCTTCATCAGGCGTTGGTTGTATCCTTTGTTTATTAAGCACGAAATCGAGATCCAATCTCCTCAGAATACGGTCTTCACCATCGCCTTTTGTGCCAATTATCAAATTCCCGTTCTTGTCAACATTGGGCTCCTGTCCAAGTTCACTTGAACTGATATAATAGGGGTATAATTCACCATCATCAACATTTTGGAATATGTATCCAATCTGAGTCTTAGTTGGGTCAACGATTATACTGTCCATGTTCTTTGCCAGAAGCCTTCCTTTTTCGGTATACCCTAGGCTATTGACAAGCCCTCTGGATTGTAATTGTCCCTGAACGACGAGAACAAGCTTCTCATCCAGGCCAAGACTCTCTGCGATTTCTTGGCTGGAGACATCGGGGCGAGCCATGAACCGGAAGACCGTTTTCTCGAAGAAATTCAAACCGGAGTCAAACTTGCTGGTTTGGATCCTATACATGTACAGAGGGACTGCGACAAGTATATACTTTGGGCTGGGAGCGCTGTCCAAGTTGAAAATAAGCCTACTGTATTCTGCTGCCATAGCTCTCGTCAGTTAATTTATAGAATTCATACATGCCGTTGACGTAGGTCTTTGCAAAGTCATCAGCAAACATTTCTGCGTCACCTACTGCGATGACAAGCTTCTGTGCGCGCGAGAAGGCTACGTTCAAGCGGTTCTCCAAAGTAAGGAATCCGAAAACCTTCAAATAATTGGCATCGGTCCTCTGGAAATCGTTTGAACGGACAGTACTCAGAATAACGATGTCAAATTCCTTACCCTGAAATGAGTCGACGGAACCTATTCTGAGTTTCTCCCTTCCATCCCGGGTCTGTTTATACCTTTTAGCGATTTCGAAGGATCCATCCTTTTGCCGCACAGTGTACCCCGCCTTCTCCGCTTCTTCACTGATAAGATCGACTTGCTTGGAATAGAAAGTGATAATACCAATCGAAAGATTCTCGGAAGAAGGATCGGACTCGATCTCCTTCAGTAGCGATACGATTCGTCTGGCTTCAGACAACCTGACTTTACTCCTTCCAGCCCTTTCAGGACCAGCGATTCTGGGAACATTACAGAAGACCATCACTTTGTCTTTAGCCCACGGCAGTTCTAGACCGTGACGTTTCTTCTCAGGATTAACCAACTCAGAGCTAATCCCTCCGTCATAATAGGTATTGCTGATAAAGTTGCCGATCACTGGATGCATTCGGAACTGGTTTGACAGCATGATCCTCCTGGTCGGCTTTGCATCAGCCAAGTTGTTGTACAGAAGGCCAAACAGGGACTGTTCATACGCTTTCTTCTTCTTCATCTTCTCCTCTGCCTCAGTCTCGGTAATCGCCTTGTCGACGATATCTCTTTCCAAAAGGTGAGGAAGCTGCTTCTGGTCTCCAACCAAGATAATCCTTTCAGATGCACGAACCATGGGGATAAGAAGATCCAGGGGATTCGAGCGGGCTGCCTCTTCCAGAATCACATTCTTGTATTTGAAATCATTAACCTCCTTTCCGCCAGCAATCTGATTGGTTGCTGCAATGCTCTCTCCGTACAATTGGATAGCGTCACGAATATACTTCGAGTTGCCAAAGAGATCATCTCTGACATCTTCAAGAATTGCCGTAAAGAAAGTGTCCTTATCTTCGTAATCAGCTTCCTCTTTCTGCTTGAAGAAAGATATTGCATCATTGAGCCAGGTTTCCAGATCAATGTCTTCTCCTTGAGGGACTTCATTCAGTTCTGAGTAGAGCTGCTGTAGATATTTGTCCTGAAGAAGCTTGAGTTGGTGCAAGTATTCATCGGAAGGATTCTCGAAAGGAGCCTCATCCAGCAACTTCTTCTCTTCCTCCGTGAAAACAATTCCACAAGTAAGGGCTTCGTAAGCCTTCATGTCCCCGTCATCATTGTAGGGAACAAGTTCGGTACGAAGACCTTTAATCGCCTTGATATAATCTTCAGTCTTCCCTTTATTCTTGGTGGATTGGCGATAGAGGCCACGCCACTCCATCCTAAGTTCATCACTTAGGCTGAACTGCAGATCCGAAGTGAAAATCAGATCATTAATCTGCTTTTTAGCGCGTTCGGCAAGCCTTTCCGCAACGTACAGACTCTTGATTTCTTCCAGTTTCTTTGAAATCCTATTGACGTCAACCTTGGGAGCCAGAGCCTGCAACTTGAGGTCGATACATTGCTCCATCTTCCGAATGACTTGAGTCTCGGCCCTGATACTCTGGGTGTCTTTACCCGCCTTCGTAGTCGGGATTCCCAAAGTGAGTATTTTTGATGCGATGTGCTCGACTGTGTCATTCTGGAATGCGGAAACGAGGATGATTTTCTCGTCACCTTTCATCTTGTCAGCTTCTTTCTCCGCAATTTCCATCAACCGTTCTGCAATAACAGCAATGACGGTAGATTTTCCGGTTCCAGGAGGCCCCTGGATCACAACGATATCAGGTGTGTTTATTGCGTAATCAACGGCATTCAACTGATCCGGCGTCAAGTTATCAATACCGAAATTAGTCTTGATGAACTTCCTAGTCCTATCTGATAGAGGTTTATAGGTCTCTCTTTTCTTATTTGTCATTGCATCCGCCCTGCCTTCGATGGCCAGTCGAAGATTCAGCAGAATCATGGAAGGGTTATCCAATCGCTTCATGGCAAACTCCCTTCTTTTGTTCACCGTCTCATTCCCGACAATGGATGCGACCATCTTCCCTGAAGAATTCTGGGGAAGTTCATAATCCTCATCCAGAAACTCCGCAGTATATGTGCGAAGGTCCAGAGCATTCAAGGATAGCGTAACCGGCCGTTCGGAATTGTTATTGACATCGGGGAACTCAAAGGATGAGGCCAGGACGGTTTCCATCTCATTGCGAATGAACTCCTCCTTCTCGTCAGAAAGAACGAGCTGGACACGAACCCTGCCGTTCTTAAGCTGGACGGCATTCTGATAGGAGATCTCGCCGAGGTTATCCTTGAACTCCTTAGCTTTGCCGAACTCAACTTCTGAGTAAGCCTTCCAAAGGCTCATGATGGTATTGCCGTTCTGCTCTTGCCGGATGATCTCCTCACGGGCTTCGCGAGCCTCAGACTGATCAACGAAGTTAATACGCTGATATCTCCAGATGTCCAATTCCTGGAAGTCGGAATACTTTCTTGGAAATGGCTTCTTTGTCAAACGTCGGATAACATGCCTATTATTCGAAATGACGATATCCGCATTGCTGGATTTTCCAATTAAACGATAGTTATCCTGGTTATTCGGGAAAGTCTGGATAAACAGATAGAAGCCATCATTCGACTCGAAGGTGTACCGATCGATCAACCTTGCCGGGATCTTGTCAATCTGCCTTTGGAATTCTTGCAGGACGTAATCCCCATACCCGATGTCAATCTCATCTGCCTCATGGAAGTTGCTGCGTTCTATGAATTGTACGACAGCAATCACCTGATCCGGAAAGGAAAGCACACTCGGCTTATCAATCCAGAAAAAGAATGGAGGGATGACACCTTCAGTAGAGAATCGGGAGTCGTCGCCTTCTGGAGAAAACCGAATGGTAACCTCCTTGGTCTTCCCGTCTAAAGCACACTTGCTGGAGAATAGATATCCCAGCGCATCTTTTTGCTGAAACTGCACTAGTTGAGGGAAAGAAGAATCCGTCCATTTCTGAAGGACATCTTCCATGCTCACCCCGTTAAATGCCTGCACAGAAACGATTCTTCCAGGAATAGCATTATCAGGGTTGCTATCTTTATATGATTCAAGCAGGGCAATCAGTTTATTGCTCGGCTTGCTTCCGGAATTATCTCTTGGAGAACTCATACTAGTGTTATATTACAATTACTCTTTGAGCATGGTCAAATGTGTTGGACCCTATGACAATCTTCCTGGTGCGGCCTTTCTTGAGCCTTATGACCTGGTCCTTGTCAAACGAGGACTCGGACTTTCCGTCAGCGTACTTGTAGAAAAAGCAAAAGTCATCCTGAGGCTTGACGGTTAATAGCACATCTTCCGTCTGTGGATCAACCTCCAGCTTGATCTGACAGATGGGGGAGTCATAGCTCTCTTCAGTACCTATCAACAAGTGGAACGCCTTTACATATTTCGGGGTGACGGCGTCCAGCATGATTTCTTCGTAGACCCTTTCTTGAAGGCCATACTTTTCCACGACTTTGTTCGTCTCTTTATCGTAGAAAGTATCCAGATCCCAACGCTGAATCTTTAGGGCGAAGGCTGTATCTGACGTCTTCTCACAGAAAGGACATTGCCCATTGGTCTTAAAAGGATAATGGATTCCACAGGTGGGGCACTTGATCAACTCATTCAGAGCGATGTTCAAGGCTTCAACCCATTCTCCCATAGTGGGGCGCTTGAACGGATCGTTGAGACCGTCCTTGAAAGTCCGTGAGAACAGCTTCTGAATGACTTTCGCGACGAACACATCGGAAGGAACACCATTCGTGCGCTCGTTGGAGGTATCATCCTCGTCTTCAACCCAGGGGAGTTCCCCGCGCTGCGCCTTATCCTCCAGTTCTGGCTCTCCATCATTGACGTAATCTCCGAACAGAGGGTGTGCCCATGTCAACAGCTCATACGCCAAGACTGCGAATGAGAAGCAATCTGACATAGGGGAGTTGGGGGCGTCATTACGGACTACCTCCGGAGCGCCGTACCTTGGTGTATAGATGTTATGGATGATGCTTGTCTTGTAACGCAGGTTGTCCAAGTCGATCAGGAAAACGTTCACCTTTGCCGGCTTCTCCGAAATGAAGACGTTGTTCGGAGACAGGTCACAATAGATCAGCCCCTTGGCGTGGATGTTCCGTAATTCGGTGGCCAACTTGATAAGTACGCCATACCGCTTCAACAGTCCGCCAGTCTCGACGAACCATTTGACCTTATCTTCCACCTTGTCTGACAGCATCAATGCCGATATCGGTACCATCTCAGTTGCGAACTCTGAGATATAACCGATCACGGGTTGTGTGATTTCGCGCAAAGGAACGGAGTAGCGGCGCTTGTCCAATCCGAGATTGATCAGGAAGTTAATCTTGGATTTCAATGCCGTCGGATCCATCTTGGCAGAGCCCTTAAACAGCTTCGCAATATGTTTGCCGCCCTCAAGAAGGAACGTCACTCCCTGAGAACCTTCACCTATCTCTTTTACTACATTGTAGCTGGTGTTGGTGGCATCTATAACGTTGGCAATCATCTGTTAATCCAGCAATAAAAAAGTGTTTTGTCGTCCGGGTTCAGCCCTTTGATGGTTGAGACAAGCTCCCGTTTAAGCATTGTATCTCTTTCCGAGACACGTATTTTCGTGTATTTACTCTCCAAATACTCAAATAAGCCATCCTCCTTCCCCTCCAGAATCTCATCCGCGAAACCATCAGTAGCTATCAGGCAATCAAACTGCTCATCCAAGATCTGTTCCTTCAGTCTGTAATGGGGGTGAGTCCTACCGCCGATGCACTCTGTTTCATTCAGGAATTCCTTGGAATGAGATAAAGCGATTACCTCTCCTTTATTCTGGCGATAAATGATGGTGGAATCCCCTATGGAACCCATTAGGATCCTTAATGACAGCTTATCAAAGAACAAGAATGAACTGGTGGTTTGACAATCTGAACATGAAACTCCCTTACACGATAAGAACCGGTACCATTCATCGATGATCCCATCGGTGAAGCCAGGAGCAAACGGGTCAGCATCATCCTTCTTGAAGAAATCAATAATCAACTGACAAATAAGGTTTGACCCCCTTTGAGAAGAGACCTTTGAGCCCAATCCGTCTGCAATGGCTGCAATAAGGTGGCTCTCAGACTCCTCCACCATGACATAATCTTGGTAAAGATGGTCTGGGGCCGTGCCCATACAAGAAGCATGTATGTGATTGCATTCCATTGTCAACAATAATCGGCTAGAGGATTATCTCATCGTCGGGAAATGGGACAGTGGGAGGATTATCCGGAGTCTGACTGTGGGTCCGTGAGGTTACAGTCATCGTCACATACCTGAAGAACTTCTTGATGTCCCGGGCATTCTCACCTTTA
>Ga0256404_1009480_pt1 | contig 13932 bp, 12 predicted proteins | sample RumenRJG_01DNA_FD_185990 | JGI IMG/M metagenome (GOLD analysis project Ga0256404, IMG submission 185990) | Bovine rumen microbial communities from Lethbridge, Alberta, Canada - RJG_01 | ecosystem: Host-associated > Mammals > Digestive system > Stomach > Rumen | place: Canada: Alberta | collected...
GTAAATCTTCACTTCGTCCAAATCCGCGTAGGCGTATTCCGTTCCGTAAACGTCCTGCAAGAGGCTTATTCCCGTTAGTGTGCTGGGAAGCGTTACCGTACCTATAGGCTGGGTGTCTAAGTACAGGGAAACGTTGTTACCTGCCTTACGGATGACAAAGAAGCCCCAGCTTTCGGGTTCTACGTCTATCCACAAATCGCGCGAACCGTCAAGAAGTGCCGTATTACAAAACATTCCTATACGTCTGCCTGTATGCCCGTCCGGGTAGGTGTTAGGCTTCAACCATGCCAATATGGTAAAGTTGCCCGAAAGGTTCAGAATGTTCTGCGTAATATCCGCGCTTCCTTCGCCGTCGAAGTGTATGCAGTTGCCCTGCTTACCGCCTATAAAGCTGCTATCGTGTACGGCTGCATCGTATCGGTGTTGCGAATAGTCGTAAGCAACCGTAGAACCTGCCGCTTCGTCGAAGGGAAGGTTAAGTGTTAAATTCTGTTCTGATGCCATATTACTTTTCTTTAATTGTTATTACTGCGTCTTCTGTCGCTTCCTGCGTTACCTTTCCGCCGTGAAGGAATACCGTAACGCGGCTTTTTCCTGTAGCCTTGATGTGTGCCGTCGCGCCTTCCACTACGTAAACATTTACATAGCTGTGTTCGCTGGCTTCTACGTGTACGTCTGAACCCTTACGCGCCCAAATCTGACCTACTGCGTAGGAATTGAACGCCGCTTTACCTGTTGCCCCCGTGTAGGCTACAAGTCGCTTCGTGTTCGTGACGCTGAACGGCTCGTTTTCATATACGTTGTAATGCCGTCTTATATCGTCAAACTCTCTTCGTAACGGCTCGCTTGGGAAGTCGTTTGCTTCCACAAAGTCAAAGCCTTTGAAGTACAGGGCTACAAGCCTTTCCTTACTCTGTGCGCTCAGAATGTAATTGTACCACTCCGAACAAATGCCAGCCGCCTTTGCTTCTGCGGCTAAAGCCTTTCTTAGTTCCTTTAGTTCCATACGCTGTTATCGTTAATCTGTTATACCATGTCCTCTTAGCCCGTCGTCTGCTGGGGCTGTAAGCCTGTTAAGTATTGCAAGCAGACGCGAAGCTATAACGCCTACGTTCGCGTCAATGTTTGAAAGCCTTGTTAGCTGCTGGCGTAGAAGGTCTAACGATGTTACTTGGTTCATACGTACCGCGTTAGCCTGTCCTGCAAGCAAATCTATACTTTCTTGGCTCGCTCCCTTTATAGCTCCGCTTAGGGTGCTGGGGTCTTTCTCGTTAAGCTCGTTAAACAGGTCTTCGTAAACCTTGAAGGCTTCGGCGAAGTTTGCCCCGGCTTTGGCTACGCTATCCCTAAAGCGTTTCTGTTCCGCTTCCGTTAAACCGTCAAACCTTCCGTTTCCTTCCGCGTCAAATCCCATGTCGTGCTGCAAACTCTTAATAGCGTCCTGTAGCGGCTGCTCTAAGAACCGTACCTTAAGGGCGTTTATAACCGCGTTGCGTAGAATGTCGCCCGATACCTTGTCGAAAGCCTTTGCCGCGCTCGTTCCGTTGGAAAAGGCTTCTACCAATGCGTCGCCCAACTCGTCGGCGGCTGTCTTCGCGTCCGTCTGCGTGATGCTCTTGGTAATCTCCGCTATTATGTCTTCAATCTCGCGGCTGGCTTCTGCTATCTTTTCTTCCCATTCCTCTATTCTATCCCAATCGGTTTTCTTCTTGCCTTTCTCGTCGTTAATCATGCCGCGTAGTTCTACTTGCTGCTGGCGAAGGTTGCGTATCATTGCGCTTTGGTTCTGATACACGGTTTCGCCTAACGCTTTATCTACTTCGTGCTGGAGTGCGGTGTATGCCCTTCCCAACCGGGTAACGGCTTTTTCGTGCTGCTTGATAGACTTTTCGGCTTTGCGGTCTCGGCTGTTGAATAGGTCGAAGGCTGACGAAAGAAAACCTACTGAACCCTGTATAATGCTTAACGGGTTGCCTGTGGCTATACCGCTTGCCAACTGCGACGCGCTGCCCATCATGTCGGAAATGTCGCCTAAAACGTGTTCGGTTTCCTCGTCCATGCTGATACCCATTTTCTTCATGCCGCTTACCACGCTGTCAAAAGTGCCGCCTATAAAGTCAATCGTACTGCTTACGCTGGCGAAGGTGTCTTTTAAGCCTTCCTTTAGGGTCTTGGTTGCTCCCGTTTCCTTGTTAAGTACGGTTTCCAACTTTTCTAACTCGCCTTGCTCATCAACCGAAAGCCCTATAGTTATCTTCTTCCCGTTAAGTGCTTCTATCTTACGGCGTAGGTAGTCAATATAACTGCTTCCCTGCTTAAGAAGGTCGGCGTAGGCTTCTTTTGCCGCTCCTGCTAACGTCTCATCGTCGCTCTCTACGGCTTCGGTATATTGCTTGTACTGCTTCTTCTTTTCTTCAAGCGATTTTATAAACGGGTCGTCGCTGCGTAACAACTTGTCGGCGTTCATGGCGGCGCGAAGTTCCTTTAGGCTGTCTTTTAACGCTAAAAACGGGTTTCGCTTATGCAGTTCGTCCTTTGCCTTCTCTAACTGCTCGTTAATCGCCTTTAGGTCGGCTGGGTTGAACTGCGCGGAAAGCGTTACCTTTTGGCTGTTGATGTCTGCCAAAAGTTTGTTAATCGTCTTTGACGAAAGCGTACTTAAGTCGCTAAACAGTTGATTCCAACTCTCGGACTGCTTCAACTTCTCGGCGGCTAACTTGCTTATTTCCGCCTGTTCCTTCGCGTTTATCTGCGCAATCATGGCGAGGTTGCCCTGCTTCTGCGCTTCCTCGCGTTCCTCTCGGAACTTCGTTTGTATGTCGCTTATTTGCTGCTGGTAGGTCTTGTATTGCTCCTTCAGTTCGTCGTACCTCTCGCTTGCGCTGCGCTGTTCGTACTCCTTTCGCTTGCGCTCCAGCCCTGCTAACGCGGCTTCGGCTACGGCTCTTTCCTGCTCGGTGCTTGCTTCGGCAATCTTCTTTGTCAGCAGTTCCTTCCTACGGGCGTAGGCTTCTTCAAACAAAATCTTTTCGTTAAGGTAACTTGCGTATTCCTGTAGCATCTGCGCGGTTTCCTCTTTTGCCTTTGCAGTTAAATCGTTTTCGGCATTACTCAATATCTCGGCTTCGGCATTGTCCGTATCGCTGTTATCGTTCTTTAGTTCCGCTTTCCGACGTTCTATAACATCCAACATTTCGCCTATAGTCTTGCAAGCGGCTAAATCCTCTTGAAGTTTTTTGTTAAAGTCTGAAAGAACGGTTTGCTTTGTAGTTTCCGCAATCTCGTTGTTTATAAACTGGAGCTTACGCAGGTCTTCAGCCGTCTTCTTAGCCTTGTCGCTAATACTATCGCGCTGGCGTTCCAAATAGTCAATATAACTGCTTCCCTCTTTAAGCAACGCGGCAAACTCCGTATCGGCTGCGTTCCTAACGGTTTCGTCTGCGCTTTGCTTCCATTGTAGGTATTTGGCATATAATTTTTTTCTGGTGGCTAATTGCTCCGCGTATTCATCTTTTTTATCGTCGCCTTTGTTGGGCTCTGAATTTTTCTGCTTATTATTGTTACCACTTCCAGCCGATAAAATGCCTAATTCTTTAATTTCTTTTTCCGTCAGTTTAAGTTCGTTCGTGACGTAATTAAGGGTTTTGTCCAGCTCAGCCTGTGCTTCTTTATGAATGGTACTATTTGTTTGTCTCGCTTGCTGGATTCGGTATGCGTTAATTTTGTCTACCGCTGTCTTTGTCAAAGTAAACGAGCCTGCGCCGCTTTGTCCGCCGCCCCACTTGTACCCGGCTTCAGTAGCTGTAACGCCAGCCTTAACCCAATCGTCGGGCAGTTTGCCGTCCGATGTGCCAAAGCGTTGCCCCTCTTTGACGTTATGATAATAGCCGCCGCCAGCTACGGTACTATCGGCGTTAATCACTTCTTTATAGTATTGTTCGTATGCTTTCATTTGCAACTCCTGTAACGCCATTGCTTTTGCGCGTAACTCCAACGCTTTAACTACCTTTGTCGTATTATTGACAAATATATTATCGGCATCGGTAACGTTATTAACAGCCAACTCCAACCCGTTAAATGCGCTTTGGTTGGCTTTAATCCATTCCGTTTTTTCGGCGGCGGTCTTTAATTGCTGATATTCAAACCTTAATTGTTGGAATTTGCCTACGAGGTTCGCAGAGTTGGTTGCCGTTGCCGTGTGGTATTCCTCAAAGGCTTTTTTCATTTCGTTGGTACTCTTCTTTGCTTCGTCGGCTTTGCCGCTCATTTTGCTAATTAGATATATAATGCCTGTTATAGCGGCTGACAAACCCAGCGTCAAAGTAGCCATTAACGCGCTGGCTGCTGCTGTGGAAATGCCTAACGCGGTTGCTAATCGGGCGTTTGCGGCTGTAAGCATATCTTTTGCCTTTGCCACTATTACCAACTGAAACGCGCTATTCTTGTTAAGTTGAGTGTATGCCGTTTGCAAAGCCATCGTTATGCTCATAACGCTCTGTACTTTCGTCATAATGCGCTGTAGGTTCTCGTTCTCTCCTGCAAACAAACCCATTGCGCCTGTTACGGCTTGGTAGCCGCTTGTCATCAGCGTTAATCCTCCTATCACGGCTTGAAAGTTACGGTTTGGGTTGGCGAGGTTCTTTGCTTGCTTGTTGGCTGCTGCCATCGCCTGTTGCAAGCGTATAACCTCGTCGCGTTGCTTTGCGTAGGCTTCCGTTCCCTGCTGTCCGTTGGCTACCATCTGTTGCAGTTCGGCTCTCGCTTTCCTGTACTGCTGCGTTATGCTTATTGCGGCGTTGTTTACTTTGGTCGCTTCTTCGTACTGCCGTTTCATGGCTGCTTCCTCTGCGCCTAATTCGTCGTAGGCGTTGCGTATCTCTTGCCCGATTTTCTCCCATTGGGCTATCTGCCGTTCGAGTGCCTTAACCTCTACGTTAAGTTTTCCAAACTCTGCGTCGTTGCCTGTCGCCCATGCCTGTTGCCTTGCCGCTTTCAACTGCTCCAGTTTCTGCGTCATGTTTTCGTAAGTCTTCGTCCATGCTACGTCGGTCTTGTCTAAGTCCGCCCGTGCCTTAGCTATCGAAGACGTAATAGCGTTAAACGCGCTGTCTATATCTTTGCCGCCTTTCTTCACTTCGCCGCTAAAGTTCTGCATACTGCTTTTGCTTTGCTCCAATATGCGTAACAACTTGTCGTTAGTTCCGCTTATCTCGAAGGAAATGCCGCCGCCCTGTATATTCATTTTCTTATCGGTTTAATTTGTTAATCAAATTAAGAACTTCGCCAGCGTTGTCTTCTGTCAGCTTTATCTGCGTGTCGCCTTTCTTTGCGCCTGTTTCCTCAACGCTGGGCGCGTCTATAAGCATCCTTTGTACCGTACCCCACGAAATGCCGTGTAGTAAGTAGTCCAACGTCCAGCCGAAGTGCGCACAAACCGAGCCCCGGCGTCCGTATGGGCTTTTTAGTCCTGTTGCTCTATAAGATGCGTCGGGTCGCTGGTGCGTGTTGCGCTCATCAATCTTATAGAGTTTATAAAATCCCCTAAGTTGCTGACGTTGGTAATAAGTACCGCCAGCGTGAACAGCTCGGAAGGTTTTACGGTATGAAGGAATAAGGAAGTAAGCCGCTTAAGCTCCTGTTTGTTTTCGGTTCTCTTGAAGTAGCCGCCTTTGTCGATCGCCGTGTAATAGTCTTCGCCTAAGACTGCGGTAGCTACCACTTCCGCCAAACGCTTGGCTTCTTTGTTAGCCATCTTCTTAGCCGCGTTAAGGTAGTCGGCTTCCTGTAGCCTTGTTTCGTCTATCTCCATTTGCAGCCAAAGTGCGCTAAGACGGTCTAAGGTGTTAAGCGTCGGTTCTTCAATCTTGAAAACGCGCTTTTCCGTTACCTTCTCGCGTTTGCGGAAATAGCCCCAAAAGCCCGGCTTACGTCTGTAGTGCGTAACGTCCACGTCGAAAGTAACGCCTTCCTGTATCATAAGCCGCAGTTCGCTCTGCTCCAGCTCTAAGGCTTCTAATTTGCTGTTGTCGTTCTCTGCCATATCGTTTTAATGAATGAAGCCCCCGAAGGTGGTTGTTCGGGGGCTTCGGTTGAATACTAAGTTACTACGCCTGTAAGATTAGTTACCGCTTCCGCTGCCGCTGTTGCTGTTGCTTGCTGCGGCAATCTTCTTAACGTACATCTTCTTAAGCCCCGTAGTCTGCGGCTTAAGAACCGTACCCGTTACTTCGATAAGAAGCAGCCCCTTCTTGCTGAACTCGCCGTTAATCTTACTAACAAGCTTCATGCGTGGTACTTGGAACATCAAACCCTTTCGCGGCTTGATGATAACGCTTTCCTCTACCGTGCTTACGGTGTCCGGGTATGCGTACACGTCGCTTGCAACCGTACCGCCAAAAAGACGGGTAAGCGTTGTAAGGTCGGGGTTCATGATGCTGAAAGCGAAGGTAATTTTACCCTGCTTGTCGATACTCTCTACGGGGTCGTCCTCTTCCTCTGCGTAGAACTCTGTCGTTTCCGGGTCGTCCTGCGACATCTTACAGGTGTCCTCGTAGGTAAGTCCGAAAACTGTATAGCCTTCTTCCGCGAAGTCGCCAGCGGTTGGCTCTCCTGTCTTACCCAAAATCTTCGACAAACCCAAAGTTACTAAAGTTGCCATAATTCTGTGCTATTAAAAAGTTAATGTATATTCCACGAAATACGGAGGTTTCTGTAATGCTGTCTTACTTCCAACTCCTTAATTACTACGTCGTATTCTATCCAAAATTCGAGGTCGGCTACGTTCTGCGCGTCCAAATATGCCGTCAGTTGGTCGCCAATCTCCCGTAAGCGTTCGCGGTTAGCCTTGTATTGCTGCTTCCCGTTTATCTTTACCTTCTTATCGGCTGCGTATATATTCACGTTCGACGTACCCGTTTGCGGCTTGTCGTGCGTTACGGTAATGGTGTTAATAACTATATCCTCGGCTTTGCTGTCGTCGGGTCTCTCTCCCTGCGGACAGACTTTACCCGAAATAGTAATAACGCCTTCGTTTACCGCTTGCTGGATAAGCTGGTAGAGGATGTCGTCTGTGTCTATACTGCTAACTTTCTTCATTGGTGCTGCTGTTAAACCCAAAGGCGGTTGTGTAACCTACCTTCGTCGAATTTGAGACATTCTCCCGAAATCCTAACCAATCCTTCGGCTTTGGCTTGCTCCACAAAGTCGGCATCTAATAACGCTTCGGGCAGTTCTATTTCGGACGTCAAAACGAACACTTCCGTACCTTCCGTTACGCGCTGAACTTCTACGGGTGTATGCACCAACGCGGAAAACTCCCTGAATACGCCGTTAGCTGCCTGTATCTTCGCGCCCTTGCCGTTCGTTTCCTCTCTGCAAGCTCCGCAAAGCACTATAGCGGCTTCGCTGCTCTCCCAGCTTCCGTTGGCGTTCTGTACGGCTTCGCCGCTGGTGCGCTTATATAGGAAGTGTGGGTATTGGTTCGTTATTACGTCCGAAATTCCTACCATACGTTACTCCTGTTTCGTACCTTCGGCTTGTTGGCTGGTATGATGCCTAACTCTCCGCAGGTAATGTTGTACCACATCTTAATAGCTTCCCAATTCCACGAAACGGAATAACCGCCTTCGCTGACGTTTGCCAAAGGGATAACGGTTGCAAACTCCTTAACTAAGGCTGTCTTTGCCGTAGTGGGGTCTGCTTCCGCGTTCTCGTCGGGAATTAACGCCTTTTGGTTGGCTAATATCAGTTCCACGTCTTCGGCTTTCACTCCGAAACGCTTAACCGTTGTAGTAATCCATTCTTTGTAAGTCATTCCTTTAGGCTTTAGGAAGGGCTGGGGCTGGTAGCTTCCTACGCTGTTACCTGTTTCCGCTGCCAGCCCGTTACCCTGTGTTAGTGACTCCACGTGCTGTTAGCTGTGTCCATCAACCACGAACGCGAAGAGGTAAGCCATGCCGGGAAAGCGTTAGCTATACCCATAGTTACTTCCTCTAAAGGCTCTTCGTTCGCAAACTTCTTGATGAGCGTGTGTCCGTTCATAGCCTTCAAAGCTACCGAACCCTTAACGTTCAAGTCTGCCGGGGTCTTCCAATAGGTCTGCCCCAAAACCTTGCTTTCGTTGAACATTACGACGTTCTCAGTGAACGGGTTGCCGCTGAACGGGCGCGAACCGTCGCCGAGTTCTATCGTGATGTCTTGGTCGATAACGACAACCTGCAAGCCGCGAAGGTAAGACAAACCGCGAAGGGCTGTATTTACCTGCTCCAAACTTGGGGTCTGCTGGATTTGAAGTGCGTTAGCTGCGAAGCTTGCGCAAATCTTCTGAACCTCTGCAGTCTCCGTGAAGGTGGCGAAGGTGTCGAGCGACATGAAGGCGTACTTAAGGTTTACGCCCTTCGCCTTAGCTGCTGCTACGACGGCTTTGAAGTCCTTAGTAATAGGCTTCGCGCTTGCGCTTGTAGCCCAATTAGCAGAACCTGTCTGAAAGCCTACCTTCTGAGCGGCTGGGATTTGGTAATCCACGTCGTATTCACTAATTACGCTAACGTTGTTGTCGTTGTTAAGCGTAATCTTACCGAGGGAAATCTGCTGCAAAGCCATCCACTCCAAACGTGCGGCTACGGCTGTCCAGCAGAAGTTGGTATCTTCCGCCCACGCTTCAACAAGTGCGCGAAGGTTGGGGTTCTGCGAAGTCATGGCTACCATAATTTCGTAGTCGTCCAGCTCTTCGTCGTTCTTGGTGCGCTTTACCGCAATTTTGGGGATATCACCCTGCAAACGGGCAATAGCTTCGCGTGTCTTCTTGTCGATCGACGCGCCACGCGCTACCAAATCGGCGGCAATCTTCAAGCCTACCTGTGCTTCAAGTGCTTTCCACGTAAGCGTATAGGTCTGCTTGAGGGGGAACAAAGTAGGATAGTAGTACGGCTTCAAGTCGTAGGTGTTAATGACGGCTTGCATATCCTTTTCTACAAGTCCGCGCATAAGTGTTGCTATCATAACTTATTGCCCTTTCCGTTAAATTAGTACAATACCCTTCAACGCGCCCAAAAGGTCGGTTGTTACGGGTGGGATTACACTCTCTTTGAACTGACCAATAGTTACGGCTGCTACGAGGTGGTTGGTAAGGGCTTCTACGTCGTAGTGGTCGCCCGTCATAGCCTTTGGCGTTACGGGGAACTCGCCCGACGCTCCAGCGGCTTTTGCCTGCTGAATGGCTTGCCCTGCTTCAACTGCACCAATAGCGGCGTTTACCGTAATCTTGTCGTAGGTCTTTTCGCTCTTGTCAATGGCTGAAATCTTGGCGGCTGTGCTGCCAACTTTAGCCATAACAAAGTCGCCTTCCTTGAAGTGCGAACCTTTTGCAACCTTGATAACCTTTCCTTCGGCTGCTACGGCTTCGGTAGCGGCTGCGGTCTTGATGGCGTGGTAGAGTCCATCCGAACCCTTGCCAATAACCGTACCTTCCTTAAGAACCGTGCCGGGAACGAGGTCGGCGGCGCAAACGGTTACACCGTTGGGAATGTCTGCGACGTTGTGGGTGCAAGCGCGAACGATGCGCTTGTCTTCCTTTCGCTTAATCGTTAGTGCCATTTCTTAATTGCTTTTAGGGTTGTTAAACTTCCTTCCCTGTTAGGGTCGGCTTGCTGGTTTCTTCGGCTCGCTGCTTGATGTAGTCTGCTACGCCCTCGCTAATACCTTCTTTAGTCACGGCTCCAAAGATGGGCTTATCGTGGTTTTGCAGGTCTTTGTCGGCTTCTTCCTGTGCAAGCGTAGCAATGTGCGCCGCCTGTGAAGTCATGAAGCTCTCAAAGTCCGCATCGTCCTTGAAGGTCATACGCCCGAAATTGTCTAACAACAAATCGCGCTTACTGCCTTCCAGCTTAGCCTTGTCTAACGCGGCTACGAATAGCCCCCTACGGGTTTCTGCTACCTTCGCGTCGCTGATGCTGGTAATACTTTGCTGTACGCCCTTCAAGCTCTCCGCGATAAGGTTCTTAACATCGTCAAGTGTCAGATTCCCGTCGGTGGTTTGGTGCTGCTGTTGCTGCTGGTTCGGTTTCCCCTTCTCCACGAAATCATACTTTTCCTTAAGGCTGGTTTCGTAGGTTTGGTTAGCCCTACCTATTTCCGCATCAGCTTTGCTGCGCCAATCCTTAACGAATTTTTCTACCTTCTCGGCGGATAGTTTTCCTACGAGTTCGGTAGCCTGTTCTTGGGTTTCAACCTGTAAGCTGAGCGCAGCTGCCAACTGCTGTAACCCGTCTTCTCGCACGCCCGGAAACGTCTGTTTCAGTAGTGCTAAAATTTCTTCGATTAAATTCATAATTTCTGCTTTTTGCGTTAAAAACTGCCGCAAAGTTACCGTATTAAATTAAGATGTCGGCTGAATTTCCAAAATAACACTTCGCCAATACTTCACGGCTGGGCGTGTTTTTTTGTTCTTTCGTCGCAAAGTTCGTTTTCCCTCCTTTCCCTTTTCCTTTCCCCTGCACCCCTTTTCTTTTCTCTATCTTCCTTTATGTATATATACATACATTACGCGTACACGCGCACGCGCATTCAGCGTTTGTTAAAGTTTTGCTTTCGGTTTTGCTTTTAGTTTTGCTTTTAGTTTTGCTTTTAGTTTTGCTTTTTTTTGTATCGGGTTTTGTATATACAAAATTGATACAAACACCTATACAAAATCGTTTGCGCCTTTTTTTATCGAGGGTTCGCGCGGTTTCTCGCTGGTGCTGGTTCTGCGTGTCTGTCGGTGTTTGGGGCTTTTTGCTGGTGTCGGCAAAATGGTTGTTGGTGGTTCTGCGTCTAACAACTCAATAACAACTATTATAACAAAAGTAATAACAAAATTATAACAAACCTTATAACAAATCAAAAGCAAAACTAAAAGCAAAACTAAAAGCAAATAGTTAAACTTGGGTTTTTCTGTGGCTGTCTGCCTAAAAATTCATACCTTTGCACCAACAAAAACAAATTTAATGCTATATGAAGAAAGTTATTTTAATGCTGGTTGCCCTTTGCTGCGTGGGTGCGGTATCGGCACAGAAAATCAAAGAAAACAAAATCGACAAGTTTTCAAAGGCACACATCATTAACACCTCTTATGAGAAAATAGTATCGGACAAATCCGTACTTGGTTCTATGAACGGGCGGTTAATGAAAAATGTTTGGGTAGCGTTCAAAGGGATAGACGGTACGCCGTTCCTGTGTGTCAAATGGTGTTGTAATGAAATTCTTTCCGTTGCGCAAGGCGATGAGTTGGTGCTTGTGGATAGTGATGGCAATACTCACAATTTCCGCAATATAAAGGCTACGGTTAGCGGAAAGGGTGAGGGTACGGTGGGAGCGTATGGCTCTGCGCTATACGGCTTAAACCTCTTTTATACGGGTGACTTTGAGGCGTTGGATGGAAAGTCTTTTACCGATATGCGGATAGCCACTACCGACGGAAACGCGGACTTCACTATATCGGAAAAAAAGCAGGATATGATAGCCAAACTTTATGCCCTGTTTGCGGCTGAACTGAAGAAATAGAGATAAAAAGAGTTAATTCCCGAAAGAAAAACGCCGCAGGGTTTAGGTTCTTCCAAAGAAAATGCCTAACTTTGCGGCGTTCAAATTTCAGTAGTTACTGCTTGCCCTGCTTGCTTCGGGGTGTTGTAGTAATCCATATAGCATTAGAGATATAATGCTGCGCCGTGCGTGGTAGCGGAAACGCCCACAAAGTCACTACTGAGACTTGAACAGCACGTAGCGCGGCTTTTTGTTTAACGTTCAAAATTCAGTAGTATGAACGATTTAATTTTCAACTCTCCGCAATTCGGGAGGGTGCGGACGCTGGGAAATTCCGAAAGTCCGCTTTTCTGCCTTGCTGATGTATGTAAGGCGTTGGGGCTTCAAGCCGCCGCCGTTACTCGCCGTTTGGCAAAGGATGTGATTTCAAGTCACCCCCTTTCAACTTCGGGCGGTACTCAATCCGCTAACTTTATCAACGAGGATGGCTTGTATGACGTTATTTTAGACAGCCGCAAGCCCGAAGCAAAGGCCTTCCGCAAGTGGATAACGAATGAAGTATTACCAGCAATCCGCAAGACGGGCGGTTATATTCCCGTTGCTGAAACCGAAGACGAAAAGGAAATCTTAACAAAAGCCGTCGGTATCTACGAAAGAACGGTTAAGGCTCTGCGTGAACGGCTGGCTTATACGGAAGTCCACGCCCAGCAACTCTACGACTGCACCGAACGGCTGGAAGAAGAAAAGGAACAACTAACAAAGAAGGTAGAAGCCGCCGCCCCTCTCGTCAAGTACGCAAAAGACGTGCTACAAGCCAAAGACACCATTACGCTGACTCTGGCGGCTAAACGGCTGGGGCTGCGCTCCGTGTATGTGCTTACGGAATGGTTAAGCCGCCGCAAGGTGCTTTATTGGGACAGGAATAGTACGTTTTCGTGGTTGCCCTATTCCGCCTACTCCGATAAGGGCTACTTCACGTTCCGAACTACTACCTTTGTGGCTGATGGCGAACTGCGTACCCGTTCTTACCTCGTCGTTACACAGGAAGGCTTTAAGTTCTTGGCTGAAAAGTTGGAAAAGGACAAAAAGAAGGGGCAAATTTAATTTTTCTGCCCGTTCCTTTGGTGGTTTCGGAAAAAACCGCTAATTTTGCAAGCAAATAGAGGCGTGACCGTCTTTGACGCTCTCGCACACACTTCAAGGGGTTACTTCGGTAGCCCCTTGTCGCGTTTAGAACTCTATTACTTCGTTTTCTTTGCCCGTAATAAAATAGTAGCCATGATACCCCTTCCGCTTAACTTCTTCTATAGCCTGTGCAAACCTGTCGTTCCACTCGTCGAACTGAAACACAACAACCCTTGCCCCCTGCTGGCGCGTGGCGTGTTTGGCGTACTTCAATATATTAGACGGGCTGGCGGTTCGCTTTAGGTCGGCTGGTATGCCGTTAATCATAATATCGGGCGAACTCACGCGAGGAACTTCTGCAAGGTGTTCAATCTTGAACCCTGCGTTTGCCAACACAATACACATTGCTTGTTCCTTCTCGAACTTCGCCGTTTCCTGCTTGTTCCTCTTGGCAAACTCTGCCCTTGCTGCCTGCGTTGCGACGTAGCCGTTTGAAATGGCGTTGCAATAGGTGTGCAACCATACGGCGGTGTCGTAGGCTTCTAACTGCAACTGCGCGTTTTGCTCCACCCAATCGGGCAAAGCCTTTGCACTCTGTAGCCGCTGGCGGTTCTCGCTTACCCATCGGCGTGTTTGGTATGGCAAAGACTTAACGGGGCGGCTTTCGTGGTCGCGTGGCTTCCAACTCTCCAGCGTTCCGTTTTTCCGTGCCTTTATTCTTGCTCTAAAGTCGGCTTCGGTTATGAGTATTGGTATCATGTCGCAACGGCAGTGCGGATGCCAGCCCGTCCAAAGAAATGTTTTAGGGTATCGCCCTGCCAATCGGTCGCAAATATCTTCAAGCGGCACTATACGCCCCTTTATGGTTGTCGTGTGGTTGGCACTCAAACGTATTTCGTAGCCTACTACGAGGGGGTTGCGCTGGTAACTCTCCCATTGGGCGCGTCTGTAGGCTGCGTTCATCTCCGTTACTGCAAGCCGTCGGGCGTTCTTGTATGCTGAACGATATACGCCCGTGCCGGGGTGGTACTTCTTGGCTGCTTCGCTTAATTCGAGGTTGCCCGTCTTGGGGTTCATCACCCGTCTAAACAAAGCGTCGGGGTTGTTCAGGTACTTCCGAATTTCGCGGCTTACTTCGTTGGGGCTTTTGCCTTCAAGTATGCCGTTCTGTATCATCGTTTCTATTTCCTGCTTGGCGTTGGCTGTCAATTTCCAAACCCTGCCCGAAAGCGTTAAGCCGCCTTTCTCCCTTGTGGCGAAGGCGTGGGCGGTCATTCCCTGCCGTCGCTG
>Ga0256404_1009482_pt1 | contig 13929 bp, 10 predicted proteins | sample RumenRJG_01DNA_FD_185990 | JGI IMG/M metagenome (GOLD analysis project Ga0256404, IMG submission 185990) | Bovine rumen microbial communities from Lethbridge, Alberta, Canada - RJG_01 | ecosystem: Host-associated > Mammals > Digestive system > Stomach > Rumen | place: Canada: Alberta | collected...
ATCCGATTATATCAGCTGTATTTGAACTTGGTGGATCAATGAAACCATTATTGATTGTTTCTCAATATGGATGGGGTTCATATCCGTATGGAAATTCTTATTTGCTAGCATTTTTCGGAATGGTAACAGAAAGAATAATCAAGTTGGTTATACCAGACTACATTTCAATGTCCGCTTGGTTTTCAAGTTCTTTGCTGGGGATATCATATGGCGCGGGATTTTCATTTGTTGCAGAAGCATTCATGAATTTTGGACCTTATGGCTCCATAATAACTATGTTTCTTATAGGATTATTATTTTCAAAAGTAATGTTTTCAATAGAGAATACTCGTTATTCGGAGTATCCATTGAAAGTGTTTTTTGGCATAGCAACTGCATATTGCATGCTTCATGCGATAAGAAATACAATGCTTGTTGCGTTGAAGATGTGGGTATTCTCAACAGTTATTATAGTTTTCGCATATTATATTTACTCTTCCGTTTTGAAACATCGAGAAGTAAGGCATATAGATAGAAGGGCTTAAGTATGTCAAGTATTAAAAAGAACGTATTATATCAATCGTTCTACGAGATTTTAATCTTAATCCTTCCATTTTTTACCTCGCCCTACATATCAAGGATTATGGGGGCGGAACACTTAGGCATATATTCATATACTTTCTCAATTGCATACTATTTTCAGATGTTTGGCATGTTAGGCATAAAATTCTATGGAAATAGATCCATTGCAAAGGTAAGAGACAATAAATGCGAGTTAAAGAAAAAATATAATGAGATTTTTTTTCTACATGTAATTGTTTCTTCGGTAAGTTTGATTGCGTATGCATTCTATTGCTTTTCGTTTTCCGAGTATAAAGGATTTGCTTTATTGCAAGGAATAAATGTATTATCAACGATCTTTGATGTTAGCTGGCTCTATTTCGGCTTAGAGAAATTTAAAACCACCGTAACAAGAAGTGCTATTATTAAGATAGTATCTGTAATATGCATTTTCGTTTTTATTAAGAGTGTCAAAGATTTTTCAAAATATATAATTGTACTTGGTGGTGCACAATTACTAAACTCTTTAGTCCTCTTTTTTATGTCGTTTAAAGAAGTGGGTTATAGTTTACCATCATTTCATAATTTGAAATCTCATGTGAAACCGATGCTGGTTTTATTTGTTCCTATACTTGCTCTAAGTTTGTTTAAGTATATGGATAAAATAATGCTTGGTGCATTAGGAGATAAGGTTGAATTAGGGTACTATGAAAATGCAGAAAAGGTACTAAATATTCCCTTGAGTATTGTGTTTTCTTTCGGTAGCGTTATGCTTCCAAGAGTTTCAAATATGATGGTAAATGATGATAAATCTGCTGTTAAGAGGTATATGTCCTTTTCGATTAAGTATATGGTAGGGATTTCTTTTGCGATGGCTTTTGGTATGGCGGCAATTTCTTCAGTATTTGCCCCAATTTTCTGGGGGACTGGCTTCATTAAAAGCGGAACGCTTATTGCGATGCTTGCTATTTCCATACCTTTTTCAACAATCGCAAGTATTGTGCGAAATCAGGACATGATTCCTAATGGACATGATAAGTATTACAGTTATTCAATAATTGCAGGAGCAGTTGTTAATCTAATCATTAACTACCTTCTTATTCCAAGGTTTCAGGCTATTGGCGTCACGATTGGAACAATAACTGCTGAAATCGTAGTTTGCTTGTTTGAATTATGGTTTGTAAAAGATAGTTGTAACTATAAAAAGATGTTGTTGCAACCATTTGTTTTTTTTCTTCCAAGTGTTATAATGTTCTTTACAGTGCGATTTGTTGGAAAAAGCCTTGGCTTACATGTGTACACCCTTGTAGCTCAAGTGGTTTCTGGAGCTATTGTTTTTGGAGTGGCAGCACTTTTACTTCTTTTAATTATAAAAGACAAAGATACTCTTAATTTATTAATTACAGCAAAAAAATGCGTAAAGAAGTGACGGAGCGTGAATGGTTATGTTTAAAATACTAATCAATAAGTATAAGTTTTCTCGAAATCCGATAAAGTTTTGCAGAAATCTTGGCGTTAAAATTGGAGAAAACTGCTCTATTATGGGCACTCACCACCCGTTCGGAACGGAGCCATACCTTGTTTCGATAGGAAACCATGTAAGAATTAATGATGGCGTACAGTTTATTACCCATGATGGGGGTGTGTGGGTTCTAAGGGACATGCCTAATCTTAACAAAAATGCGAGGCAACTGGACTTGTTTGGTAAAATTGTCGTGGGAAACAATGTGCATATAGGTAGTCATGCTATGATTATGCCAGGTGTAACGATTGGATCTAATGTAATAATTGGTGCAGGAGCAATTGTAACGAAAGATATCCCAGATAACTCTATCGCAGTTGGGGTGCCGGCCAAGGTTTTGGAATCTATAGATGATTACTACAAAAAACATGCGGATAGTTTTGACTATACAAAATCTTTTTCTGCTGAACAAAAAAGAGAATACTTGAAAAAGAAATTTGATACTAAATAACCGAATAATTCTGAAAGGTAGAACATGAAAAGGATAATTGAGCTTCCAGAGAAAAAAAGGATAATGCTCACTATAATGGACTATATCGATGATTTTTGCAGAAATAATAATATCAATTATTTCTTATATGGAGGCAGTTTAATCGGTGCTATAAGACATAAAGGCTATATTCCCTGGGATGACGATATTGATATTTGCATGATGAGGCAAGATTATGATAAATTCTTGTCTTTGTTTACTGACCCTCAAAATCGGTATTGTTTAATAAGTCCTTCAAACAATTCTGATTACTATCTGCCTACTGCAAAAGTGTATGATTCAGCCACTGTGCTTAATGAAAGGGTTCCAAATGGAATTGACATAGGAATCTTTATTGATGTGTTTCCGCTAGACTATTGTTCTGATGAATATAAAGAAACTTGCCAATATGGCAAAAAAATTGGGTTTTATAGAAAAATAGTCAACATTAAAAACCTGTCGTACACAAAAAATAGAAGTGTTGTTAAAAATGGAATCTTGTTTTTCCTTAAATTATTGGTTGGAGTAATTCCAAAAAGAACAGCTATTAACAAGATATGTAGACTATCCGAACGGTATAAATCGAAACCATCCAAGTATGTCGGTCAATTCACAAAGATGACATACGAATCTAGGGAAATCTATGAGTCAAGATGGTTTGATGTAGCTATTGATGGTTTCTTTGAAGGACGAAGCTATTATATTCCAAAAGATTATGATGAAGTACTAAAAACAGAATATGGTGAATATATGAAACTTCCTCCAAAAGAAAAACAGATTACTCATCATGGAAATGATGCGTGGTGGAGGGAATAGCTTACAATTTTGGAGAGGATGGAAATGGACAAAGCACTTGTAATAGGGGGTAGTAACGGAATTGGCCTTGCAGTAACAAAAAAGCTGATTGATAGTGGTTACTATGTGGAAATAATGGATCGCCATAGTCCTGAAAAAGGCATGCTACCGGAGAAAAGTTTCAGTCATCATTATTGCAACCTTCTTGATCTTGATGAGGAGCTTGTAGCATCCTACGCCGCAGACCAGAATATCAAACTACTTATGATCACGGCAGGGTTCGGTCGTGTGGCGGATTTCGAGTATTTCCACACAGCAGAGATAAAGAACATGATGACTGTCAATGCCACGGAAACCATACAGATCCTCCGGCTGTTCTACGATAGAATCAAGGGAGCCGATCCCTTCTACTGTGGCGTTATGGGATCTATCTCTGGATTCATGTCTTCCCCTATGGCCGCAGTTTATGCTGCATCCAAAGCCGCTGTCTGCCGACTCATCGAGAGTGTGAATATTGAACTTGAGGTGGGCGGAACATCAAATCGCATTCTGAATGTCTCCCCGGCATCCTTCAAGGGCTCCCGTTTCTACGGCGGAAAAACCCAGTTGGATCTACTCGAAGGATTGGCTGGAGAGATAGTAGAGCATCTGCTGGCATCGGATACTCTTTTCATCCCTCAATATGAAGAGACCTTTAAGGACGTTCTTGAGCGTTATCATGATGATCCTCACAAATATGGCCTTCATAGTTATCAGTACAAGAAAGACTCTGGCCGGGCAGATAATCAGAAAAGAGTGATTATTGGCTACCTTTCTGGCACCTTTGATCTCTTCCATGTCGGACACCTTAATCTTCTCCGCCGCGCTAAGCAGCAGTGCGATTACCTGATTGTCGGTGTTCATGACAGTGGAGCTTGGAAAGGGAAGGAAACTTTTATCCCTCTTGATGAACGTAAACAGATAGTTGCAGCCTGTAAATATGTCGATAAAGTTGTAGACTCCTGTCGGGAAGACTCCGATGCGTGGAATCTTTGGCATTACAATCGGCTTTTTGTTGGCTCTGATTACAAAGGCACGGAGCGATTCAATCAATATGAGGATTATTTCAAGGATAAAGGAGTGGAAATTGTGTACTTCCCATATACACAGAGCACCAGTTCTACACAAATCCGAAGGACGGTTATGTTGAAGACGAAGGATAATGAGCTGGAAGAACGATAAGAAGAAAAATACCGTTACATGATTAATGGAAGGACATTACATGGGGGTACAGTAGTTATCGCCACCCTCTTCCAGTCAATGTTCGTTATATAGAATAATTAAGATTATTACGCCTTATAATACCCCCTATACCACTCGGCAAATGCTCGCAGACCTTCCCTTATTCCGATTTGCGGTGTGAAACCGTAATCGCGCTCTAAAGCCTCGGAATCTGCATAGGTGATTGGGACATCTCCCGCCTGCATGCCGACGAGCTCACGGTGTCCTTCAAAATCGTAGTCGGCAGAAAGAATGCTTGCTCTCACAAGTTCCTCTTGCAGCGTAGAGATGTAATCCAGCAGATTCTCAGGCTTACCGCCTCCAATGTTATAGACAGCATAAGGCGGCAGAGGAAGCCCGTCCTCTCCTGTCAGCCTCTCCGGAGCGCCCTGCATGACACGAACAACGCCTTCAACGATATCGTCAATGTAAGTAAAGTCGCGCTTCATGTTGCCGTAATTGAAAATCTTTATCGTTCCTCCCTTGGCGAGGGTGTTCGTCGCAGAAAAGTAAAACATATCCGGGCGGCCTGCGGGACCATAGACGGTAAAAAAACGCAGTCCGGTTGACGGGATATTGTACAGCTTGGAATAGGTGTGAGCCAGCAGCTCGTTGCTTTTCTTGGTGGCGGCATAGAGGCTGACCGGATTGTCTACCTTGTCTTCTGTGGAGAAGGGCACCTTCTTATTGCCTCCGTAGACGGAAGAGGAAGATGCATAAACAAGATGCTCCACCGGATTGTAACGGCATGCTTCCAAAATGTTATAAAAACCGATAATATTTGATTCGATATATACATCCGGATGATCGATAGAGTAGCGGACTCCGGCCTGAGCGGCAAGATTAACGACAATATCAAAATGGTATTTCTGAAACAGATCATCTATCAGCTTCTTATCCGCAATGGATCCTTTGACGAACACATGCTGAGCCGGGGATTCTTCCGCTGCCTGTTCAATCAAACCCAGCCGGTACTCCTTGAGTGCCGGATTGTAGTAGTCATTCATATTGTCGAGGCTGACAATGGTACCACCGTTCATTTCCCTCAAAAGCCGGATCACCAGATTCGCTCCAATAAAGCCGGGAGATCCGGTCACGAGGATTTTTTTATGGTTAAGCTCGATAGGCGACTTCTTCATAGCTGTTAATCCCTCCTAAAAAGATCCCGTGAGTAAACCTTGTCGGCTACATCACCCAGAACATCCGCATCAAAGCGATTAGCTAGAATGACATCTGACTGCTCCTTAAATTTCTCAAGGTCATTGACGACCTTACTGCGGAAAAACTCACTACCGTCATCCAGTGTCGGCTCGTAGATGATAATCGGGATGCCTTTGGCTTTGATGCGTTTCATGACGCCCTGAATTGCAGAGGCGCGGAAGTTGTCACTGTTGCTTTTCATAGTCAGTCGATACACCCCGACAGTACCGGGATTCTTTTCAATGATTCGATCCGCGATAAATCCTTTCCTGACCGTATTGGATTTGACCACCGCCTCGATCATGGTCTGTGGTACATCTTTATAGTTTGCCAGCAGCTGTTTGGTGTCCTTCGGCAGGCAGTATCCACCGTATCCGAAGGATGGGTTATTATAGTGGCCACCAATGCGCGGATCCATGCAGACTCCGTCAATGATCATTTGAGTGTCCAGACCCTTGATTTGAGCATAGGTGTCCAGCTCGTTGAAGTAGGAAACACGAACCGCCAGGTAAGTATTGGCAAAAAGTTTGATGGCTTCCGCCTCCGTCAAGTGAGTAAGCAAAATGGGGATGTTTTGGGGCTCCTGTCCGGCACGCTGTTCTTCCAGCCTGGCTCCTTCCAGCAAAAGATCAGCGAACATCTGCCCCTGTTCCCTCTGGTCGTCATCACAGCCGACCACAATACGGCTGGGATGAAGATTGTCATAGAGTGCTTTTGACTCACGAAGGAATTCCGGGCTGAAAATGATATTCTTGATTCCATATTTTTTGCGGACAGACTCCGTGTATCCCACCGGAATGGTGGACTTAATTACCATGAGAACATTCGGATTCGCCTTTAGCGTCCATTCGATGGCGTCTTCCACCGCACTTGTATCGAAAAAGTGATTGTCGTCATCATAATTGGTGGGAGTTGCAATAATAACCAGATCGGCTGAGCTGTAAGCAGTCGCCTTGTCCGTGGTGGTGTGAAGATTGAGGGTACGGGACTCTTCCCGCGCTTCGCGGAAGAATCGTTCAATCTCATCATCCTGGATGGGACTGATGAACCGGTTAAGCTTCTCCGCCTTGGCTTCTGTAGTGGTAATGGCTGTGACTTCATGCTTTTGAGCAAGCAAAACGGCAAGGCTCAGTCCCACATATCCTACCCCGGCAACTGTGATTTTCATGCTGTGTAATCTCCCCTTTTTAATCCCTTCGGAACAAGTCCCGCGTATATACTTTTTCCTCTACATCATCAAGAACAGCATCATACCGATTAGCGATAATGCAGCCGCACATTTTTTTGAACTTTTTGAGATCGTTGACGACTAGGGAGCCGAAGAATGTACTTCCGTTCTCCATCGTGGGCTCATATATCACCACAGTGGCACCCTTGGCTTTGATCCGCTTCATAACGCCCTGAATACTGCTCTGGCGGAAATTATCGCTGTTGCTCTTCATCGTGAGACGATAGACACCCACAACGACTTTCCGCTCTTTCTCGGGATTGAAACTCTCGCTGCCTGTGTATGCGCCGGCGATCTCAAGAACTCTTTCTGCAATGAAATCCTTCCTGGTCCGATTGCTCTCCACGATGGCCTGGATCAGGTTTTCCGGAACCCCTTGGTAGTTCGCTAATAACTGTTTGGTGTCCTTGGGCAGGCAATAGCCGCCATAACCGAAGGAAGGGTTGTTGTAGTAGTCCCCTACCCTCGGATCCAGACAAACTCCCTTGATGATGGGTGCTGTCTGAAGCCCCTTAACTTCTGCATAAGTGTCGAGCTCGTTGAAGTAAGAGACGCGGAGAGCCAGATAAGTATTCACAAACAGCTTTGTGGCTTCCGCCTCAGTATATCCCATGAAGAGCGTTTCAATGGGATTTTTAATGGCACCCTGCCGGAGAAGACCGGCAAAAACCTCTGCCGCCGCTCTTGTTTTTTCATCACATCCCACAATAATACGGGAGGGATAGAGGTTATCGTAGAGGGCTTTGCTTTCCCGCAAAAACTCCGGGCTGAAGAGGATATTGTCCATCTCCATCTTCTCCCGTATGTGGACGGTATAACCGACCGGGATGGTGGACTTGATAACGAGGGTCGGCTTGGTTTCCCGGTCTGCGGTGGCATATTTGATGAGCGATAGAACCTCTTCAACAGCGGAACAGTCAAAGAAGCCTTGCTTGGGATCGTAATTCGTCGGCGCCGCAATGATGATAAAATCCGCATCAGCATAGGCAGCAGCGCCATCTGTAGTAGCCGTAATCTTAAGGGGCCGCTTGCCCTTTTTGGCTTCGTCCAGATATTTCTCGATATATTCATCCTGGATGGGAGAAATATACCGCTTGAGCATCTCCACCTTCTCAGGGACAATATCCACTGCTGTGACCTGATTGTGCTGGGACAGGAGGACAGCCAGGGAAAGGCCCACATATCCGGTACCCGCCACAGCAATTTTGTAAGATTTTTCTACTATGTTTGGAGTAGTCGTGGCCGTGTCCACAAACATATCCGTTGGATCGAAGTTCAACACTTCACCCAAGGCCTGAAGCTGTTCGATGGACGGGATATAATCCAGTGATTCGAGCCTGGAAAGCAAGCTGCGATTGACTCCTGTAGCTTTTGACAACTGTGCCTGGGTGATTTTCATGGCCTTGCGGCGGGAGACAACAGTATCGGCAAGGAGCTGGATCGATAATTTCTTCATGATTACCTCCTGCGTCGCTTAAAACAACATTCAGTAAGCGGCGGGATTATCCATTGAAACAGGGATATGATAGCAGAATCGCAGATGAGAAACAAGTAAAATGTGAGAAAAAGATATGATTATTTATGAATCAGGGGGCGATGCGAAAATGGATTGTGTTGTTTAAAGCAACACATATAATAGAACACCATTCCTGCTTATACAGGATTCTATTTGAGTGTTCTGGCTCCTGAGAGCCACTTCTTCCGTTATCCGATATATAGAGCCACCCTTTACAATGAATTCACGGCATACGCCGAATTCATTGAAGGGGGACACCAGATGTTCAAATAAAAAGATTTGCGGCAACGGGATTGGCCTCCAGGTCTCTCTCGTTGCAATCTACACCTTTCTAGTGGACAAAAATGCGGTTACACGCAAAAAAAGTCAATATCCTATTGAAATCCTGTCTGTTTTCGGGTATTATGCTAATGAACAAAAATGCATAAATCCGCAAAAACGTCCATTAGGAGGCGCGAAAGCATGGTTATCAAAAGAGATATATACCTGAATAAGCTCATCAGCAAGAAGCACAATGGTCTGATCAAGGTTGTCACCGGCGTCCGGCGCTGCGGGAAATCTTATCTGCTTTTCAATCTCTTCAAGGACTATCTTCTCTCAGAGGGCGTGGACAGAAAACACATTGTCGAAATCGCGTTTGATGCGTTTGAGAACAAGCACTTGCAAGACCCTTATGTATTGATGCCTTATTTAAAAGAGCGGATTGCGGACAGTGAAATGTACTACATTCTACTTGACGAGATACAGCTTTTAGGTGAGTTTGAAGCTGTGCTCAACAGCCTTATCCGTATGGAGAATGTAGATGTGTATGTGACTGGCAGCAATGCCAGATTTCTATCCAAGGATGTCATCACTGAGTTTCGAGGACGGGGCGATGAGATTCATATGTATCCACTTAGCTTTGCCGAGTTTATGTCTGTCTATCCCGGCACAAAGCAGGATGGCTGGAATGAGTATATGCTCTACGGCGGACTGCCCCTTGTGCTGCGGTCTGAACAGCCGGAAGAAAAGATCGCATTCCTGAAATCCCTTTTTGAAGAAACCTACATTTCGGACATTGTAGGAAGGCATGGAATCCGTAATCGCGCCGAGCTGGAGGATCTGCTGAACATCCTGTCCTCTGCCATCGGTTCTCTCACTAATCCTACCAAGCTGTCGGCTACCTTCAAAAGCGTTAAGCAAAAGACCATCAGCAAAACGACCATTACCAGATACATTGAATATTTATGCGATGCATTCCTGGTTGACAAAGCCCTGCGCTATGACATTAAGGGAAAGAAGTATATTGATACCCCCGTGAAATACTATTTCACGGATATCGGGCTTCGCAATGCTCGGCTGAACTTTCGCCAGTTGGAGGAAACCCATACCATGGAGAACATCATTTTCAACGAGCTGAAAATCAGGGGCTTCAACATTGATGTCGGCGTAGTGGTGGTAAACGGCCAAAATAAAGACGGAAACAGCATCCGCAGCCAGCTTGAAATAGATTTCGTGTGCAACAAAGGTTCGAAGCGCTACTATATTCAGTCTGCCTACGCCATGCCGGATCAGGCGAAAATGGTGCAGGAACAGCGCTCTTTGATGCTGACCGGCGACGGCTTCAAGAAAATCATCATTACAAAGGATGCACCGGCTCCGTATTATAACGACAGCGGAGTGCTGGTTATGAGCATTTTTGATTTTATGCTAAACCCTTCAAGTCTGGAACAATAAGCGATAGAATACTGCCTGATTACCAAGGAAATCATAAACACTCATCGTTCTCCTCGAATTATCCGGCACTATTGCCACTTTTCTCTAAAGTTATTGTATCAATGCGCTTATTATCAATCAATAATATCTTTCGTTTGTTTTCGATTTTTTTGTCACATTTACCATTTTTCTCTATTGAATATTTTGGGCGCACAATGAACGACGCCGACGGTAGAACCCTTGCCCGGGAGCTTACTTCCCCCTCACTCTCCTTCCCTGGCGCTCAGCTGCCATTCGGGTTTTTTGAAAAAGTCCACCCGGGGCTCTAAGAATTTCAGCTCATGTTCAGGAAGCCCGGGGATGAATTCATCCAGGGGCTCCAAGATATGATCCCAGCTCCACAGTTCCTCTCCCACATTTAAGTATTCCCGGAACATTTCGCAGCCCCAGGGCGCAATGGGATGCAGCAGCACCGCCATAACCTTGCAGGAATACCAGCTGTCGATCAGCAGCTGCTTCCAGGCGGCCTGGTCGTTATTTTTATCCGCCTCCCGGCTGCCTGCGGCCCAGTTTTTATTGATTTCCCGGATATACTCATCCAGCACATAGGAAATCCGATGGAATTCGTGATTATACATGTGCCGCTCGTACTCATACACCTTGGCCCGGGCAAATTCCGCTATGGCGGGGGTCACGGCCCCTTCCGGAATCTTTCCCTCGAACATATTTTGGGTGGTATAAAAACAGGAACGGATCAGGCGGTTGTACACATTGGTCAGGAGGTTCCCCTCCTTCACCACCATATCCGCTCCCACCCGCTCTTCCTCAGGCATATAAACCTGGGGCTTAAAGCCGGTGGATTTATTGGAAAGACCCAGGGAAATAAAATGCATCCGAAGCTGCTCCGGGGAATAATGCTCCAGAAGCTCCGCCGCCATGGGGGGCTTGATTTCCGAGCTGGAGCTGGCCTTGGTATCCATAAAGAGAATATGCCGATTGGGGATGATATGGGGAATCCGGAGATTGCCCAGGGTCTTGAACATACCCATCTCCGCAATGCCGTAGAAATAAATATTGTCCTCCCCGATAAACTGGAACACCTGGGCATCCTCGTCATTCCACCACTTCTGCCACTCATCGTCGGGCCTGCCCTGGCGCTTTAATAAGGTCCTGGTAAAGGAGATGGGGGCCCACAAGGATTCCGGCCACACCCAGAAGGTCAGATCCTTGGTCTCCTCCGTATCCGGCACCGGCACCCCCCATTCGCAATTCCCCGTAAGCCTGAAGGGCACCAGGGTCTTGCCGGCGGTATAGTGGATAATTTTGCTCTCCAAAAGCTTCCGGGCCTTATCCCGGTCATCCAGGTTCTTAAAGCGCAGCAGCAGGGATTTCCGCTTTTCCTCATCCACCAGCTCATGGGCCGGGAACTCCTTCAGGAATGCTTCCACATCCAAATCTTCCAGATATTTCTTGGGAATATGCACGCAGGGATAATCCAGAAACTCCTCCATCACCGTCAGGGAGTATTTACGGGTGTTGGTCTCCCGCTTCAGCTCCTCCACATATTCCTTCATGAATTCGATATCATCCTCCAGCCGGTAATACCAGTTGGTCACATTCCGGAAAGCGGGCTTTTTGCCGCTGACCACGGAAATGGGATCGATGAGCTCGTGGGGCATATACTGATGACCCAGGGAGCATTCATCCGCATAGGCCTTGTCGGACTGGCAGCCCGCAATGGGACAGCGGCCGATGACCTGGCGGCCGTTTAAAAAGACCCCGGCCTCCTCGTCGTAGAACTGAGGGGTGGACAGCATTTCCAGGCCACCCTTTTCCATAAGACCCTCAAAAACCTCGGCGGAGACCAGATTGTGCATTTCGCAGCAGTCATCCAGGCCGGAAGCCCCGAAAATATTCAGGCTGATGCCGAATTTATCCAGGGTCTCCTTCTGCTTAATATGGTTGCTCCGCACATATTCCTGGATGGATTTATCATAGCCTTCTTCCACCAGCTTGCGGTGGCTCTCCAGGGCCGGGGAGCCGTAGCAGTCCGTGCCGGACACAAACAGCACGTTTTCCTTGCCGATCCGGTCCCGCAAAAATCTGGCAAACACGTCGGCATGAACATACATGCCGCCCACATGGCCGAAATGCAGCTCCTTATTGCCGTAGGGCATGCCGCCGGTGATCAGGGCTCTTTTGGGAAATACCGGTCTTTCATCGGGTCTGATTCTTTTAATCATAACTTTTTATCCCTTTTTTTCTTTCTTTTCGTGATTATACTCCCGAATTGGGGCAGAATTCAAGCTTTCCCAAGGGAGCCTTTCGGCTTTTCTTTACTTCTTTTTGTTAAAACTTAGGGAAAATATGATATGATAAGCCCAGCAAAGGAGCGAAACCATGAAAAAGATCATTCTTACCGGCGGCGGCTCCGCCGGCCATGTAACGCCCAATCTGGCCCTGATTCCCGAGCTTCAGCGTCGGGGCTATTCCATTGAATATATCGGCTCCGAAAACGGTCTGGAGCGGGACCTGGTGGAGGCCGCCGGGATTCCCTATCATCCCATTGCCACCGGCAAGCTCCGGCGTTATTTGAGTCTGAAAAATCTCACGGACCCTTTCCGGGTCCTTAAGGGCTTCGCCCAGGCCAAAAAGCTTTTGAAAACCCTGAAACCGGATGCGATTTTCGCCAAGGGGGGTTTTGTGTCCGCCCCGGTTTTGAAGGCGGCCAAGGCCCTTAAGATTCCGGCTCTGCTCCACGAATCGGACCTGACCCCCGGCCTGGCCAACCGCCTTTGCTTTAAGGATGTGCGCTTTGCCCTTTGCAATTTTCCCGAGACCCTGGCCCATTTGCCGGCGGGCAAATCCTTTGTCAGCGGCTGTCCCATCCGGGGGGATCTCCGGGAGGGCTCCCGGGCCCAGGGCCTTGCCTTTGCGGGTCTGCCGGGGGAAAAGCCCCTGCTGCTGATCATCGGCGGCAGTTTGGGTTCTTTATATCTGAATAACCAGGTGCGGGGGAATCTGGATTCCCTGTTAAATCACTTTGAAATCATTCACCTCTGCGGCAAGGGCCATCTGGATGAGTCCCTTAAGGGCCGCCGCGGCTATGCCCAATTTGAATATGTGAGCCGGGAAATGAAGGATTTGCTGGCCGCCGCGGATTTGGTGCTCTCCCGGGCGGGGGCCAATGCCATCTGCGAGCTTTTGTTTTTGAAAAAACCCATGCTCCTGGTGCCACTGTCCCAAAAAGCCTCCCGGGGCGACCAGATTTTAAATGCCCGCTCCTTTGAAAAGCAGGGCTTTGCCCGGGTGCTGGAGGAGGAGGAAATGAACGGGAAGGATTTGACTTCCCTGCTCCTGAGGCTTTATGAGGACCGGGAAAGCTTTATCACCCGCATGAGCGAGAGCCCCTTAAACGACGCCATTTCCTTTGTTTGCGACAAAATCGGGGAGGCCATAAAAGATGGCGGCATGGCTTAAGGAAAAACTGGGGGGACGCCCCTTTATCACCTTTTTTCTGCTGAGTGTCAATGCATTGGTTTTTCTGATCCTGGAGCTTTTGGGCGACACGGAGGACAGCCTTTTCATGTTCCGCCACGGGGCCATGTTCACCGATGCCATCGCCCAGAAAGGGGAATATTGGCGCCTTTTCACCGCCATGTTCCTGCACTTCGGCGCCAATCATATTTTCAGCAATATGCTGG
>Ga0256404_1009483_pt1 | contig 13926 bp, 12 predicted proteins | sample RumenRJG_01DNA_FD_185990 | JGI IMG/M metagenome (GOLD analysis project Ga0256404, IMG submission 185990) | Bovine rumen microbial communities from Lethbridge, Alberta, Canada - RJG_01 | ecosystem: Host-associated > Mammals > Digestive system > Stomach > Rumen | place: Canada: Alberta | collected...
GGGATCGAATTGATGCGGATGGGTTCGATGCTCTTCCTGCATCCGGTCCTGCCAAAACGGATTATACTGAAGTGACAGCCTACACCGATGGTTCTTCTATTATATCTGAGGATGACTGGAATAACCTCGATGCAGAGGTCCAGGCTGAATACGAACCAACCACCGCCTACATGGATGACGACGGAAACTTGATTGATCAAGCTGCCTATAATGGTCTTCCGGATTCAGGTCCGTTCCAGAGTGATTATACTCAGATGACTGTCTATGAAGACAATGAAGGAACGCAGATTGACGAGGCTGCCTACAACGCACTTCCACCTGCCGGATCCAAGACCAAGCAAGACTACACGGAGATTATCGTTCAGGAGCCGACAGATGTAACCGATGAGGACGTTCCGGTTGTAGAAGAATATCCTGTAATCTACTGGGTTGAAGAAGAATACTCCGATGCCCTTAAGAATAAGGGATACGAGAAGCCGGTAGTTGCCGTTACAGGCCCCGGAGAATTCCAGGCTATCAATGCTCGTGAGAGAGATACTACAGAAGTCACCATCAAGAAGGTATGGGTTGACGGAGAAGATCAAGACGGTGCACGTCCTGACCACGTATCATTCACGCTGAGTACAGATCCAGAGGACGGAACAACCAAGATTCACGGAGATCAGACAAGCATATCCGACATCATGGTTGGTGTGGACAACGAATGGACGGTTACAATCCATAACCTGCCTGTTAACCAGGATGGCAAGGAAGGCGAGCCGGTTGTGTACATCGTAAGTGAGCCTACATTACCTGATGGATACACAGCAGCAGTAACCGGAACTGTAGAGGATGGATTCATTGTAACCAACACCTATCAGCCATCCTCAGACAAGACTCTGAAGGTAACCAAGGCTTGGGAGAATGAGGATGAAGATACATCCTTACGTCAGGACGTTGTTCTCCACTTGATTCAGGTGGTTGATGGAACACGCAGGGATATGGAACAGGATAAGACCATATCCAAGGATGCAGAAGGTGAAGACCTCACTGTAACATGGGAAGATCTCCCGGGTAAGATTGGCGGAAAAGAAGCCACATACACGGTAGAAGAAGACGCCATGGAAGGCTACACCACCACATACTCCGATGGAGAGACCGAGGCTGGAGTTACAACCATTACGGTAACCAACACCAAGAAGGACATCGAGAAGATTACGGTTACCTATAAGGAGCCTGCGGCCTTTGATGACAAAATCATCCAGGGACCGGATACCATCAAGCGCAATGAGAACGAGCCTAATCCGCCAGCGGATCCAAGCCATGAGGGTTATACCTTCATCGGATGGGACAGAGTGGAAGATGAAGCAGGAAACGTTGTTTACACAGCCAAGTATGCTGAGATCCCACCTGCTCCGGTTGGAAGATTGCCCAAGGTTACATACCTTGATCCAAGAGCCAAGGACGGCAGCATGATCTTGACTGCCAAGGAGTATGCAGATGCCAATGCCGCTGCCAAGGAAGCAGACGGTAAGGCCAACGCTCCGGCAGATCCATCCCATACAGGATACGTATTCACAGGATGGGCTGTGAACAAAGACGAATTCGGCGATTACATACTCGTTGCCAAGTACAACGAAGTGGATCCTGATCCTAAGCCGGGCATCAAGGTTATCAGCTACATCGATCCGCACAGCGGTGAACCACTCATCTTGACTGTTGTGGACGACGGTAGAGAAGTTACACCACCTGAACCTGCAAGATATGAAAACATGCAGTTCGCCGGATGGGTTAAGGTAACCGACGCAGCAGGAAACACTGTCTATGTTGCACAGTACGAGCCTGACTGCAGAAACGTTCCACCGGGACAAGGTGAACAGGGCGAGAGACCATCACAAGGAGAGCAGAGCTCATCTGCCAAGACTCCGGTTGACGGCGTTGCACCGAGAACAGGAGACGGTGAGAATCCGGCTCTGTGGCTAAGCGTAACATGCGGCGCAGCATTCACAGCTATTGTGGCTATGAGACGCAGGAACCGCAGAAAAGCAAGCTAAAAAAATAATTGCTTTTAATGAGCATGGTAAACCGCAGCGCTTATGCACTGCGGTTTACTAATAATATGGAAGGAGATGTAGTCATATGTATTTCAGAGAAGCCCGAGAAGAAGACTGTGCGCTGATTTTGTCCTTTATAAAGGGTTTGGCGGAATATGAAAAACTTCTTGATGAGGTTGTGGCAACAGAGGACATTCTCAGGGAGTGGATATTTGAAAAGAAGAAGGCCGAAGTAATCTTTGTTTGCGAAGAAGATAAAGAAGAAGATAAAGAAGTAGGCTTTGCTCTTTTCTTCCATAATTTTTCGACATTCCTGGGGCGCGCGGGAATCTATTTGGAGGATCTGTTTGTGCTTCCGGAATACCGAGGGAGAGGATATGGCAAGGGCCTTCTCAAGAAACTTGCAGAGATTACGCTGGAGAGGGGCTGCGGCAGACTGGAGTGGGTTTGCCTCGATTGGAATAAACCAAGCATAGATTTCTATCTCTCCATAGGCGCAAAGCCAATGGACGACTGGACAATATATAGACTCACAGGTGATACACTTTCTGATTTTGCGAAATAGAATATCCCGTAGCACAGGTAGGATGCATTAAAAATGAAATGGAGCATAGATAATAGAAATGAGTAAGAATCTAAAATTCATATCGTGGAATGTTAATGGCCTTAGGGCCGTATTAAAGAAGGATTTTGAGAAATCCATGAAGGCGCTGGGTGCTGATTTTATCTGTATTCAGGAGACCAAGATGCAAGAAGGGCAAGCTGCGCCGGACTTCCCCGAGTATCTGGAATATTATTCATACGCGGAGAAGAAGGGGTATTCGGGAACGGCTATTTTCACAAAGCATGAGCCTTTGTCGGTTGAATATAATATCCCCGGCCATGACGATGAGGGTCGCGCCGTTCAGCTTGAATATAAAGACTTCTATTTGATATGTGTTTACGTGCCCAATGCCAGACTGTCCCCCAAGGAATATGAGGAACAAAGAAAGAGAGCTGAGAAGAAGGGGGAGGAGATTCAGGGCTATGATGAGGCGATGATTCGATTCAACTATCGTCTTAAGTGGGAGGATGACTTCCGAAAGCACGTCACCAAGCTTGCCAAGAAAAAGCATGTGGTTATTTGTGGCGATATGAATGTCGCTCATCAGGACATAGACCTTAAGAACGCGAAATCCAATGTGGGCTATTGCGGATTCACGGATGAGGAAAGAGATAAGTTTACCAAGCTCCTCAAGGCCGGATTCGTGGATACCTTCAGGGTTCTCTATCCCGATCAGGAGGGCGCATACAGTTGGTGGTCATACAGATTCAATGCCCGAAAGAACAATGCCGGATGGAGAATCGACTATTTTCTCGTGGATGAGGGTCTTCGGGACAAAATAAAAGAGGCCGCAATCCATCCCGAAATAGAAGGAAGCGATCACTGCCCCGTTGAGCTGGTGCTCGATTTAACTATTTAAGATACACCCCGCCGATTCGCCTTTGGTCATCAAAGAAAACCGTGAATGTGGCGGAGCCGTTTTCGTATTCACACTTCACCTCGCAAACATCGTAATGAGATAATGCGGGGTGATTTTTATGTATCGAAAAGTTCTTGAACCTTACGAATTTACCAAGGGCATCCAGGGCAGGATCAAAGACTTCACCCATCCTCTCAGAAGTGGTATTTCGCTTCATCCTGTCGTCCAATGATGCCATGCAGGATTTGTAGTCGCGTCCATTGATTCTTCTAATCATATTTTTGGAGCGCAAAGTCATCTCGTGCCAATCCTGAGACGTTATTTGGGTACTCTTGCTCCCGATATATAGGCCGGCCCCCAGAATAAGTGCAAAACATACTAGCATACTCTTCTTCTTCATACGTTGATTATATACCAGCGGAGAAAACTTTTGTGATAAACCTATGAATTTTTAATTTAATGTAAATCCTCAATTGACAATATATGGGAATTGTAATATAAGGAGATTGCGGGATGATGGAAAGGAAATATTATGAGCGAAAGAAATGAAAGCAATGTAACCTTTGAAATCAAAGAACATATTGGTGTTATTGCATCCAACGATTCAGGATGGAACAAGGAACTCAACATAGTGTCGTGGAACGGCGGAACTCCGAAATACGATGTGAGAGATTGGGATCCTGACCATGAGAGAATGAGCAAAGGCATCACCCTCCTTGATAGAGACATGAGAACCCTGGTGAATCTCTATATTGCGAGGAACAACAGAAACATTGTGGATCAGGGCAAAGCTGCTCAGCAGGAGAGAGAGGAGAGAAGGAACTCTATTGCCCGGCCCAATTACAGCAAGGATGCAGATGAGATGACAATGGGTCAGATTTTGGATGCTGAGGAGCAGGAGCTTGAACTTGATGATGTGGAGGAGGTCTCCTGAGCCTTGAAAATGGGCGTTTGCTTTGCGTTGAGGGCGTATATATGATAAAATATTTCCTGCATTAATAAGAGAGATATCTTTGTTTATGGAGGAAGATATGGTTATAAAATACAAGGTTGATCCCAAGGGAAAGTATATGCAGAAGAAGGTTACACCCGGGATTACTATTGCAGAATTTTGTGAAGTGGTAAAGGATAAGCTTCCCAATGATGTGTATGCAGCAAGAGTTAATCAGATTATCAAGCCGCTGGATACGATTTTGAGCGTGGATTGTGAACTGGAACTTCTGGATATCAGGACTCAGGTTTCCAAGCTTATCTACCAGAACAGTTTGATTTTCATATATTTGAGAGCGGCTAAGGACGTGCTCGGCTACCACCACCATGTGGAGATTGAGACCGCACTCAGCAAGGGCATATATACCGAGGTTGTAAACCACGAGAGCAAGCTTATCAGGGTAAGCGAGAAGAAGATAGAAGCCATCGAAGAAAGAATGAAGGAGCTCGTAGAAGCCGACCTTCCTTTCAATAAAGAGGTGGTATCCAAGGAGACCGCTATCGAATACTTGACGCAGCAACGTGCAACAGAGAGACTGGACCTTATGGAGTCCGCTCCCGACAGCAATAAAATACAGTTCTATTCTTTGGATGGATATAGAGATTCCTTCTATGGTCTCATGGTTCCGTCCACCGGATACATCAAGAAGTTTGCGCTTACTAAATATAGAAGAGGCATACTGCTGAGATTCCCGCAGCCGGATAACCCCAATGTTATTCCGCCACCGACGGACGAGAAGAAGCTATTTGAGGCTTATCTGGAGCAGTCCAGCTGGGATGAGCTTCTCGGAGTTAAGTATGTATCGGATCTCAACCATAAGATAAACAATGGTGAGTATGAAGATTTGATTCAGCTTTCCGAGGCGCTTCACGAGAAGAAGATTGCACAGATTGCAGATATGATTAAGAGAGGAAAGAAGAGGCTTATCCTTATTGCAGGGCCCTCGTCCTCCGGAAAGACAACCTTTGCAAGAAGACTCTGCGTGCAGCTCCGCGTTGTTGGACTTCAGCCCCTCTATATGGGCACGGATGATTACTTTGTTGAAAGAGAGAAGACTCCAAAGGACGAGCATGGTGAGCCCAATTACGAGGGAATCGATGCTGTTGACGTTAAACTCTTCAACGACAATATGAATGACCTTCTTGCAGGAAAGGAAGTGGACCTTCCCACGTTTAACTTCCTGACGGGACATAAGGAGTATGGCAAGAGGATAACCAAGATAGAGCCGACTCAGCCTATAGTAATTGAAGGTATCCATGGTCTGAATGATGATCTTACTGCATTCATTCCAAAGGATCAGAAGTTCAAGATTTATATCAGTCCGCTGACTCAGCTTAATATCGACACCCACAACAGAATTCCTGCCACGGATGAAAGAATGCTGAGACGTATGGTTAGAGACCATCTATTTAGAGGTCATTCTGCCAAGGCAACCATCAACGCATGGCCAAAGGTTAGAGCAGGTGAAGATGTAAACATCTTCCCCTTCAGCGACGATGCCGATGTACTCTTTAACTCATATCACGTCTATGAGATAGCAGTGCTGAAGAAATACGCAGAACCGCTGCTTAAGGAAATCGGTCCCGATGAAGAAGAGTTTGCCGATGCAGACAGAATGCTCAGGTTCCTACAGTTCTTTAGAACCATAGAGGACGACTCCATGATAGTAAACAACTCTATCCTCAGGGAATTCATCGGAGGAAGTATATTCGTGAAATAATAGCGAATACTGCAGGAAAACAGCGTAACAAAAAGGAGAGCCTTAACGGCTCTCCTTATTTAGTTACTATATGTGCGGGTTTTACAGCTCCTTCTTCCAGAAACCGTGAAGGTTGCAATACTCATATGCTGCAACAGCCTTAACGCCCTCAGGAAGAGCAAATACTGCTTCAGGCTTACCTGCAGGATCGAGATCAGCTCTCTGAGTTGCTCCTGTTGTCTCAAGCCAGATGTGAGCGATGTGATGCTCAGGCATCATTGGATGCTCTACGCTTCCTACTTTTACCGTTACGGTGTTTCCGTTTACTTCTACTTCAGGAACGTGCTTCTCTACAGCAGCATCTTCAGTGTTAGCTGTGAGTTCCTTCATTGGTTGTCCGCAGCATGTGATTCCATGTCCGTCCTTGGCAACCTCGAGAATAGCTCCACAAATGTCGCATTTCAATACTTTCATGATAGTGATACCTCCGTATTTCATTTCGATTCTAAATTAGAATAAACTTTGTCACGGAGATGAGGTTATTTCATCTCCTTTATATTTTACTATTTATCCCGAAAAAGGGCAAACTAAACATATTGTTTTTCTTGACAATCAAACAGGGTGTGCTAATATGATAATGGTTATTAGTTTTAGATTTTTCAATCTGGGTATATAACCATTAGGAACCCGAATGACGGGGAGGTGATTGTATGAATTATTCAAGACAGAGAGAAATAGTTAAAGATATATTGCAAGCAAGCTATGACCATCCCACAGCGGAGGAGGTTTATCTCGAGGCTCAGAAGGTACATCCGGGAATCGGTATTGCCACCGTGTACAGAAACCTAAATCAGCTTGTTGATGCAGGAGAGATCCGAAAGATTCCTCTTGGAAACGGTAACGACCGGTTCGACGGACATCTAGAAGAGCACTACCACATGCTATGTACATCCTGCGGAAGACTTCAGGATCTTAGACCATCAGAGGAGAAGCTCGCTGAACTTAGAAAACTGGCAGAAGAGACATTTGGTCTTAAGCAGAGCAACAGAGCTACCTTTGCTCCCACTGTGATGGAGGGAGTCTGCGATAAGTGTAGACGCAGTAAGAAAGTCGTATAGCACAGGAGTTGTGCATCAATATAAAAGTTGTTATATTATTTATATGAACTCGGAATCAGAGGATATTCCGAGACTGTAAAATGGAATTGGAGGATTTATATGGCTACTAAGAAAACAACCAAGAAACCTGCAGCAAAGAAGGCTGCTCCCAAGACAACAGCAAAGAAGCCTGTTGCTAAGAGAAAAGCTACACCTGCAACCCTTAAGGGAACAGAGACTCTGAAGAACCTTGAGATCGCATTTGCAGGTGAGTCCCAGGCTCGCAACAAGTACACCTACTATGCTTCCAAGGCAAAGAAGGAAGGCTATGTACAGATCGCTAACATCTTTGAAGAAACCGCTGCTAACGAAAAAGAGCATGCTGAACTTTGGTTCAAGGCTATGCATGGCGGAATCGGAACAACAGTTGCTAACCTTTTGGATGCAGCTGCAGGCGAGAACTATGAGTGGACAGATATGTATGCCAAGATGGCTAAGACAGCAAGAGAAGAAGGTTTCGTAGAGCTTGCTATTCAGATGGAAGGCGTTGCCGCTATCGAGAAGGAGCACGAAGCTAGATATAAGAAGCTTGCCAAGAACATCAAGGACGGCAAGGTATTCAAGAAGGACGCCAAGGTTACATGGCAGTGCAGCAACTGCGGACACCAGGTTGTATCCAAGAATGCACCTAAGGAATGCCCGGTTTGCAAACACCCACAGGCTTACTTCCAGGTAAAGGCTAAGAATTATTAATCAAAGGCATAAACGAAATGGAGACGGCATCTGTCGTCTCCATTTTTTCTTGTTCTATTTAACTTATTTAATATGTCTTGTTCTATTTATCTTGCTCACAATGCTTGCGCTGTCATCCGCTTTGCTGTGTGAACCTCAGTCCGCGAGGCTGTTTGACCAGATCCATCTCGAACCAGAAAGTGCTGCCTTTGCCAACCTTGCTGATTACACCGTATTTAGCCTTGTGAAGGGTGAGGATCTCCTTGACGATGGATAAGCCTAGACCGCTGCCCTCGGTGGTGCGAACGTGGTGAGTGCTGGATTTATAATATCTTTCCCATACATGGCTTATTTCATCAGGCGCAATACCTTGTCCGTGGTCTGTGACCTCGACGCGGACCTTTCGGCTTGATTTCTTAAGGTTAATAATTATCACCTTATCTTCACCGCAGTACTTAACCGCGTTGTTGATGAGGTTGGAAAGAACCTGTTTGATCCTTGCTTCATCGCCGTTTACGATGATGGGGCCGGGATCCTTATAATTAATGACGTAGCCTTCTTGTTCCTGGAGAATGTCATAAGACGTCAGGATTCCTGCAAGGGACTCCGCCAAATCGAAATTGGACATCTCAAGTTCGATGCTTCTATTCTGCATTCTCGACATGGTGAGCATGTCATCTACAAGAGCGTTCAGGCTGTCCGCCTCATCTATAATCACACTGAGGTGTTGGTTGCGCTTCTCGGGGATGTCTCCTGAGAGGTCCTTTACCATCTCGGCATAAGACTTGATCATGGTGAGGGGAGTCTTAAGGTCGTGGCTGACATTGGCAATAAGATCCTTCTGGTACATGTCAGTCTTCTCAAGCTCCCTGGATGCGTTGGTCAAAGTGTCTGCGAGCTCGGTTATCTCAGTATAATGACCGCCCTCGAACTGAACACCATAATTACCGCGCCCCATCTCGGCGGCAGACTCTGTAATATTTCGTATAGGTCTACTGATTCTAGAAGAAAGATAGATTGCAAGAGAAAGCGCCAGGAGCAAAGCAATCACTGTTATATAAATCAGCTGAGCTCTAAGAATCGTAATAGTTGTTCCAACAGGATAGAGTGGGGAGAACATGTAGAGAATTATGCTGTTTGCTCTATCTTCGGCGTCGTCTCCTCCTGTTGCCTTATCCAAGAAACATGCATAGGAAAGAACCTTACGATCCTGAGCACCCGGAGTTATTTCGGAATAGGTTGGAAATTCGCTGGTGTTCAGCTTGACTCTTAAAGATGAGGTCTGGCTTCTGTATGCGGTCTGAGGAAAGAAGGCGTTGTATTCCGGAGCCGCAAGAACGCGCCCGTCGCCTGTTTCAATCTTTACGTATGTATCTGAATTATCCAGCGTCTCATTGATGTAGGATACGAACTCCTCCAGGGAATAATTGTATTCTCTATATGCCCTAACCATGGAGGCTGCCATCTTGTCAGCCTCTCTTAACTTCATGCTCTCGTAAAAAGCACCAAGAAAATAAATCTGAAGCAGCCAAACCAGCCCCAGAATTATTACGGCAAACAATATGAAGTATCCCCAAAGTTTGAATCGGATACTTTTGAAATCGAAATGAGATTTCTTATCCAACTGATCCCTACTTATTCTCCTCGTATTCGAATTTGTAACCGACACCTCTCAGGGTGACGATATAGTCTCTATATGGACCGAGGTTGTTTCTAAGATTCTTGATGTGAGTATCTATGGTTCTATCATCACCAAAGAAGTCATAGCCCCATATATCCGACAAAAGCTTGTCTCTGGAGAGAGCGATGTTTTTATTGTTCACGAGATAGAAGAGCAGCTCGTACTCCTTGGGAGTAAGCTCGACTCTCTCGCCGTCAACTGAAACCGTACGTGCGGCCATGTTTATGGAAAGGCCTCCGAATTCCAGGGTTCCGCTTGGCTCCTTCTTGGCAGAATTTCTGCGCTCCAGAACCACATTGACTCTAGCCATGAGTTCCTTGGGGCTAAAGGGCTTAACCACATAGTCGTCTATTCCCAGCTCAAAGCCGAAGAGCTTGTCATATTCCTCGTTTCTGGCAGAAAGCATGATGATAGGTACATCCTGAATCTTCTTGATTTCTTTGCAGCAAGAAAACCCGTCAAGCTTGGGCATCATGATATCCAGAATCACAAGATCGTATTTATTCATCTTACAAAGGCCGACTGCACTCATTCCGTCAGCAGCCTCGGCAACCTCATAGCCATTGAATTCTGCGTATTCTCTTATGACCTCGCGTATTTTTGCTTCGTCATCTACAACCAGTAATTTATACATTATCTTGCCTCCTACAGTAAATATACATACTAAGGTAAAAGAATAGGTGAAGTTTAGGTGATTTTATGAACAATATCTTACCATAATTTGGCTAATTTCAAAAGCCTGACAGCCTTGACGGAGCCATGCGTTTAATAATATACTGTAATTTGCGGAGATAGGCTTTGCATACAAGCAGCTAAGCCTGTTTTCGTTGCATTAAACCAATCAGGAAAGGAGGTGAAAACATGATTAGAAAGATACTCAGAATCGTCTTTACGATTATCGGTGCCTTGCTGGGATACAGCCTGTTTACCCTTACAGCGTTCATACTATCCAAGGCCGGAATTAACGTAAGTGATTACCTGACTTCCAGAGAGCAACTTATTATATCGATATTATTAGGAATTATTGTTGCATTTATCTTTTTCCGTATTATGCCGCTCATTGGAAGGCAAGGCCGCAAGGTTGCAGCGGAAATCGGAGACGAAATACAGGATGTATCGGGAAACGACCTGGTTGCAGTCATCGTGGGCCTGGTTGTAGGACTGCTTATAGCATTCCTTCTAACTCAGATTTATGCCGGAATCACCAATAGGTATGTTTATACGGCACTCACCATAGCAACCTATCTGATACTCGGGTTCCTCGGCGTTGTAGTAGCAAGAACCAAGGGTAAAGAAGTCGTGTCTCAGGCTCTTTCAAGATCCGGAAGAGATCAGTATAGAGACGAGCAGGTAGGCGGACAGACCGGAAAACTATCCAAGGGAATCGGCAAAAGGAAGAATGCCAATCAGATTCCAAAAATCCTGGATACCAGCGTAATAATCGACGGAAGAATCGCCGAGGTCATTAAGACCGGATTCATGGAAGGCCCTATCGTAATTCCGGAGTTCGTTCTTGTGGAGCTTAGACATATTGCAGATTCTTCCGACGACCTCAAGAGAGCAAGAGGAAGAAGAGGCCTGGACATCCTAAACAAGATTCAGACGGACTACGGAATCGAAATCTACAATACGGATGGCGAGAAGACTCTTAAGGACATCCAGGAGGTTGACGTTAAGCTCCTCAAGCTTGCTAAGATAATGAACGGTAAAGTCGTAACCAACGACTTCAACCTGAACAAAGTCGCCAAGATTAATGGCGTAGAAGTCCTTAATATCAACGACCTTGCAAACACCCTGAAGCCTGTTGTCATTCCGGGAGAGAAGATGACGGTTACTCCGGTGAAGGAAGGTAAGGATCAGCATCAGTCAATAGCATATCTTGACGATGGAACCATGGTTGTTGTGGAAGACGGTAGAGAAGCCATAGGCACAGAAACCGAAATCACCGTAACCAGCATCCTTCAGACGTCTGCAGGACGTATGATTTTCGGAAGAATTCAAGTTTAATGAGAGTTCCAAGTAATGTATCAAGATAAACTCGTTACAGCAATAATAACTGCAGGAGGAAAGGGGCTGAGAATGGGAATGGATATCCCCAAGCAGCTCCTCCTTCTCGGAGGAAAGACCATACTGGAAAGAGCGGCTGAGCCCTTTATTGCAAGCCCCCATGTCGACAGAGTGATCATCACGGCTCCGGAGGAGTGGATAGATGAAGTGAAGACTTTGTTCCCCGGGATTACAGTGCTTGCCGGAGGCTCCGAAAGACAGGACTCTGTTTCAAGAGCGCTCAAGGAGATGGATTCGCCGGATGATGGTTTGGTCTTGATTCATGATGGGGTGAGACCTTATTGCAACCAAGAAATAATCGAAAGAGTCTTGGAGGCAGCGCATGCGACAGGCGCTGCTGTGTGTGCCATTCCTTCTGTGGATACTCTTAGACACGTTGACGACGGAACTCTCGATAGAAGTAAAATCCTTAGAGTGCAGACTCCTCAGGGATTCAAGGCCAGTGTTCTTCGCCAGGCTTATGAAAATGCTTCCAAAGAAGGCCTCAAGGGTACGGACGATGCAGGCCTTGTTGAAGTCCTTGGCCACACAATCTCTATAGTTGAGGGTTCTGAAGATAATATCAAGATTACGACCAAGGAAGACTTACCCATGGAAAGCAGAATAGGAATGGGGTTTGATGTTCATGCATTCAGCCCGGACAGAAAACTGATTCTATGTGGTGTGGAGATTCCGCACGATCAGGGGCTTATGGGGCATTCTGATGCAGACGTTGCGGTCCACGCTCTCATGGATGCGCTCCTCGGCGCAGCGGGGCTTCCGGATATAGGAAACCTTTTTCCCGATACGGACCCAGCGTACAAAGGCGCGGACAGCACCAAGCTCCTGGAGGAAGTGATGAGAAGGGTGACGGCGGATGGATATTCTGTAAGCAACGTGGATATCACTATTATCTGCCAAAAGCCCAAGCTCGCGCCACACATCCAGGCCATGAAGGAGAGGCTTGGCCAGGTGATGGGTCTCGACATTCCGAGGATCGGCATCAAAGCCACCACCACCGAGCACCTTGGATTCACAGGAAGAGAAGAGGGGATTGCAAGTCAGGCAATTTGCCTGCTAACCAAATAACAATAAAATCGAATGGAGAAATGAAATGCGACTTTCAAAAATGCACCTAAAGACACTCAGAGAACTACCTTCTGAAGCTGAGATTCCCAGCCATATCCTGCTTCTTAGAACAGGAATGATAAGAAGACTTGCAAGCGGAATCTACGGCTATATGCCCCTTGGCTGGAGGTCTCTCAGAAAAATCGAAAACATAGTAAGAGAAGAGATGGATAATGCAGGAGCCCAGGAGATTCTAATGTCTGCCGTGCAGCCTGCGGAGCTCTGGGAGGAATCCGGAAGATGGTACGCCTACGGTCCCGAGCTTTGGAGAATCAAGGATAGAGGCGGAAGAGATTTCTGTCTTGGCCCAACACACGAGGAGATTTTCACGGATATCGCTCGCAACGATATTTCATCATATAGACAGCTCCCCGTATGTCTCTACCAGATTCAGACCAAGTATAGAGACGAGGCTCGTCCACGTTTCGGACTCATGAGAAGTAGAGAATTCATCATGAAGGATGCTTATTCCTTTGATAGAGATAGAGAAGGCCTGGACAAGAGCTATGACATCATGTATGACGCATACAGCAAAGTCTTCACGAGATGCGGCCTTACATTTAGACCTGTAGAAGCAGACACCGGCGCAATCGGAGGCAAGGGTTCCCACGAGTTCACCGCTCTTTCGGACGTAGGTGAAAGTGAGATAGCATACTGCGAGTCCTGCTCCATGGCTGCAACGGTTGAAAGGGCCGAGTGCATGGATGATGCTCCAACTCCGGACTCTGTCGAGATGCTGGAGATGCAGGAGGTTCATACTCCCGGAACAAAGACAATAGAGGAGGTTGCAAACTTCTTGGGCCTCGACAAGAGCCAGACCATCAAGGCTCTCCTTCTTGAAAAATACGATGAAGAAGGAAATGTATCGGACTACGTTGCTGCCTTTGTTAGAGGAGATAGAGACCTGAACATGACCAAGCTGGTTAACGCCCTGGATGTTCCCGAGCACGCAGTTGCCTTTGCTGACGAGGAGAAGATGGGACCGGCTACAGGAAGCGTTGGCGGATTCACGGGACCTGTTGGACTTCACGACTGCATCATAGTTGTGGACAGCGA
>Ga0256404_1009484_pt1 | contig 13924 bp, 10 predicted proteins | sample RumenRJG_01DNA_FD_185990 | JGI IMG/M metagenome (GOLD analysis project Ga0256404, IMG submission 185990) | Bovine rumen microbial communities from Lethbridge, Alberta, Canada - RJG_01 | ecosystem: Host-associated > Mammals > Digestive system > Stomach > Rumen | place: Canada: Alberta | collected...
TCGATTTAAAACATTAACTTTGCAGCCGTAAAAATACTTGAAAAACGAGTGACCGCATATCGCCGGAATCACTGACCGCATATCGAACGGAATTTGTACGGATGCGCGCATCTCTGAGGTGTCCTTACGAAAGCTAACAGCCCGCCTACTTGAATCAGCAAGTGTGAGTATGCTGCACGAATCTGGCTCTACGACGTACCTGCACGAACGAATGCCCCTGTACGATCACACATCCTCCACTTGCTGAAGGTTTCCATTTGTTAATCTTTTTTCCAGAGGCTCAGCGGCTATCTGTAAGTCATCATCTTCCGGCAACTTATATTTTATGGAGCGGTCTTCGATGAATATGTGATTGAGTGTATAGGCAAGTGACTCAAGCGTCTTATCTCGAACTTTTGGTTTCAGCTCACACTCCCACACCGTGATGCAGTGCCATCCCATCTTTGCCAGTTGCCGTTGCTCTTTCTTATCCCGTTCTTTGTTGCGCTTGATTTTCTTCTCCCAAAAATCAGTATTCGTCTTTGGCATCCTAAAATACTTACAGCCTTCGTGCCCATGCCAAAAGCATCCGTTGACGAATACGCACGTGCGGTACTTACGTAGCACAATATCAGGATGGCCTGGCAACCGAGGATTGTTCAGTCGATAACGGAAGCCTTGACTCCACAGATATTTGCGCACAAGAACTTCGGGCTTCGTATTCATCGAATGAATAGCAGCCATATTCTTATGCCGTTGCTGTGGAGTCAGTCTGTCCATTAGTCTTCTGGTTCTAACAGCTCTTTTAGAGTTGTAAAGTACGGGTCTTTCTTTCGCGGAGTTAATCCTGTCTTAATCCGCAAGGTCTCTCCTTGATGTCCGTGGAAAGTTGTTACAGGTTCAGACTCTTCCAAATCATAAACAAGATATATCTCTGATTGAGGCTCAAAGCCCTTGCGTGCAAGGTCTGCTTGCGTCATTATTCTTGGGCCATTCCCTTTGAGCTTGAATATTTCCTTCTTCCCTTTTGTATACATCAGCAGGTACTTACAGTATTCGAAGCCTGGACTTAGAGTCAAAGTGCCTTTGGCCCCCATTCGTACATAGTAGAGTTTGTTCTCTTTTGTCTTATTCCATTGTAGAGGAGTCCTACAAAAACCTACCAAAACGATACTGCTTTCGTCCTCAGGGGCGAACGTGTACGTCAAACCTTTCTGAGGAATACTGTCCTTTACATGTTCGATGATGCTGTCTTCTAATAATATTTCCCGCAAATGACGTTCAAGCAAATCACATTGAACCAAATTCTCACGATGATCCTTGTCGGCAGGTAACAGAGGGAATGCTCCTATGTTTACTTGCTTAATGCTTTTATAAAAATATCGGTTCTCTATCTTCTTGCCTTCGGTACGTCCGGGGAAGAGTATGTATCCCCCAATGACCTCTTTTCCACGTGGCCGTGTTTCGTCGTCCATAGAATAGTAGATGGCATCACGATACCTATGCATTTGATTGATAGCATCCGGCAATGGATAATCAGCTGTATCTATATCAACACCATCGTCCAAGTCACCTTGCGTCGTGTCATCCTGTACACGATATTTTGCATCGTAAAGGTATGTCAGAACAAAAGGCTTGCCGTTTTCATTCAAATTATTCCTCTTTACGATTTCAAGCACAATATCAGGACGCTGTTCTGTTGTGGTGGTCTTCATCTCCTTTGACCGACGATTGTATGTGTGCTGATACTCTAACTTTACGACATCACCATTATGCGCATAGAATGTAATGTCATGGCGCAATTTGCTGTCCGAAAACAGGTCAAGCATCTCGCCTTTGTTCTCTTGAACCTCTTCTTGGTTGTGAAGGTCGACACCAAGAACTTTAGCAACGAGACGTTTCATGATGAGAAAACACCATATTTCATAGAGTTCCCATATCTTTTTCATGCCTATGTCTGTTTGGCCATCAACTAAGTCAAGAGAATTCTTCAACATTAACCAAGCTTTGTAAATCTGGCTATAACCAGTACGCTGTTGAAGTACGGCGCTTTCCTGCCGGAAACCCTCAAAATCGCCTACTTTCTTAAAGAAAGGAGCTGCCAAAAGCTGCTTGAATTTCTTTTCATAGCTTTCGAGCAACTCTATTTCCTCTTGGTCCATGTCCTTATAAAGTGCACCTATGTCTCCAAATACTTCATGGAATTTTTTGCTCAATACACGTAATGTGTACTTAACAAATCTGTTCTCTCTTGTATTAGTCGTGTTCTCAGTTTGCTCACATCTGAACCAATGTTTGTCAGCGTCTTGTCCATAGTCTTTGTAACGTTCTTCCTGCTGCGGTGACCATCTTCTGATTCTTTCAGGTCGTAGGTAATATACACGTCGAACGGACCTGTTGTTAGGTCTTGACATGATATAAATGACATTCGAGAAATAATCATCTACAACGTTCTTGAATATGCTCAACCAAACTATGCTGTTGTTGCGCTCAGCACGTACCATAGAATAGCTGCTGAACGTAAGCGTAAGATAATCGAACACATAGTTCTCATATTCCTCATTAATAAGTGAGGTTATCTCATGCAAATCGTTCTTCGTGTCAAGTTTGGGAGAGGCTACATACGCTTCAAAGCTCTCTCTACAAGGGAGCCCTTCTCCATTGCGATATTCAAAGGAAAACTTGAATTTGCCGGGAGAATTTAGGAAATCTATTTCTCCAACTAATATTCCGGAATGAGCACCTGATTTGTAGAATCGAAAAGACTCGCCAATGCTTCTCAAAGGATGGTGAACCTTTGGATTTCGCTTCTCGTTCTCAGTGCTTTCAAGTCGCTTGAATTCTATAGCAAACTGATATTGGCAAGTCTCGAACAAAACGGGATACTTTTCTTTCCATTCTGTTTGAGGAACTTCCGGATTGAGTACGTGAAGCTGATTGGTGTCTTCATCAAAGGGATGGCACAGACTAAGCGTACCTTCACGGCTTGAGATATAGTCACAATAGGTCAGAGCCCCGTCTTTCACCCTTCGTGCAAAACGTTGCCAAGCATAGTCTATACTTGCCGTCGAGATAGTCAGCGTATAGTCATCACAATCGAATACAGCTACATCCATAATTTAGTTCCAGAAGCTTGTAAATCCGCTCTTGTCTCTTCCGAAGCGTTTAATCATGAAGTCTATCTTCTCTTCCGTTCTGCGCCAATCTTGCTCAGAAGCTCTTGCGGAAAGTTTTGTGAGGCATTTATTGCACTTCTCATAGTCACCCTCGATACGTGGCAGAATCTTCTGCATTACTATGTCATCGAACACTTTATTCAAGTCCGTATTGAAGGTTATTCCATCCTCGAACTTCCCTTCCATGATTTTCTTTATCTCTCTCTTTGAATGGTAGAGAAGAATGGTCTCGTTCAGAATACGATAGCTGATCTTGAATGGTGTACCATCCAAGTCATCATTGATACCATTAATGAAGTCCAAGACCTGCTTCTCTTCTTCAGTAGTGAGGTTAAAGCGTCCGCTTTCTATCATTTCGGTAGCGCGAACTTCATCACTGATGAACAGCTCTGATGGCTTGGGATTCTTTACGTAGTGAAGTGGCACGTCCTTGTCATAGTAGTCCATTTCAAACTTGCCTACAACTGTTTCAAAAGTCATAGCTCGGTCAATCACCTTACGTGAGAAGGTGTTTGTTGTGTCGTCCATGTTGACTGTACCGATGATGATGACGTTCTGAGGAATGGTCAATCCATTCTGTTTGAGATCATCAACAATATCCTGTCTTTCAAAGGCTTCACTTTGCTCTTTATCTTCAAGCGCGTTGATGTCAGCCGGCTTCCATCCTTCACGTGTTGGCTTTAGCCCTAACTGCATGAATATGTTGAAGTCGTCAGCATATCTCTCATTGAAAACACTTGCAGGTACAAGAGGGTCTGTTACAACCTTACCTTCTTTCGTACGTTTGCGAGACTCAATCACACTCAGGAAGTCTGCGAAGTATTCTTCTACAGGTGCAAGGTTCATTTCGTCGAGACAAACGAAAAACGGCACTTTCTTGTTCTCGTAGGCTTTGGCCTTGACAAGAAATTTCATAAAGTCAGTGACATAGTAGTTCTTGTTGACTGATGAGCGGAAACCTGTTATGTCGGTTGCATCATGCCAATTTGGCTTAACACTAACCAACAGATAGTTACCTGGTGATGTCTCCGAAGTATTGAGGAAACCATCGCAAGGGCATGTTGCAAATGCCAGCTCCTTTACTTGTTGGCTCTTGCCTGTTCCGGAGAATCCTCCAAGAATAAGGAAGGGCTTTGTCTTGATGGCTGCTATATAATTATATTGTTGAGACAGTAAATCTACGTGGTCTGCTATAAGGGCATCATCCTCGTCTCGGATGGGTTCAATTTGGTCGAAACGAGCATTAAAGTCATCATTTCTGGCATCGGTAGATGGATAGGTCTTCGGGGTATTCCCCAAAACGAATCCCTTAAAATGAAGCTCATCTTCATTTTTAATGTCCATCTCGAGAATTGCCCAACTGCCATCAGATGAAAGTCCAAAAGCCTTAGTTATGGCATCTATACAATTCTGGTTAACTTTTACTCCCCTATAGAGCAACGAATTGCTGAATTTCAATGTGCGTCTCCCACAGTGTACATTAATTTGTCCTTTAGAATTTCGTTCATTTGTCTCTTTGACAATGAACATTACAAATTGTTGTCCTTTAAGTTCTTTTCCATTGACAAAGACCTTCTGAAAGCATGAGGCAAGGACAAGTTGGGTGTCCTTGTACTCGCTAAACTTTCTAGGCGTTCTGTTTCCTTTGCCTAGAATAACCTCAAGGTTCTCTATGTCATCTATCTTGTAATAGACCATGGCATTCAGAATCTCAGGGAATCCCTCAAGAGTAAAAGTATGTTTCTTACTTTGTCCTATATCTGTTCCCCAATCAGAATTGGACGTACCATTGACCGTAACATTATATGCAAATGCACTATTTTTTATTCTCATAGTTGTTTATTGTTTCTCGATTAAAGATTGCCAAACATCTTTTCTTTCTGCAGAGTCATAGTATGTCTCGGTAGATTCCTTGTTTACAAAGATGGCTTTCATGTTTAGTTCATCTTGATTCTTAACATCCATCTCATATATAAACCAGCAAGATTCCCAAGTTAGGTCAAAAGTTTTTCTTGCAATTCTAAAGAATTCCAGATTCGACCATTGGATGCCTCCCCCTTGATAAGAAATTTTCTCAGAATATTTGATCGAATGTCTTCCTGTATGACTTTTGCTTAATTCTTTTATCATGACCATAATAAAAGGATAGTCAATGCGTACATTATTTATATAAACTTTATGAAAAACTGACGCTAGATGGCATTCTTCCAAGTTTGAAGCACAATCAATATGACCACCTTTTCCTAAAGGCAGGTATACATGATGGAGATTGACGGAATTGTAAAGCATTCCTATCAATATCTCTTCGCATCCTTCCACGGTAAATTTGTAATCAGGACGGCATTGGCCAAGCTCTGTACCCCAAGAAGGGGTACCAGTGCCATGCCGTAGGACTGAACCGAAGGCTAATGAACTTAGATTTAGTTTCATAGCTGTCTGAATATATGAGTTAACAATATACCGACTAAATTAACATCCCATCCATTTCCTGCGCGTTTGGACAATTGAGAGTATGATTGTCCATCGAAGTTAATTTCACAGTGCTGTAAATCTCGCGAGATTCGAAATCCCATGAGTCGGAATTGTTCGTGAACAGACATTTTGCGGACAATTTCCCTTCCATCTTCATGAGGAACTTCTATAACACGCAAGCTGTTATGTTCCGGCTGTGTAATCGTTATGCTGTATCCGTCATATTTTATTTTCTTATTATATACATCAAAGCATAGAGGAGTATCAACTCTGAACGAATCTATGTGATGCTTCTCTTTTAAGTGAGCAATCTGTGCGTCAGAGAGGTAAAGATTTTCGGCAGGATGATAATCGAGGAAGTCAGCCATTTTTAAGTCAGAATGTACTTTCGGCGGTACCATGCTGAAGCCTTCCGGAAGTCCACCTCGCCTAGCAAACATCCAGAGTCTTTCTCGATTTTGAGGAATACCATAATCCCGAGAATTGAGGACTGCTTGTGCCAGTGGATTATCCCCATAGCCCATTTCACGCAGGTCTCTAACAAGCTGATCATGAATAGGCTTAAATTTTCCATGGGTAAAGCCTTTCACGTTTTCCAAGAACATATATCTTGGTCTTTTGACTCTGCAAATCCTTATTATATGCCCCAACATGGCTCCCCTCCCATATGGGTCTTCTGTTCCCATCTGCATTCCTGCGGAGGAGAAAGGCTGACAAGGGAAACCGCCCATAAACATGTCAAAATCTGGTAGCTCGTTAGGATCTATTTTTGTTATATCTCCCCAATTCCTTATAGGATTGCCATTCGCGTCTCTATGATTTGCATCATAAAGACTTGCCGCAAACTTGTCAAACTCCGAATAGCCGACAACTTCGTAGTCTATATCAGGTATGTTTTCTTTAAGTCTTTTAAGACCAAAAGATCCACCACCATAACCGGCAAAACCTTCAAAAACTCTTATCATCTTATATTAATTTGCTCGTAGGCGTTATTTTTAGCTAACTAAAATTGAAACAACTGCTTGTTGTTTTGGATTTCATCCCTTTTGTATTTAACGGAGATAGCATCCAATCTTTTTTCTAATTCTCCTTTGAAGAAGGATTTATCCATGTATACTAATGGTTTATACCCTCCTATATTATTAAATAGCTTCCTTATGTAAACAGCCCTCATGTTCATTCCGTCGTCCATGAGGTTTGAATGTTCTTCTAAGAATTCCAGTATCCCCTGCATGGCCGGTCTGTGCCTTATAAGGGCTAAAGGACCAAAGCTGTTTGTTCTTAATTCTTGATTTTTGAATAAGACTCTAGTTAATTCATATGGATCATTTCTGTCTTCATCCAATGAAAGCCATACACTCCACCAAAGTCCAGGAAGACCCATGCGGAAAATACTGACCTCATTCTTAAACCAATGTTGTATTATATAGTCTTCGCTAACATCGTTATCAAATACTCCAGCATATCTTTGTTGAACATAAGGAAATAAATCCACGTGTGTCAGATATACCCACAAGTCTGGCAATGATGCAACTAATGGCGTGAGATTCTTATACGCCTCGAACAAAGCCACAGCCGACTTGAAGTCATCGGATGGATCCATCTTTTCCAATAATCCTTCCGGATGGTAGACGTTTGCTAAATGCTTTGTCTTTGATTCGTCATAAGGGAACTGATCCTGCTGGTAATCCTCAATATGGATATGGCGGCGCAGGTAGTCCATGTACGAATGTTTGAAAACTCTCTGTAATTCCATGTCTACTCCTCCGTTCCCTCGTTAAGATTTTCGTTTATCTTTTCCAAACTGTTCAGCAGACGCTTATAAGGGTCTTGAAGCAGCTCGTCTGCCAACTTATATGCTTGTGTGAAGTCCTTTCCAAGAGAATCTATGTCGTATTGTCTGAACTCCGGCTCCTGCAATCTTTGGATTAGGCTGTCCGACCAGGTCTTTCCGCTGTCGGCATAGTCTGGCAAATTAGTTAAAGCGTACACAAGTGCATTGTGAACCAATGAAGAGTGTATCACTTCTGGGAAAAGATTACCTATACGTTTATATTGCTCAAACATGTCATGAGGCAACTCAATAAGAATGTTATTCTCATCAAGGTTGAACCATGTTCTGTCTATGCCTTCGGCTGCTTCGACAATCTGCATGAACGAGCCCGCTGCAAACAGCTTGTCATACTTGATATTCGTATTATAAGCACCGGATGGGAATACCACGAGCAGATCTCCCCTGTCAAGGTCAAATGTATATCCGTGATAGTCCTCGTTGAAGTCTTTATTCTTGTAGCCCGATATTGGCTCTTTTGTTGCAACGAAACATTGAAAGTTGATGCGTCCGTTCACATCTGTCCGTGCAAGGTGTATGTCAAAGTGAGGCTCTGACGAGTGCTCACACCTGCGCAGGAAGGTCGTGTTGCAGGAAACCTCACATGCATATTCAGCTTTGCCCGATGATATAAGCCCCTCTATTTCCTTGTTTCGTTGGCTCAGGTCAATATGGAAGATGTACTCTGTCGGTGTTTTGACAGGGTCAGCCATCTTCATACAGTCGTCATCCAATAACGGATACACATCGTCATTGTTGCCGAGAACGGGATATGGTAATGAAATGTTATTGAACTTCATTCAATTCCTCTGCTGTCATTTTTATGGAATGTTTCATGTTGTCTGAGAAGCGGACGCGCAAGCGCAGTCTGCCTTCTGGTACGTGAACATTCTGAATAATACTTCCGTTTACATTGCCTACATTACTTTCTACTACCTGCAATTCTTCATCGCTGTCCTCACCAACGGCATAGAAATGAAGGTTTACATTTGTGAGATCCTCATCTGAGTGCAATACAACATAGTGATATGTGTTTCCGCCCTCAGTTTGAGAGAATGTACGATACCGCATATCTATAGGAGTTGCAAAGATACCTCTTTCACCATCAGCTGTCTCCGTGTTATGCTCTTTAATACTGCTTGGCTTTTTAATGCCAGGACCCTTAGTGTTCGTAGGCTTGTCACTTCGACCTGAGCGCAGGGGACCTGTTGTTGATGCAGTAGCTGTGGTCGGCTTGCTGATTACCACATGACCTGTCGATGAGGATTGGCTGACTGACGATATTGTGGGATTATTGTCAGTCTTCGGGATGTCAGTGGTGTAAGAACTGCCTTCGTCTTTTAGCTTGCCTGTTGGGTTGCCGACCATAGCCTCGTTTTCAGAATCGTCATCGTCTTCATCAGCATTGGTTGGTATGTAGAGAAATTCTTCCAAGCCCTTTATGTTGATGGCAGTCTTGTCTTTTTGGACGAAAATGTCAGTAAGACTGTGCGCAATGAAGTTTTCCATTATCTGCAAGGCGGAACGTCCTTGTGGCATCATCTTTCCCGCGGAACGCCAGTTAGATGCCTTCCATTCATCATGGGCAGGATTTTCCATCTTGCGGAGCAGTTCGTTGCCATATTTGTCATCACAATAGAAAACGCCATAGAATCCGTATGGGGTCTTCGTGCGTTTTGAGAACACAAGCATTTGCAACTCTCGCATGAAAATCACCTTGTCGTTTGCGCCCTTCTGTTTGTTTATAAACAATTGGACATGCCCCAGCATGGGTAATTTAGTCTCTGTCAGCACATATTTATCAGATGTTCCGCTCAGTCTGAAAGCATCAAAATATGGGCGTGGGTTGTAACAACCTGCTTTCTTTGTTGCGTCCTCATCATTGGGAAATGTTTCCTCCATCACCTCTTCGATGTTCGCTTTGTTGATCGTGAAATCTTCGTCTATCTGAACCTCTAAGCGACCATTATAGATAGCCATCCAAAAGTTTCTGAGGACAGCCTCTTTCATCTCGGTTATGGCTTCTTCCTTATCACGGAAGTCAAAGCCCATGATGTTTATATCTGTTCCCGGCTCACTGCGACGGAATGGCGCCGGTATCTCAGTCTCGTCACAGACAGGTCTGCCGTTGTTGGAGTCATAGTAGCCTACAGCCATCTTCTTGGAACCTTCATACAAATGGGTACACAAAGATGAAATTCCCTCAAAGTATGAGTCTTCTTTATTGGTGTAGGTGCTTACTAATATTGTACTTATGGGCGAAAGGAGAAAGTAGGCGGCTTTACCGAAGCCGAATGAGCCACCGGCACTTTCGCTGCCTTTGGAACTGACACCAGCAGAACGGACAAATGCATAGAAAGGCGTGTCTGTGTCGCCCTCCTTATATTTCATTCCCTTGGTGTTAAAGTCGCTGACTCTTATGTAACCTATCTTCTCATGGTATTTCGTCTCGCCATTGAACCAATCCAACATTGGTCCATAGACACTTTTGGCATTGGAGTTGTTCGGATAATAGTCTATGCAACCCTTGATATGCTTCTGAATTTCAAAGAAAGCAGGAAAGTCTGCGCCGTTAATCTCCTTGAAGGAATATTTGACGACAACGGGTCCATCCTTGTGAAGTACAGCATCCAAAGAGTTTTGAATACTTTCCCTTACTAATGACGCATAAGGATTTCTCCTGAAGCTTTGCTCCATAGCATTATTAGGGCCAACCTCCTGTCCGTTAGGTTGGTCCGAAAAGTACCATTTGCAATTCTTTTCACGTCCTGACATATTCTTAACCCTTATCTAATATCCGTATTATCTTTATGCACAGTTTCCTGCTCAACAGTATCATCCACCAATAGCTCTTGAGGTGTTACCTCAAGTGCATGCGCTATCTCATACAAAATGGGTATTGGCGGTTGAACAACGTTGTTCACATACATGTTCACCGTCCTAAAGCTTTTACCGATTTGCTCGGCAAGCCAAACCTGCTTGATCCCTTTTGCATCTAACACCTGTTTGATTCTGTTGTATTGCATAGACGCTGCCAATTTTTGTGCAAAAATAGGAAATTATATTGGAATAAACAAGAAAGGAACCTAAAATGTTACCAACTTACAAAGTATATTGGAAAAACATCTGTTAATATGAATAATTTATGTATTTTTGTTGCTGTAAAATATATATGAGAAAAATGCTAATGGAAAATTCAATAAAGAATAAACACTTTAGGTGTAATATTCAAAGAGCAATTGGGATTATTTATAAGCGTAAGCCTATAAATATAAAAGAGTAGTGTTAACCATTAAAGAGCTAAAAATATAGTATGTTGAATTCCATTACTAATAACCAATCTCTATCAATTGAAAACAACAGTGGCTGCACCATTGAGTCAAAAGAGTTAAGAAGTGCAAGGCTTAGTTATCTCTTTATGGTTAAGAGGTATAAAGCTCCTTTAGATTTGGAAAAGATAGAGTATTTCAAGTCTATGAATATGAACGAGTTCCATTCGGGCTTGGCATCAACAGACTTGTTCAATAGCCTGCTTGAAAAATATAATAGAAAGAGGAGTACTGTCTCTGCAAAGAAGGATGAGGGCGGCAATGTTGATAAACTTAACATTATTATTATGCCTAAACGCATTAACAGAATTTACAAAAGGGGGAATGTAGTTCCCGACTTGATAGTTGACAACTTCAATTCAACTATAGGAATATTTTATGTTCCTGCAATTATCCATAAGGACGGAAGACTGGAAGCTCAAGAGAATAGCCTTCCTTGGATTCCTTATGATTTTCAGGATCCTTTTAGCCGTAAATATTGTATCTGTAAATACGATGAGAAGGAAAATTGGCTTGATCAAAGTGCTTACAAGGGCATTGATAATCCCCAAGGAAAAAATCTCAGTTGGGAGAAGTATGTTCACGAAGTTATTGAATATTACAAAAGGACAACCAAATTATCATGGGAAGATAATTCTTTGGTAGAATTTCATAATCCTAATTTAGAATATCCGACCGACGAAGAATTACTTGTCTGCTTGGATGAAACGATTAATGCGGATTTTCATGTTATGAGGCTCTACAAGAATATCCTTGTGAATGAAGGTGATCTGCTTGACGAATTCCAATACCCATTATTTAACACCATGATTGGTGCATTCAAAGATAGAAAAAGACAAGTAGCATATGATGATTTAAATATAGATAGAATGAAGGAGCATCTTGGTACCATGGGAAACAAATTTCCTTTGGCAGTTTCTCAGAGAGATGCCATTCATAATATATGTAGTCTTCCTGATGGAAATGTCTTAGCAGTCTCGGGCCCTCCTGGAACCGGTAAAACGACGCTGTTGCAATCCGTAGTGGCAGATATGGTTGTTCATGCAGCATTAGAAGCTAAATGTGTAAATGTAGATGGAAAATGGAAGTGGCAGAATGTACATGCTCCCATAATAGCAGCTACGTCTGCCAACAACAAAGCTATTACAAATATCATAGACTCTTTCTCCAGTGTATGTAAATCAGAGGGCAAGAAAGATCCATGGGAAGGCCGTTGGATTGATGGTGCAAATTCTCTTGCTGTATATTACCCATCGTCTACAAAAAAAACTCAAGCGAAAGAAAACGGCTATTTTATAGACGAACAATATTTTGAGCTAAACCGCACGAAGGGCAAATCAGATATTAAAGATGGTTTTATAAATAAAGCCCAGGTAGCCCTCAAAAATGATAAAATTTATAATTTAAGTTTCGCTGCATATATTTTACATAGTGAGATAGTATCTTGTCAAAAAGACATGATAGACGTAGTGGACATGATCGGTAAGATTATGGGAAATCACCCAAATGATTATGTCCGAGAAACTCCACTAAAGGTTTATACGGATGAAAAAACACGAAACAAGCTTAGAGATAAGTTAGTGGATATAGGTAACGCACATGACTTCAATCTTAAGGATAATCTGATTAACATAGTTAAGGATTACATTAAGAAGCTATTGGCAAAGTTAAGTCCTGATAAGGATGTGGACCAATACCTCAAGGAAACGAAGTTAATAGATATAATATCCCAGATTCGTCTTGTGGACATTAATAATTTGTTAGATGTAACCTTACGCCATAAGATGTTCTGGTTGTCTGTGCATTTTTTTGAGGCGCAATGGTTAATAAACTTCGACCAAAAGAAGGACAAATCGAAATCTTGGTATATTGACCCGCAAATACGTGCCATGCTGACTCCTTGCGTCATAGCGACATTCTTTATGCTGCCAAAGGTGTTCAGACATGAAGATGAAGACAAGCCTTTTCCGTACGACAAAATAGATTTGCTGATTGTGGATGAAGCCGGACAGGTTTCACCAGAATTGGCTTTGCCTGCTTTCTCACTTGCGAAAAAGGCTTTAGTTGTCGGTGATGTTTGCCAAATTCCGCCGGTTTGGGAGATGCAAGATAAAGGTATGGACCTTAATATTGCACACTATACTCATGCATTTCAGACCAAAAACGAAGATGATACCGACATTCAGAAGCAATTTGATGAATCAGCATATAATTGCTCCAGTTCAAGTTTGATGAAAGTTGCTCACGAGGCATGCGCTGTAACAAAAGATGGAAAAGCTGGTGGTCTGATGCTGACGGAACATCGCCGTTGTTTGAAAGAAATCATTTCTTTCTGCAATGAGTTGATGTATGAGGGTAAGCTTCAACCGATGAGGACAGATGTGTTTGTTCCAGAAAATTTCCTTGGAGCTAATACTTATCCAATGTCAAGAATGGTCTGTGAGCATTCTGATTCAACGGATAAAGATGGAAGTAGAGTGAGTGTCGAAGAAGCTCAGAAAATATGTGATTGGCTGCGTACCAACTATCAATATTTAAAAAATTATTCTTGCTATAAAGCCAAAGAAGGACATCCATTCTCAATTGTTGATATTGTTAGTATTATAACGCCTTTTAAGGCTCAGACTGAGCTTATAAAGGAAAAGTTACGTAAAGTCGCTAAAGATAAAGACTTTGCGGAATTTGAGCACCTAGCGAACAAGGGTGTCGGTACCGTTCACACATTCCAAGGCGCAGAAAGCAAGATGGTTATTTTTTCAACTGTGTATGGCTCAGAGGAAAGTTGGACATTTATTAAGGATAATCCCAATTTGGTTAATGTTGCTGTATCAAGAGCTAAAGATTATTTCATATTATGTAGTTCAACTTATGGCAATGACAAGAACGCTGAGGATGATTTTGGCCAACAACAAATTTCCGGCAATGATGACAAGAACGTTGAAGGTAAAGATGCGGCAAGCCTTCTGATGAAATATACAAAGGGACACATTATGCCTGACGTATTAGAACAGAGAACAAAATAGTTCTTCACCGATTAAATTAGGTCAAAACAGACCGAAATAAACCTTAAATCAAATCGCGTAAAACGCTGTCCTACAATTAACTCCGCTTAACTAACCTTATTCTTTGACTATTGC
>Ga0256404_1009485_pt1 | contig 13924 bp, 17 predicted proteins | sample RumenRJG_01DNA_FD_185990 | JGI IMG/M metagenome (GOLD analysis project Ga0256404, IMG submission 185990) | Bovine rumen microbial communities from Lethbridge, Alberta, Canada - RJG_01 | ecosystem: Host-associated > Mammals > Digestive system > Stomach > Rumen | place: Canada: Alberta | collected...
CGTGGAGCGTGGCGCAAAGCTTGAGGGCAAGAACATGACCATGATAATAGCGCCGAAGTCGCAGAAAGCGAAATCGGGCAAGAAAAAGACTCCGCAGCCCCAGGCTGATGGGTCCTCAGCAGATAACTAAGGAGGAAAAACATAATGCCGAAGATCAAGACGAGAAGAGCAGCTGCTAAGCGTTTCACCGTGACTGGCAGCGGCGAATATAAGCGCAACCATGCTTTCAAGAGCCATATACTGGAGAAGAAGACTCGTAAACGCAAGCGCAACCTGCGCAAGGCGGCTATCGCTTCCAAGGCCGATTTCGGCCGTATCAGCCGCATGCTTCCGAATGGCTGATTGAAGATGCGTTTTTGACTGATATTGATTAGGAGGATATAAAATGCCAAGAGTTAAAGTCGGTGTCACAGCACATCGTCGTCATAAGAAGATTCTGAAGCTCGCCAAGGGCTACAAAGGTTCGCGCAAGCGCCTGTTCAAGAGCGCCAATGAGACCGTAATGAAGGCTCTCTACTATGCCCGCCGCGATCGTCGTGCCAAGAAGGGCACGTTCCGTCGCCTCTGGATTGCCCGCATCAATGCGGCAGCCCGTCAGAACGGCCTGTCCTACAGCCGCTTCATCGCTGGCCTCACGAAGGCTGGTGTCGAGGTGAACCGCAAGATGCTGGCTGACCTCGCTGTCAGCGATGCGAATGCTTTCGCTCAGCTCGCAGCTGTAGCCAAGGAGAATCTCTGATTTCGGAGCTGATCGGGCTTGTCCCTGGTTCGCCGTCAGGCGGGCCGGTGGCAAGCCTTTTTTGTATAATATGGTATAGGAGCGATATATGCGCGATAGGATAGAGAGTCCGGCGAATGGGCGGCTGCGCCTGGCGGCGAATCTGCAGCGGGCGGCGCGGCGCCATCGGGAGGGGCTGTTCGTCTGCGAGGGGGTGCGTCTCTGCGAGATGGCGGCCGACTCGGACTGGGAGCTCGAGTATGCGGTATATACAGCCGAACTGGGTCACGAGGAACGCGGCGCCCGTCTGCTGGACGCACTGGAGCAGCGTGGCTGTGCCTTGTATGAGACAGAGCCACGGCTGTACAAGAAAGCCAGCGCTACGCAGTCGCCGCAGGGCATACTGGTCGTCGTGCGGCAGCATTCATATGACTGGCGGCAGGTGGCCGAGCAGCTGCCCCAGGATGCACTAGTCGTCGTGCTCGACGGCGTGCAGGATCCCGGCAATGTCGGCACGATCATAAGGACAGCCGATGCAGCGGGAGCTGCGGCTGTCCTGGTGCGGCGCGGTTCGGCCGATGTGTATGGGGATAAGGTCGTACGCTCGACCATGGGATCGCTGTTCCATCTGCCAGTAATCAGCGGGCTGGAACCGGAGAATATCAAGGCGTTCGCAGCGGCAGCGTCGATGGATATCTATGCGACAGCGCTGACGCCGGACGCGCATACCATATATGAGACCGATATGACCGGTGGCCTCATGCTCGTATTCGGCAGCGAGGCGAATGGCGTGACGCCGGAGCTGCTGCAGATGAGCGAGGCCCTGTACATACCGATGTATGGTCAGGCAGAGTCGCTGAATGTGGCCGGCGCGGCAGCCATCACGCTCTATGAGGCGGTGCGCCAGCGCCATGCACAGCCTGCGGGTCACCAGCAGAGATAGACGGCCAGTGTGCCGCGGCGCAGCGAGATCGTCGCCTGCGTGCCGATCTCGTTGCTGACCGCGTTGGCGGCAGCGGCCAGCAGCGTGGCGTCATCCAGCGGCCAGCGGGCGGGAGACAGGCTGACCCCTTCGCAGCGGTCGGTCAGCGGCAGCAGCGACAGGGCGAGCGGCGGCTGCGCCAGCTCGAGCGTGCAGACCGCATCATCCTGCAGGAAGAAGACGGTCTCCCGCTCGTCCGTCAGGCAGCAGGGGACCGGGGCATGGGCTGCGGACTGCATGTTGCTCCAGGCATGGTCGAAGCGGCCGCCGAGAGCGCTGGTCACGACGATGGAGCTGGCGCCATTGTCTGCAGCATGCTGCAGGGCCAGCTGGGTGTCGGTATAGTCCTTGGCGCGCGGGTATTTCTCGACCTCGATGCCGCTCGCGACCGCCTGCTGCCAGCCGGCGGGCGTGGCGCTGTCGTTGTCGCCGATGAGCCGATCCGGCTGCAGCCCGGCGGCCAGGCAGGCATCGATGCCGTGGTCGGCGGCCCAGATCTGTGCGAATCCGCGCTGCTGCAAGTCCTGCAGATAGACGGGGGACGGGGCGCGCCCACCGGTGACCAGCAGCAGCTGATGGTCATCCGGAGCTATGCAGCCGGCAGCGGGCTTTATTTCTGCATGGATCTGGGGCAGGGTGAAATTAAGTATATTTTTCATAATCGTTCCTCTTAGTTGCTGTATTATGCTATAATCAATATGATATAGGAATAGCATAGCACAATTTGCAGTGCATCTCTACCCGCGAACGGGGATAAGAAGGAAGAAGGGTATTTCATGGCAAAGCTTTATTATTACGGACATTCATGTTTTCTGCTTGATGATGGACAGTACAAGGTTTTGGCCGATCCGTTCCTTACCGGCAATCCCAAAGCCAGCTGCAAAGCCACGGATATAGACTGCGACTACATCCTGATCACGCATGCCCATAGCGACCATATCGGCGATGCGCCTGAGATCGCGGCCCGCACCGGTGCAGCCCTGGTATCGACGCCGGAGGTGCTCGGCGTCTGCGAGCAGCGGGTACCCGGGCTGAAGCAGTATCCGATGAACATCGGCGGCTCGCTGTCGCTGCCATTCGGCAAGGTTCGTATGACTGTCGCACACCACAGCGCCGGCGTGGCGGGCGGCATCGCCTGCGGCTTCGTCATCCAGATCGGTGGCCGGACCATATACTATGCGGGCGATACCTCGCTGTTCGGCGATATGCAGCTCATCGGTCGCAAGGATCACCTCGACTACGCACTGTTGCCGATCGGTGACAATTACACGATGGGGCTTGAGGACGCCGTGAAGGCTGTGAACTGGCTCAATGCGCCGCACGTCATACCAGTCCATTACAATACCTGGCCGGTCATCAATCAGGATGTGCGTCACTTCAAGGAAGTCACGGAAGCCCAGACGCAGTCCGAGGTCCATATCCTGAGCCCGGGCAGGAGCCTCGAGCTCTGATGGCGTTCATACAGAGCCAGGACTTTTTCAGCGGGGCCCAGAGTGCTCTGGACGGGATCATGGCTGCATCGGTGCCGCGCTGCCGGCTCATCGTCATACTCGGACCTACCGCGGTGGGCAAGACGGCATTGTCTCTCGACCTGGCTGAGAGACTTCATACCGAGATCATATCCGGAGATTCGCAGCTTGTATACCGGGGGTTCGATATCGGCACGGCCAAGCCGACCCTCGAGGAGCGGCGCGGCATACCGCATCACCTCATCGATATATGCGATCCGGATGAGCAGTTCTCGGTCACGGATTTCGTAGATCTGGCCTCGGAGAAGATCAATGAGCTGAACAGTCGTGGCCAGATACCGATACTGGCCGGAGGCACCGGCCTCTATGTCAAGGCATTGCTCGAGGGGTATGAATTCAATGAGACGAGCCGTCATGAGGACTTCCGTCAGGAGATGGAACAGCTGGCGCGCGAGCGCGGCAAGGCCTATGTACATGGGCTGCTCGAGGCGCTCGACCCGGTAGCTGCCGAGCGCCTGCACGAGCACAACTTCCGTCGCGTCGTGCGGGCGCTCGAGGTCGCGCGTTTCGGCGGCGAGCACATATCGGAGCAACGGGCCGCAGCCGGGGATGGCAGTGGGCTCGTCTACGATGCTCTCGTCATAGGACTGTGCCGCGAGCGCAGCGCACTGTATGACCGCATCAATCGACGCGTAGAGCACATGTTCGCCGACGGACTCGAGCGGGAGGTGGCTGGGCTCATGGCCAGCGGCGTTACGCCGGATATGCCGGCTATGAGGGGAATCGGCTATCGGGAGACGGCCCAGGTTGTGCAGGGGAAGATGGAGCGCGAGGCGGCAATCGCCAGCATCCAGCAGTCGACGCGGCATTTCGCCAAGCGGCAGCTGACCTGGTACCGGCGCATGCCCTATATCGAATGGCTCGACGCCGCGCAGCCGCCCGAGCAGCTGCTGCAGGCAGTTATGCGGCTCGTGGATGCTTTCACGAATCGCACAAGTCCGCTGGAAAGATAGGATGGGGGAAAATATATATGTCAGTCAATAAGAATAATATAAATCTGCAGGATAGCTTTCTGAATCAGGCCCGCAAGGAAAATGTGCCGGTCGCCATACATCTGGTGAACGGCTTCCAGATCAAGGGGAACGTGGCCGGCTTTGATAATTTCACGGTCGTCGTGGAGTACATGGGCAAGCAGCAGCTGGTCTACAAGCATGCCATATCGACCGTCACGCCAATGCGCGCGCTCGGCAACCTGTTCGGAGAGAAATCAAAGAATGCCGACGGCACGAGGACGGAGGCCGGCGAGAATAAATGAGACAGAGGGGCTTTGAATTCGTAACGGGCTGGGAGGAGCGTGCGACTCTGCCGGAGCGCCATACCGGCCAGAGCGCTGGCTACGACCTCGCGGCGGCACAGGCCATAGATATCGCACCGGGGGAGACGGCATTCGTCCCGACGGGCGTAAAGGCCTACATGCAGCCCGATGAGGTGCTCGAGGTGCACATCCGCTCCAGCCTCGCGGTGAAGCGCTGTCTCGTGCTCATGAATTCCGTGGGCATCATCGATGCCGATTACTATGGAAATGCCGATAATGAGGGCCATATATTCGTGGCCCTTTATAATGGCGGGCGTACGGTCCAGCACATCGCGGCCGGCGAGCGCGTCGCGCAGGGCATATTTGTGAAATACCTGACCGTAGACGGGGATACTGCCGGTGAGGGAGCAGCCCGGTCCGGCGGTTTTGGCTCGACCGGTCGTCAGTGAGCGGCTGGCTGCAGCTTTTGCAGAGGGGAATCATTTGCTATGAAACTATCCACAAAGGCGCGCTACAGTGTCACGGCGCTGTATGAACTGGCGCTGCGCTATGGCGACGGGCCGGTGCCGCTATCCAGCATCGCTCAGTCGCAGGGCCTGTCCGAGAACTATCTCGAGCAACTCATGGTGCCGCTGCGTCGTGCCGGCCTCGTGAAGAGCATCCGTGGGGCTCAGGGCGGCTACATGCTGTCACGGGCACCGGAAGATATCACCATCGGCCAGATCATAACGACGGTCGAGGGACCGATCGCTCTCGTCGACTGCCTGCTTGAGAGCGCCGAATCCGACAAGCAGCCCTGCGACCGGGCCGGCCGCTGCGTGACGCGCGGCGTCTGGGAGCGCGTGGCCAGCTCGATCGAGAACGTGCTGAACAATATAACGCTGCACGATCTCTGCGAGGATGGCGAGAGCCAGCCAGAGCATGTCGGGTGCGCACGATGAAGGAACGCATTTATCTGGATTATGCGGCGACGACGCCGCTGGCGTCTGAGGCCCGGGCGGCCATGGAGCCATGGCTGGCCGGGGCGGATGGCTTCGGCAATGCTTCATCGCTGTATGCAGAGGGACGGGCAGCCCGGGCCGCCGTGCGCGGCGGCCGCGAGCGCGTGGCGGCCCTGCTGGGCGCCGCGCCGGATGAAGTGATTTTCACGAGCGGCGGCAGCGAGAGTGACAACTGGGTGCTGCAGCGCATGTGCCTGCCGGCCCTGTTGCGCGGCGAGCCCGTGAGCATCGTCACGACGCCGATCGAGCATCATGCGGTGCTTCATACCTGCGACTGGCTGGCTCCGTATGGCGCGACGGTCCGATACCTGCCCGTCGACCATGAGGGCCGCGTGCAGCTGGCCGATGTGCAGCGGCTCGTGGACAGCTCGACGCGCGTCGTGAGCATCATGCTGGCCAATAATGAGATCGGCACGATCGAGCCGGTGGCAGCCATCGGAGCCTGGCTGCATGAGCATCAGCCCGACGTCATGTTCCACTGTGATGCCGTGCAGGCGGCCGGTCATATACCGGTGGCCGTGGACGAGCTCCAGGTCGATGCCCTGTCGGTATCCGCGCACAAGCTGTACGGGCCGCAGGGAATCGGCGCGCTCTACCTGCGCCGCGGCTGGGGCAATCGCCTCGGCACATTCATTCATGGCGGGGCCCAGGAGCACGGCCTGCGCGCTGGTACGGAGAACGTGGCCGGCATCGTCGGCTTCGGAGCAGCAGCCGAGCTGGCTCAGTCGGAGCTCGCAGCGGAGGCGGAGCGCCTCGTGCAGCTGCGCGACCAGATTATTGCCGGCCTGACAGCCAGCGACCGGGTCTGGCTGAATGGCGCCTATACCAAGGGCAGCTATGGCGACCGTCTGCCGGGCAACGTGAGCTTCGGCATCAAGGGGCTGGCTCAGGACAGCCTGCTCATCCGGCTCGATATGGCCGGTATCTCAGTCTCGGCCGGCAGCGCCTGCAGTGCCGGGGCGGCGGAGCCCTCGCATGTGCTACGGGCAGTCGGGCTGACGGCAGAGCAGGCCCGTTCCTGTCTGCGAGTCACGTTGGGGCGCTATACATCAGCTGACGATGTGGAGCGCTTCCTGCAGCTGATGCGCCCGATCATAGCCGGCAGCAGATAAATTTATAGCGGATATTTGTCTTAAGCCAACGGATAGGTTATAATACTTATTACATAGGGAATACTACAGCCGCGCAGGCGGATTTATATAGCAGGAGGAAAAAATGATCGGAGATACGCTGCGTTCGGAGCGCGAGAAAAAGGGACTTAGCATCAAGGACATAGAGAAAGCTACGAGCATAAGAGCTCTCTATATCGAGTGCATCGAAGAGGGCCGCTACGACGAGTTGCCCGGCGAGGCCTATACGAAGGGCTTCATCCGCAATTACGCCAATTATCTGAAGCTCGATGCTAACGCCTTGGTCGGACAGTATGTGAGCGAGAATCATCCCGAAGAAGTGCCACCGGAGCCTGAGGCTGCACCACAGCCGGCTCCGGCAAAGCGGAAGGCTCCCCGACCGGCTGCTCCAGCGCCGGCTCAGCCGCAGCGGACCGAGCGTCAGACGTTCACTGACGATGATTTCCAGCGTCGTCTGAACGAGAAATCCGGTCATGGCAAGCTCATCGCCATCCTCATCGCGATCGTCGTGCTGGCCGGCGGGGCATACTATGTCCTCGGCTCGGATTCCGATACGGCTAGCAAGCCGGCGACGAAGACGACCCAGCAGGCGAAAAAGCCAGCGGCATCGCAGTCAGCTCCGGCAGTAGCGCCGGAGAAGCAGTACGATGATGTCGAGCTGACGGCGAAATTCACCGGCAACTGCTGGACCCAGGTCAAGGCCGATGGCAAGGTCATATTCGAGGGCACGGTGAAAAAGGGCGAGACGAAGGAATGGAAGGCCGATGAGAAGCTCGTCGTGACGGCTGGCAATGCCGGTGCCGTATCGCTGAGCGTCAATGGCCAGGACCTCGGTCAGCCGGGCGGCGAGGGCGAAGTCGTCGAGAAGACCTATACGAAGAGCGGCGAGGCCGATGACAGCAAAGCGCAGTCGGATAAGTCAGCGAAGAAAGAGTCAGGTAAATGAGCGGGGATTTCCTGCCCGTCAGCCGGGCTGACATGGCACGCCGCGGCTGGGATGAGCTCGATTTCATATTCGTGTCGGGCGATGCCTATGTCGACCATCCCAGTTTCGGACCAGCCATCATCACCAGGCTGCTCGAGTCGCATGGCTATCGTGTCGGCATCATACCCCAGCCGGATTGGCACAGCTTGCGCGATTTCGGGCGCCTGGGCCGTCCGCGGCTGGGGTTTCTTGTATCTGCCGGCAATATGGACTCGCTGCTGAACAAGTTCACGGCGGCGAAGAAGCAGCGTCATCAGGATGCCTACTCGCCGGGCGGCCAGGGCGGCCACCGGCCGGAGCGGGCTACGATCGTCTACTGCAACTGCCTGCGGGCCCTTTATCCTGATGTGCCGCTCATCATCGGCGGCATCGAGGCCAGCCTGCGCCGGCTCGCACACTACGACTACTGGTCGGACTCCGTGCAGCCGTCCATACTGGCGGCCAGCGGAGCCGATCTGCTGATTTACGGTATGGGCGAGCGCGCCATGCTGGATATAGCGGCGAATCTGCAGCAGGGCGTGCCGGTCGCCGCCATCCAGGATGTGCCGGGCACGTGCTACCATGTGCCGGAGACTGATTACGTCTGGGACGAGCCGGGAAAACCGGGGCATATCGTGCTGCCGTCCTTCGCAGCGGTCAGTGCCGACAAGCGGCAGTTCGCGGAGGCATTCAAGACGGAATACCTTGAGCAGGATGCCTTGCGCGGCCGTCGGCTCGTGCAGCAGAATGGCGATCTCTGCATCGTCCAGAACCAGCCGGCGCGTCCGCTCACGGAGGCAGAGATGGATGCCGTGTACGATCTGCCATACCAGCGGACCTGGCATCCGATGTACGATGCCGCCGGGGGCGTCCCGGCAATCAAGGAAGTCCGGTTCAGCCTCGTGAGCCAGCGCGGCTGCTTCGGCGGCTGTCATTTCTGTGCCATCATATCGCATGAGGGCCGGGTCATCCAGCGTCGCAGCCACGCCAGCATCCTGCGCGAGGCGCGTCTATTGACGCAGTTGCCGGGCTTCAAGGGCTACATCCACGATGTCGGCGGCCCGACGGCGAATTTCCGCCGGCCGAGCTGTGATGAGCAGCTGAAGCGTGGCACCTGTCGCGGCAAGCCCTGTCTGTCGCCGGAGCCGTGCCAGCATCTCATCGCCGATCACAGCGACTATATCAAGCTGCTGCGCGAGTTGCGGGCACTGCCGGGCGTGAAGAAGGTATTTGTGCGCTCCGGGCTGCGCTTCGATTACATGCTTCTGGCGCATGATGATTTCCTGACAGAGCTATGCAAATACCACGTCAGCGGCCAGCTGAAGATAGCGCCGGAGCATATCACTGACCGGGTGACACGCCTCATGGGCAAATCGAACCGGGCGACGTATCTCGAGTTCGTACGGCGTTTCACCGCGACGAATGAGCGGCTCGGACTGAAACAGTACCTCGTGCCATACTTCATGTCGAGCCATCCGGGGGCGACGCTCGCGGATGCCATCGAGCTGGCGGAGTTCCTGCATGAGATGGGCTATCATCCGCAGCAGGTGCAGGACTTCATCCCGACGCCGGGCACGCTCTCGACCTGCATGTACTATACGGGCCTGAATCCGCTGACAGGCGAGAAAGTCTATACGGCTAAGTCCTACATGGAGAAAAAGATGCAGCGGGCACTCATGCAGTACTGGCTGCCGGCTAACCGACCACTCGTCGAGAAGGCTTTGCACATCGCTCATCGCACGGACCTCATCGGCTGGGGGCCGAAATGCTTGCTCCATCCGCAGAAGCATGGTGCAGGTAATCAACACCCGGGCAGGCATGCCGGCACAGCGGAAAAGCCGGGGACATCCCGCAGACATGCTCCATCACGCACTGGCCGCCCGCCGACGAAGCGGAAAGCAGAAAGCAACCACAGAAAGGTAAGAAAAAATAGATGAAATGTCCTTATTGCAATGCCTATGGCAGCCGCGTCATTGACTCGCGCGCGGCAGATGATGGCGCGGCCATACGCCGCCGCCGCGAGTGTACGACGTGCGGCAAGCGCTTTACGACCTATGAGGTGCTGGAGCGCCAGCCGCTCATGGTCGTGAAGCGCGACGGCCGTCGCGAGGTTTTCAAGCGTGAGAAGATACTGAACGGCATCATCCGTTCCTGCGACAAGCGCAATATCTCTCTCGAGCGGATCAACAATCTCGTCAACGATATCGAGCGGGATGTGCGCAATACCATGGAGCAGGAGATCACCTCAGAGCAGATCGGCAATATGGTGATGGACCGGCTCAAGGACTTCGATGATGTGGCCTATATCCGCTTTGCCTCGGTATACCGCAAGTTCGCTGATATCAGCAGCTTCCTGAAGGAGCTCGAGGAGCTCCAGGCCAGCAAGGACGGTCTGAAGAAAAAGAAACCGGAGGAAGCCTGAGTGGACTGGCAGCTGAAGAAGGATCTGCAGGATAAACTGGCAGGGGAAGAGGGATACTATGTGTTCCCGACGGGGACGCGCGTCCGCTTCGCGCTGGCCTATCCGAACTCGTACTACATCGGCATGAGCAACCTCGGCCTGCATGTCATATACGGCTTGCTCAATGATCGCGGGGATACGGCGTGCGAACGCTGCTTCCTGCCCGAGCGCCGCACGCTCGCGCGCTATGAGCGCACGCATACGCCGCTCATGAGCGTCGAGACCCAGACGCCGCTCTACGATTTCAGCATCATCGGGTTCGTGCTGTCGTTCGAAATGGATTACTTCCATCTGCTCGATATGCTGGACATGAGTCATATTCCGTTGCGGACGGCGGATCGCGGCGAGCGGGATGCCCTCGTCATAGCGGGGGGGCCATGTGCGACGTTCAATCCGGAGCCGCTGGCCGACGTTGTCGACGCCTTCATCATCGGCGAGGGCGAGGTCATCATGCCGGCCTTCATGGATACGTATATAACGGCACAGCAGGAGGGCGTGAGCCGCAGTGAGCTGCTGTGCCGCCTGGCCGGTGTGCCGGGTGTCTATGTGCCCTCGCTGTATCAGCCGGTCTATCAGGACGATGATCTGGGACGCACGGCGGGCTGCCTGACCGCCATGGAACCGCTCTCCGGGGCTCCGGAGCGGGTCGTCCGGCAGTGGGTGCACGACCTCGATGCCTGGCCGGCCCATACCGTCGTGCGCACGGATAACACGGAGTTCGATTTCTACCTGGTCGAGACGGCGCGCGGTTGCGGGAGACATTGCCGCTTCTGCATGGCGGGTTACTGCTTCCGGCGTCCGCGCAATCGTTCGCTCGCGGTCCTCGAGCAGGAGGTCGCGGCGGCCCGCGGCTATGGCAAGCGCATCGGACTCATGGGCGCAGCCATATCCGATTATCCGCAGATCAATGAGCTGTGCGGCTACATCCTCGGCCAGGATTTGTCGATGTCCGTGGCATCATTCCGCGCGGATTCCGTCACGCGCGAGCTCGTGCAGGCGCTGGCCGCGAGCGGGCTCAAGACGATCACGCTGGCCCCTGAGGCCGGCAGTGACCGGCTCCGCGCAGTCATCAACAAAGGCATCGAGGAGCAGCACCTTTTCCAGGCGATGGACCTCGGGCTCGAGGCCGGTATCAGGAATTTCAAGCTTTATATCATGATCGGCCTGCCGTTCGAGGAAATGAGCGACATCGATGGTATCATAGAGCTGACGCTGCGGCTGAAGGAATACATGACGGCGCACGGCAGCAAGGGCATACTGACGCTGAGTGTCAATCCCTTCATCCCGAAGCCGTTCACGCCGTTCCAGTGGCTGCCGATGGCTGACCGCCGCTACATCGAGCGCGCCATGAAGAAGCTCGAGCAGGAGCTCCGGCCGCACAAACATGTGATCGTGAATATCGAGTCACCGAAAGAGGCCTATATCCAGGGCGTCATTGCCCGTGGCGACCGCCGCATCGGCAAGGTGTTGCTCCTCGCGCATGAGCGGGGCGGCAGCAAGGCTTTCCGCCGCGCCATGAAGGAATGTCATCTCGATATGGAGAAATACCTGTATCGGGAGCGGGGAGAGGATGAGGTTTTCCCTTGGGAGCGGCTCGACATGGGCTTCAGCCGCAGCTACATCTATCATGAGCTGCAGAAAGCGCGTGAGCTGCAGCCGACGAAGCCCTGCTTTGACGGCTGCCACCGCTGCGGCGTCTGCTGAGCTGGACGTTTTTTTTGAGATACAGTGAGGTAATGGCTATGAGTTATGTACTGGAACACATGGGACAGAATATTTGGCGTGGGAAATTCAATACGTTCCCGGACGATGTGGCGATCCACGGCATATCGGCCCGTCTCGGCGGCGTGAGCCAGACGCCGTATGCCTCGCTGAACATGGGCCTGCATGTCGGCGATGACCCGGCAGCCGTGCGCGAGAACCGGCAGCGCTTCCTGGCCATGCTCGGGCTCAAGGCGGCACGTATCTGTACGCCGGAGCAGGTGCACGGCGATGTGATCGACCGGGTCGGCACGGCCGAGATGGGGCGCGGCGCTCTCGAGTATGCGGATGCCATCAAGGGCTGTGACGCACTCATAACGAATGAGCCTGGCGTGCCGCTGATGCTATGCTTTGCCGATTGCACACCAATCTTGTTCATCGACCCTGTCCATCATGCCGTCGGCATCGCGCATGGCGGCTGGAAGGGGACGGTGAGCCGCATAGCGGCAAAGACCGTCCAGCGCCTCGCGGACGAGTTCGGGACTCAGCCCGAGGATCTGCTGGTCGGCATCGGGCCTTCCATAGGTCCGGAGTGCTTCGAAGTCGGCGAGGAGGTCGCGGATGCGTTCCGCGATACGTTCGGCGCGTACGAGCAGGTCATCATCTCCTATGGCGACAACCTGCCCGATGGCGAGCGTCCGCGTCCGCATGTGAATCTCTGGGAGGCCAACCGCGTCCAGCTGCTGGAGGCCGGCGTCCCGGCGGCCAACATCGATGTGGCCGGCGTATGCACCTGCTGCCAGAACAAATGGTATTTTTCCTATCGAGCGGAGCAGGGGCGGACCGGACGTCTCGCGGCGGTCATCGCATTGCAGGAATATTGAGCTTTTTACTGGGGGCAGACATGATATGATAGCGGAGAAATTACATGAAGTAGAAGCAAAGATCGCAGCTGCGCGCGAGCGCCGCACGACGGTGCCGAAGGAGGATGGCGTGCTGCTGGTGGCTGTGACGAAGAACCATGACGTCGCAGCTATGCGCGAGGCCATCGATGCCGGCGCCACGGACATCGGCGAGAACCGCATCCAGGAGGCCCGTGACAAATACGACAAGCTCGACCGCGATGTGACCTGGCATCTCATCGGCCATCTGCAGGTGAACAAGGCCAAATATGCGGTCCGGTATTTCTCGCTGATTCACTCCGTCGATACGGAGCATCTGGCCCGTGCCCTCGACAAGGAAGCAGCCAAGCTGGACAAAATCCAGGATGTGCTCATCCAGGTCAACCTGGCGAAGGAAGACTCGAAATCGGGCGTCTACGAGGAGGATCTGCCGGAGCTCGTCCGTCTCGTCGATGAGGATTTGCCGCATCTGCACCTCGTCGGCCTCATGTGCATTGCGCCGAACTATGATGATGTCGAGCAGTGCCGGCCGCTCTTCCATCGCATGTACGAAATTTATCAGTCGCTAAAGGGAAAAACGCTCAAAACGTCGAATATTAAATATTTATCGATGGGAATGACGCACGACTACGAGATTGCCGTCGAGGAGGGAGCGAATATCGTCCGCGTGGGCACGGCGATATTCGGACCACGACAGTATTGACCGGAGGAATAGATATGAGCGTTTTTGACAAGCTGAGCGGCAAGCTCGGAATCGGCAGTGAGAATCCAGACAGCGGGAAAACGGACCGGGAGCAGGTCTATGATGATAAATATGAGTCGGAAGAAGACCTGCCAGATGATGATGTAGACGATGATGAGTATCTTGGCGACGAGGAAAGTGAGGACTCGGATATGAGGGACAGAGAAAGCGACAACGTAGTGGATTTCAATTCTGCTGCGGCTGCCAGATCGAACTCGGATGCGCCGCACATGAAGGTCATGGTCATAGAGCCGAAATCCTTTGACGATGCCCAGCAAGTGGCGAACAATCTGCGCGACAAGCGGCCGGTCGTGATAAATTTCGAGCATACGGATGCAGAATCGGCCAAGCACATCATCGATTTCATCAGCGGCACGACTTATGCCCTCGATGGCGAGATGCAGAAAGTCGGGCATAACGTATTCCTGTGCACGCCGAGCAACGTGAATGTCAGCGTCGTCAAGGATGAGAAAGGCGCTTCCAGCGAGATGCCCTGGCTGAAGCACTGATATGGTCGAACGTGTTTTTTCTGATTTCCT
>Ga0256404_1009486_pt1 | contig 13922 bp, 5 predicted proteins | sample RumenRJG_01DNA_FD_185990 | JGI IMG/M metagenome (GOLD analysis project Ga0256404, IMG submission 185990) | Bovine rumen microbial communities from Lethbridge, Alberta, Canada - RJG_01 | ecosystem: Host-associated > Mammals > Digestive system > Stomach > Rumen | place: Canada: Alberta | collected...
ACACGTCGCAAGAGCCAGCGAGAGACCTGACGTCCTGTCCCCCTTTGTTCAGGATAACTTGCGCGGACCCTTCGAAAGCCTCCCGGAGTCCTTCCAGGGGTGTCACCCCGTCACCTTCGAAGCGTCCTCCTGAGCGTCTGTAATTACCAAGACTCAGGTCTTCGGCGGCAGGACCGAAAACACCTATCTTCCTGACAGTTCCCGGTTTAATGGGAAGGGTCCCGTCATTCTTTAGCAGTGTCATGACCTTGCAGGCAGCCTCATAAGCAAGCTGCTTATGCTCCTCGGTGCGAACCACGGAAGCCGCTTTATCAGGATCCACGTAGGGATCGTCGAAAAGCCCGAGTTCAAACTTAAGGCGCAGAACCCGGCGCACAGCCTCGTCAAGGGTCTTCTCGCTGACCTTCCCTTGCTGTACAAGATCCAGAAGACCGAGGGAAGTGATATGCAATTCAACGTCAAGACCGTTTTCCATACAAAGCGCGAGGGCCTCGTCCTCAGTCTCCGCAAGACCGTGGTGACGACGGACGATGTCCACCGCGTCGTAGTCGGTGACAACTATTCCCTTGAACCCCCACTCTTTCTTGAGGATATCGTTGAGCAGTACACTGTTGCAGCTGGATGGTATTCCGTCCACAGAGTTGTAGGACGACATGATTCCCCTGGCGCCACCTTCCTCAACGCAGGCCCGGAACGGCTCCAGGAAGACTTCACGGAGCACCCTCCAGGAGTTGGTGGAAGCGTATGAATCACGGCCGCCTTCGCCGTAATTGTCCACATAGTGCTTGGGTGTGGTGACTATTCCACCCTCTTCCAGCGCCTTGACGAAAGCGACGCCCATCGCGGAATTCAGCAGCACATCCTCCCCATATCCTTCCTGGGTCCTGCCCCAGCGAGGGTCCCTGGAGATGTTGACAACGGGAGACAACACCTGGCGTACTCCAACTGCCCTGACCTCCTGGGCGATCACTTGGCAGACGCGGTTGTAGAACTCATCGTCGAAAGAGGCAGCCATACTGATACTCTGAGGGAAGCTGGTGGCTTTGCCCCACATCGCCCCGTGAAGGGCCTCGCAGTGCTGCAGCACGGGGATTCCCCACCGGTTCGCCAAAATGGAGAGACGGGTGTCCTCGTTGATCACCTCGGCCACCGATTTAGGATCGGGGGTGATGTTCCTGTCCGTCAGGAAAGGTGCCGGGGTACGGATAAGTCCCTTGGTATAGTCCCTTTTGTCCAATTCCTCGACTTCAACGAGTTCGGCACTGACCTGGCACACTTTCTCTTCCAGGGACATCCTGCCAAGCAGGTCCTCAACCCTCTTCTCGACGGGCTGGTTCTTGTCCCTGTACAGGAAGTTACCCGCCTCTAAGACCGGGCCGTTTCCAAGGTCAAGGCTGTATTTGCCGGGACCAAGGTTCCTGATATAATCCGCCCAAGGGATATTCACATGGGCCAGAGAGCCTTCCGGCACCTCGACATCCATGTGGATGGCTTTACCGTCGCGCTTGAAAGACACAGACACAGTTCCCTTGACGGTCGGGAAGGATAGACTGCAATCATTGAATATATGCTCGTCAGGAGATATCGAGAACCTTCTCCAACCGGCCTGGATAGGCGTTATTCCGAACATTTTCGCCGGCAGTACGGCCAAGGGGCCACCGCTCCAGGCATGGTTCACGCTTCCGCAGTCCCAGTCGCCGTCCACTCCCACGTTCCAACCTTCGAACAAGGTGTCGTAGTCCGGATGATTGACGATGAAATCGTATCTCTTGCGCTCGCGTTCAAGGGCATAGTCGCCGTGTCCGATGCGGAACAGGGCCTCCATCACGTATTTCTCCATATAGGGGCTGGCATGCTCCTCTTTCTTGAGAACCTCGAAAATCGCGTCATACTTGTCTTTCCACGCTATCCCGGCCACGACAGCGAGAGCCTGTACCCGATCGTCTGTCTCACCCTTGTAATCCGGATGGCGGTAGCAGGTTCCGGTCCAGGCGACACGGTTGATAGCGTTCTTGAGGTCGTTCATACGGCCGCGGTAAACCCTGCCGGTGACAATCTCGCCAAGCATGTCTTCCATATTCGTGACAGACTGGAGGGCAAGGATGTACCACATGTTCTGAAGCAGGCGCATGTCTTTATTGTCTCCCCAGTCGCCCCAGTTCCAGTCGCCGTCATGCCATTCCAAGAGTCCGTCTTCTCCCACTTTATATGTCTCCAGATATCTCTTGATTGCCGGCAGGACATATTCGATGGTGGCCCTGTCACCGGTGTTCATGTAGTAGTTCCAGAAACCATAGACTCCGATAGCGGCCAGCATCTGGCATGGAAGTTCCACGCCGTAGTTGCCTGGGATCGGGGAGAAGAGAATATCGTCAGGCCTCTGCCAGTCAACCAGTTCCCGGATTCCTTTACGGATAAGGGCATGCAGCGAAGGAGTGAATGTGTAGAAAGCCTCGCCGGAGATGGTCACGATGTCTCCCCACCACTGTCCCCTCTCGCGGTCAGGGCAGTCGAAGAAATTATCGCGGGCATTTACATATATCGTACGTAAACCCTTCTCCCAGAACTTGTTGAAGAAAGGATCATCACACTCGAAATGGCCCTCAGCCACGGTGTCATACCCAGTCTCACGGTACTTCACTCCAGTGACTTTCGCCCCATGTTCCACAGTCAGGATGATCCTCATGCCGTTCATCCATCCGAAGGACTCATATTCCTGGGATCCCGCTTTCGTGATATATTCGGCTCTGACGCACTCCTCTCCAACATGCGCATGGTCAGTCTCAATAAGGATCCTGTGGCCTCCAGTCTCGTCTTCCACGGCAAGGACCGGAGTCATCTGCATGTTGTAAGGGAGCTTGGCTATGACCGTGTCAGCCTCCGCTCCGGGACGGGTCTCGAAAGCGACCTCCTTGATTCCGTAATCCTTCCAGAAAGGGATGGGACGGCTGTACAGCTTGCCCAAAGAGCCTTCAAGGGCTATTGATGGAGTGAAACCCTCCGTGGAACCGGTCTGCCAACCTTCAATGTCTTTTCTCGCATCGAAGGATATGCTGCTTTCCGAAAGCCTGAAATTCGGCTCGGGGCAGTTTGCCTTTCCGTACGACGGATGGACACGGCTGAGCCAGCTTTCATCACTTTGCAGTCCTATGGACGGGCAACTGAACCAAAGCTGGGCCTCACCGCTTCCTTTATGGGAGAAACCATCCTTCCCGAAATACCAAAGCAGCAATGCCAGTTTGTTCTCTCCCCTCTTGAGATAAGGGGCAAGATCCACCTCATCGAAATAACTGCCAGAGGGATTGGGACCTCTTTTGAGCTGACCTTCGAACACGACCATCTCACCGTTGATCCAAAGCCAGTATTTGCTGTCCACCGCGATCCGTGCCGGGACACTCCCTGGGATGCTCTTCAGGTCGAAATCCTTCCTGAAAGCTATCCATTTGTTTGGAGCGTCCGGTCCGGAATCAGCCGAAGTGATCGTAGCCTGGGAATCCAGGACTATATCCTCCGGAGTGAAAACGGCATCTACCTTGGCGACCTTCTTGTCCTGACCGCCACATGAGGCCAAGGTAAGAGCCAGAATCAGGATTGACAGGCCCGAGGCCCATGCGAAACTTCTTTTACCCATAAATATTTATTTGATTATCAAATATTTCCGCCTTTAACAAGCACTCTTCCGCCGTCGATTTTGCTCTCAGCGTCACGGCCTAGCCAAACTTCGAACCAACCTTCCTCAACACCGAACTTCATGTCCTTGTCCCACATCGCGAAACGGCGGTAAGGGATCTCGATACCGACAGTCTTGCTTTCTCCCGGCTTAAGGGTTATCCTCTTGAAGGCCGCTAGCTCCTTGAGAGGGCGCGCCACTGAAGCGAGCTCATCGTGGATGTAAGCCTGCACGACTTCGTCGCCTTCCACGGCTCCCGTGTTGGTCACTGTGACTTCAATCTTAAGGGCAGCGCCATTTTCAAGGGATTCGGCCATCTTCAGGCCTGAATACTCGAATGTGGTGTAACTCAAGCCATAGCCAAACGGGAACAGAGGCTTACCATCGTTCTCGACATATCCGTATCCACGGCCGCTGGGCTTGATGGAGTAGTAGTACGGATTCTGTCCCATTGACTTCACCCAGCTGATAGGCAGACGGCCTCCGGGGTTGACCACGCCGGTGATCGCGTCAGCGATAGCCTTGCCGCCCTGCTCTCCGGGATACCAGGCCTCCAGAACCGCGGCTGTCTTGTCAACCCAATCGGTGATGTCAATCACTGAGCCGTTCTGCAGCACGACGATCACGGGCTTCCCGGTAGCGATAAGGTCACGCACCATCTTCTCCTGATCAATGTCTATCTGAGTCAGTTTCGTGTCATCGATTATGACTCCATGAGACTCCTCACTTCCCACAGTCATGTGGGTGGAAGGCAGTTTGAAACTGCTGCGGTCCGCTCCCTCATCCTCGGTGATAGAAGGGAAGAAGAACAACACGTCGCAGGTCCTGGCCAAAGAGACGACTTCTTGTCCGGGCTTGTTCAGCACCACATCGGTGGCACCCTTGAAAGCGTCTTTCAATCCCTGGAAAGGGGTCATCGCATCACCTTTCCATCCACCTCTCGGGCCATTGTAATCACCCAGGCTCAAGACATTCGCCCCAGGGCCATAAACTCCTATTCTTCTGACACTTCCGGGCTTCAAAGGCAGGATGCCGTTATTCCTGAGCAATGTCATCGACTCTTTGGCGGCCTCATAAGCGAGAGTCCTGTGCTCTTGGCTCCTCACAATCTGGGCGGCTTTCTCAGGATCCACGAGAGGTTCTTCGAAAAGGCCAAGCTCAAACTTGAGACGCAGAACCCGGCGGACACTCTCGTCAAGGGTCTTCTCGCTGACCTTACCTTCTTTCACAAGATCCAGAAGGCTCTCGCTGGTCCCGGCCAACTGCAAGTCAAGGCCGTTCTCCAGACAAAGGGCGAGGGCATCCTCGTTTGTCGGTGCCATCTTATGCGCACCGCTCACACCTTCGACTCCACCGTAGTCGGAGACGACAATCCCTTTGAATCCCCACTCGTCCTTGAGGATGTCCTTGAGCAGCACGCTGTTGCAGCTGGAAGGCACTCCGTCCACAGAATTATATGAAGCCATGATTCCCCGGGCTCCACCATCCTGGACACAGGCTCTGAAAGGCTCAAGATAAACCTCCCGGAGCGCCCTCCAAGATGTCATGGAAGCGAAAGAGTCATGTCCACCTTCGCCGTAGTTATCCACATAATGCTTGGGGCTGGCCACAACGCCCTCACCCTCAAGTCCCTTGACATAGGCGACACCCATGAGGGAGTTCATCAGCACATCTTCGCCGTAGCTCTCTTGAGTCCTGCCCCAGCGCTGGTCCCTGGTGATGTTCACCACGGGGGCATATACCTGACGCACACCGACTGCCCTGAGCTCTTTGCCTACCGCCTGTCCGACTCTGTTGTACAACTCTTCGTCGAAAGTGGCAGCCATGCTGATACTCTGCGGGAAACAAGTGGCATAGCAACTTTGTGCCCCGTGCAAGGCCTCACCATGCTGAAGGACAGGTATTCCCCAACGATTGGCCTCGATCGAGAGACGGGTATCCTCATTGATTACCTCCGCAGCCGATTTGGGGTCGGCGTCACGGCCAGCATCCGGGAGAAAATGGCCCGGATTCCTGACATGTCCCTTGGAGTAGTTCCTCTTGTCCCACTCATTAGGGAACAACAGCTGGGCGCTGATTTGGTCCACTTTTTCCTCAACGCTCATACGGCCCAGAAGGTCTTCCACCCGTTTCTCCACTGGAAGGGAACTATCCTTGTAACGAGGCTCTGCACCATCGCCACATGAAACCGCCACGGCCAGCGCGGCCGCAAGAGTAAGAGAATTGAAAAGTCTGTAAGCTCTCATTGTATTATCAGAATTTAATGACACTCGGTTTCCCTGCTTTAAAACTGACTTTCTTTATCTTATCCCCGTAACGCACAGGATATTTGCACGTGTTGTCAGGGGTGATCGTAGCGCTCTGAAGGACACCGTCCTTCCAAGTGATATCCACCGTGAAACCGCCTCTCGCGCGGAGACCTTTGACCTGCCCGTCAGCCCATGACTTGGGTATTGCCGGAAGCAAGTGGATCTCACCGGCATGGGACTGGAGAAGCATCTCGGCAATACCGGAAGTACCACCGAAATTACCGTCAATCTGGAACGGCGGATGGGTGTCGAAAAGATTATTCTGGGTGGACTTGGAAAGAAGGGCGTCCACATTGGCACCAGCCTCCTCGCCGTCACGCAGACGGGCGTAGAAATTGATCAGCCACGCGCGGCTCCAGCCGGTGTATGATCCCTGGCGAGTGACAGGATCCTCATTGTACTTGCGTCGGCGCTCAATCGTGCGCTTCGCGGCGGCGAATATCTCAGGATTCTTGTCTGTGATCATCGTGCCGGGATAGAGACCGAAAAGATGGGACATGTGACGGTGACCAGGCTCCATTTCCTCATAGTCCTCAATCCATTCCTGGATGGTGTCGTAGCGCTTGCCTATCTTAAGAGGAGGGAGTTTCGCCATGGCCTCTTTGACCTTGGAGCGGAAAGCGGGATCGTCCCCAAGAATCTCGGAAGCCTTGATCACGGCCTGGAAGAGCTCGTGGGCAATCTCGATGTCCATAGTCGCTGAATATGTGAGATTGTACGTCCCGTTCTTTCCAGGGAGCCTATAACCGTTTTCAGGCGAATTGGACGGGGCTGTGGCAAGATAGCCGTTCTTGTCGGTGATCATGAAAGAGAGGAGGAACTCGACGGACTCCTTCATAGCCGGATAAGCCTGGTTCCGCAGATATTCCTTGTCCATCGTGAACAGGTAGTGATCCCACTGGTGAAGGGTAAGCCAGGAGCCGGCGATTGGGAAGGTTCCCCAGCCGACTCCGTCGCTGATCGAGGTGTGCCCGAACAAGTCGGCCACATGGTTCACGGTCCATCCTTCAGCACCGAAGGTCTTACTCGCCGTGATACGGCCGGGAACCCTGATCGCATTGATCCAGTTGGAGAAAGGAATGACAGTCTCAGAGAGGTTGCAGACCTCGGCCGGCCAGTAATTCATCTGGATATTGATGTTCGTGTGGTAGTCGGCATTCCATGCGGCCTCGATATCCTGGTTCCAGATGCCCTGAAGATTGGCGGGCAGCCTGCCGGGAGCCCTGGAGGAGCCAGCCAGCATGTAACGGCCATACTGGAAATACAACGCTGCCAAAGCGGGATCCGACTTCCCTTCCTTCATTCTCGCGAGCCTCTCGTCAGTAGGCACTTCCGCCATGGAAGGATCACCCAGAGTCAAGGAAACCCTGCCCATAATGGAGCTATGGTCCTCAACATGTCTCGCCTTAAGGTCGGCGTATGATTTGCCCTCAACGGCTTTGAGCTGGGCGGCACAAAGCGCTGAAGGATCTATCGAGCGGTCAAAATCAAGTTTCGCCATGTTGTAGTCCGTGTTCATCGCGACAAGGATAACCACCTCGTCCGCCTTGTCCACGAATATGGCGTTGCCTGTGTTGGTTAACGATCCGCCTTTATTGATGGCTTTTATCTTTCCGGCGAACTTCATGTGGGCTCCGGGTTTTCCCTGATCCTTTCCGGGAAGGTCAACAAGCTGGCCTTTTATGTCAAGACCGGAAGGACCGTCAGCGGTGACCGACACGTCCGTGGGACGCTGGTATGATAACTTGAATGTCAAAGCACCGGGTTTATCAGCTGCGACTCTCACGACCACGATGTTGTCGGGAGCCGAGGCAAACACCTCGCGCGTGTACTCCACATCCCCGGCCTTGAAGGAAGTGACAATCACCCCCGACATCACATTAAGAGAGCGCTCATACCCCTTTAATCCCTCAGGATAGAAGCCTCTGGCCTCGTTGGATCCCCGTCTGAAGAAATCTATCAGAAGGTCTCCGAAAGTCTGATAAGAGCGGATCCTCATGGGTTTCCCGACCAGACTCTTGTTCGCCAGGGCGATAGCCTCAGGCACCTTGCCGTCCAACAGAAGTTGTTGAAGCTCAGGCATAATCGCAGCCGAAGGAGCGTTGCCATCCTCCGGGCATCCTGCCCATAGACTCTCCTCATTCAGCTGGATGGTCTCATTCCAAGGATTGCCATAGACCATTGCGCCTATCCTTCCGTTTCCGACAGGAAGAGCCTCATTCCAGTCTTTAGCCTCTTGCTTGTACCACAATGTGGTCGTTTTGTCCTGCCCGGCATTAACCTTAGGCATTCCCGTCAGAGTGGCCGCCATCACGGCCATCCCAATCATAAAAAACCTCCTTAACATGCTATCTATTTATATTATAATTACTTATCCCAAACAAAACGATAATTGAACCTGCGGTTCGGAGCCGTATCACCATGCGTACAGAGAGAGATCGGATCCACAAGCTCGCCGGTGTTGTCAGCCCACTTGAAGTCAAAGCTCACAGCCTTCTTGCCGGAAATGCCAAGGGCTGAGACCGGAACGGCGATCTCCATCTCCTTTCCCGACACGGCGAACTCAGACAGACAGACTTCCTTCCATGCCCCGCTATCATATTCCATCACCGACGTCTTGCCATCCGGAGACACCTTCCTTCCTACCAGAATGTCGTAGCCATACCAACCTGTACCGGAATCCTGGTCAGAGTCGATAAGGAGCAGCATCCAATCCGGATCAGTGCAAGGCGAGATGTCAGAGCCACATTTCACATAGAAATACACATTGCCGTCTTTCCCAAGGGCCACCTTGGAATCCTGAATGTCGTTGCGGCCCGTCGAATCAGAGTAATGAAGCCCGGCATAGCCATCTCCGTCACGGAAGGTGACGTCCCCTCGGGTGTCGCGGTAAGTGACCTTCACTTTATCCCAGTCGGAGAAACTCCCGTCCACCTTGATTTTCTTGAGACCCTTGTTCACCGGGATCGGCCTAACGCCTTTATAACGACGAATGTTCTGGGCCATCTGCATGTAATAGTTGTCGGTGTAACCGCCCTTCATAGGCTGGATGGTCCTGTTGAACTCAGCGTTGTACTGATCCACAAAAGCGAAGGGACTGTTCTCCCTGCCGAGGAACCATGTGTCGCCGAAATGATATTTCCCGGCCGTCCACTCGTTCCAGTCGTTAAGGTAAATGAAAGGAGGATCGACTGCCAAAGCATCTTCCCATCGCTCCTGGAAATATATTCCTTTCCCGGAGGTGCCGTCAATAGGCATATCATATTCATTAAGAGGAGGTTCTCCTGTCTTTACAGACCAGGATTTGCCAACTCCCATCTTCGCGCCCTTCATGCCTAATGAATGTTGAGCCGGAGTCACGGCGCATTCCTCGACCTTGCCATTATGCTTGGAAGCCAGCTCTTCAGGCGACAAAGCCTTAACACGCTCATCATCCATACTATAACCGAAACTCCAGTTGTCCTCAGTGCCCACATAGCGGTCAGGCCCATGCTCATGGTCCTTTCCCCACTCGTAGTAGCCCCACCACATGTTTCTGAGAGTGAAGAAGTCGAATATCTCCGGAGGATAGTCCGCAGCCGTGGTCTCATAGTTGCCGTTGGCGTCAACTGAAGGATCCGCGTTATAGAGAAGCAGCGGCTTCCCTTCCCACCGGAACCAAAGGTCGGAATATTTGTTCTCTTTGTAGTACCGCTCGTACAGCGATTTGACGATATTCACCGGTTTGCCGTTATATGACCAGAAGGTGAACTGAGGAGTCCTGTTGCCTTCCCGCCTCATTTTCTCCATGGTCGAGAAAAGCAGTTCCCACTCATCCCAGTAGCAGAATCCGTTAGTCACATCCAGGATCAGCACATCCACTCCGGCATCCTGGAGCATGGACAAGTCTTTCCGCATCACCCACTCATCCTGGCTGAGGAAATAGCCCATTTCGGGCTCTCCCCAGTGGTAGCTGCCGTATTTCCACAGCGGATGATGGGCATCCAATCTCGCTGAAGGATCTTCCTCGAGTATCTTCGTCACATCGGTATAAGGGCCGGGCAAATCATGGTTGCCCTTCCCGTGCCAGGTGATATAGAATATTCCTACAGCCCTCTCATGCCCTGTCTTCACAGTACCGACAGAATCCACCAGAGGCATCTGGCGGCCGAGAGCGTCGGTCGCCACCCAGGTGTCACTCATCAAATCTGTAGGATCCGTATTCACGCTCCTCCCGCAAGCAGCGGCGACCAACAAAACGGAAACAATCAAAAAACGCCTTCCTGTCATTCTCCTTAAATATCTCTCCTGTAAGTAAATTCATCAAACCAGGCCGTGCCGGCATCAGTGTCGTCGTTGTAGCTGAACAAGGCCACCCTGGCTCCTTTCCAGTAGCCGAACCTGGCCTCGAAGGTCTCTCCCAAAGGCAGGAAATCCTTGCCGTCCTTACTGTAAGAGAAACCAAACACCTTGTCATTGATGTCGAAAGTCAGCCTCAGCCACAACTTACTGGACTCAAAGGGAGCCGAGGCGAGAGCCTCCCCATCCTTCTCAAAAGAAAGGAAAGTCCCACTTCCGGTCTTTCGCAGACCGGCGGTGAAATTATCGCTGCCCATGCAAGCCATTCCCGCATATTGCCCATTGGAAATATCTGACAGATCAACACTTACGGTATATGACCCTGCAAATCCCATTATCTTCTGGGAGATCGTGTTACGAGCCATCCGGAAAGACTCCGCCTTGAGGGCGTCTATCGCCAGATATCCCTTGCGGCTTGAAAGAGACCAAGCGTCATCCACAGGATTATGATTGAACTGCCACTGGAGGCCAAGGGTCTTGGAATTGAAATCGTCAGAAGAGGCCGGCAAGAATGGCTTGACTGGCTTTTTGGTCTTGGGCTTGACCCATCCTGGAACAGGCTCACCGACTCCATTGCCGTCATAGTCCTCGCCCATCACGGGCCAGCCGTCTTCCCAACGCATCGGCTGAAGATGGACGATCCTGCCAAGCGGATTCTTCTGCTGGAAATGGATGAACCACCACTCCCCATAAGGGGTGTCAACCATGGCACCCTGATGGGGACCGTTGATGCCTGTGGAACCGGTCTCAAGAACTATTTTACGCTCGTATGGACCGTAGATGTCCTTGGAGCGGAGAACCGTCTGCCAGCCTCCGCCTACTCCGCCCTCAGGAATACTGAGGTAGTAATATCCGTCAAGCTTATGGAACTTGGTTCCTTCAGCTACAGGTCCCTCATAGACAGTCACTCCCTCGTCAAGAAGAGTCTTGCCGTCCGGGGACATCTTATGGATGATTATAGGTCCCGCCCCAACACGGCTATGTCCAAGATAAGCCTGGCCATCCTCGTCCCAGAAGGGGCAGGGATCCTCCCAACCAGGACCTTCCATCACCTGGTGCAGCGGAGCCCAAGGACCGGCGGGATCCTTTGCGGTACTCATGAAAAGACCCTCATCAGGAGTGCAATAATAGACATAGAACAGCCCGTCATGGAAACGGATAGCAGGGGCCCATGATCCTTGGCCATAATGCTTGTTCTCGTTCCAGCCCGGAAGATCGACACGGTCATAGATCTGAGAAATAAGCTTCCAGTTCACAAGGTCCCGGGATTCCAAGACCTGCATACCCATGAAATGGAAGTCTGAGGCCACCATGTAATATTTGTCCCCGTGGCGGATCACATCCGGATCCGAATAGTCGGCGGCAAGGATGGGATTGAGATAATTTCCATCCCCCGTGTCGCCCCAAGCGCTTTTATCTTCCGGAGCGACAGCGCACGAAACGGCGCAAAGGATTATCGCGGCAAAGGACGGGAACCAATTGAATATCTGCCTCATAACCTATTCGTCAACAAAGACTTTCTTAATCGCGTCGAGGTAACCGTAGCCATAGACATCGTCCGGCTGGAGGTAACTGGTCTCAGTCCACTCGTTCCAAGAGTTGATTGTGATGAGAGGATGGAGGTCAGGACGGGCGTCAACCCAAGCCTTTGCCTTGCGGAGAGCGCCCTCAAAGCGTTCAGGAGTGTTCTCCTTCACCACAGCGCTGTCTCCAAAACGGGGGCTGTTGTCCCAACCTATGCTGACGTGAGGATAATACGGGATGGTGAACTCGGCGTCCAACTTGTCCCACTCCGCATACGCTTTGTCAAGTATGTTCTGGTAGTCATCATCCATCCAAATAAAATGGCAGAACTGGTAATGAGACATACTGTTAAATCCAAGCTTACGGGCGAACTCGTCACGAGGACGTTCGGATTTTGTCTTGGCGTCATCCACACCGCTGAAATTGAACTGGTTATCCCACATCGTGAATTGAAGCTCGAGATCGGGGAAACCAGCCTTTTTCACTTCCTGGCGGAACCATTTCAAGGCATCCACGGCCTTGTCAACGCCACCGATACCTTCGATGAAAGTCGTCACCTCATAAATCATAAAAACGGGCTTGCCGTCAATCTTGTAATAGTTCGGCTGCTTGAAAAACATCTCGATATTCCTCTTGCAGACCTTCTCGAACTCCTCTCGGTCAACTCCGCCCCGCCAGATGATGTTGTCTCCACCTATACGGGTGTCCCAGCTGTTGTCAACGTTATGGTTCGCCCACATCAGGTAGAACTTCATCTTGTCACGATTCGCGGCCTTGAGGAAACCCTCCGTAAGGGTTGTCTCCATGAACGGACGGCCGTCAAACCAGTACCAGTCAAAGATGAACACATTGACTCCGTGGCGGGTCGCCTGCTCAATCTCCATCTCCATGACCGCCGGGTCAGCCTCGTTGATATAGCCCCAGAGCGGATGACGGTCCCAGTAATGGCCGGGATTGCGCTTCTGCATGGTCATGACGGTCTCCCACTCTCCCCGGTCCATCGGCCAGAACGGCTTTAGACGCGGCTCTCCGGCAGCATATGCCGGATAGAGGTACGCGGCGACATCATACTGTCTCTTCTCAACGACCGCCTTTTTGCGCTGAGCATTCAGCGTCGGCAAGGCCATAGCCAGAGCTAGGCACAGAACAAAGAATCTTTTCATATTTTATTGGTTATTAATAGATAAATCACTTGAAATGGACAACATGGGCATCTCCATTATAAGCCGCGCCGACGGTGTATTGGATGGCTGTGGGCGAGAAACGTTCCTCGAAGAAGCGGTGCATATGGCCAGCCAAAATGGCCTTAAGCTGTTTCTGTTCCTTGAGCCAGGCAATGAAGTCTTGGGTGGGCTTGTCAGCCCTCTGTTGGACCTTGCGATAGCGCCATTCCTCCCCTGCAGGGTGGGTTTTTCCGGGATCGTATGTCTCCGTTATCTCAAGTGGAACGCCTGTGAGGTACGCGCAGTTGCCGTTTGTCGCCTCCAACTCTGACTTGCAGAACTCAGGGGTGTAGAGAGGCACGTGGCAGAGCATCACGACCGGAAGTCCTTTCTCCATCTCCTTCTTCATCTTATCAAGCTGGTCCTCTGTGAAGTTGTAGTAAACATCGTCCACAGCCACGAAGTTGACCCCGTTTATCACCCGGCTGGCGAATGTCAGGTCATTGGGGAAAGCGCCCTGGACGGCTTCCCGGCTGTCGTTCTTGTAGGCCTCATCCTCCTTGGCCTCCCCGACATATTTCGAGTACTCATGGTTGCCTGCGGCGACGAACCAGTCCGCCATGATCATGTGCTTGGCGGTGACGTCCAGATTGGCCTCCGAGACGAAGTCGATCATGTCACCGGTGTGCATCATATACATTCCACGCTCATTGGCGTAGCGGATAGCCTCATCAAGGTAGTGCTCGCCGTAACCCATATAGCGGGAACGACGGCAGGCAAGCAACATCTTCCTCTCATCATTCCTGTCATCAGCCAAAGTGATATGGGTGTCAGAAATATGCATCACGTCAAACGGCTTCGTCGCTCCGACCTCGATGGTTATCTCCTTGATATTCAAGGGGCCGTAAGCGTCAACCT
>Ga0256404_1009487_pt1 | contig 13920 bp, 15 predicted proteins | sample RumenRJG_01DNA_FD_185990 | JGI IMG/M metagenome (GOLD analysis project Ga0256404, IMG submission 185990) | Bovine rumen microbial communities from Lethbridge, Alberta, Canada - RJG_01 | ecosystem: Host-associated > Mammals > Digestive system > Stomach > Rumen | place: Canada: Alberta | collected...
TGTAGCGCATAATATTATTCTAAGGAAAAACATGTATGGTTTCCACTGCCGGAACAGCGGTTTCCGTTTTTCCGGAATGGCGGTTTCCTAACGCCGGACTACGTGGACACGGAGGCCGGAATATTCATTTATTAGCTTTCATAAAACTGTAAATGTTACCGCCATGAGAGTAAGCATAGTTTCTTAAAAAGTCAGACGCTAACTGTTCAATTTTTAATCTGTCATTTTCTTGAAGTTCATAATATTTCATGGGAATATACCAACTTGTCACCATTATAAATAATATTGCATACTATGATAATTATATCACGATTTTTCTTATTATAGATGAATGATAGTCTTTTATCCAAAAAAGTACACGTTAAAGTGTACTTTTTCGAGCTGTCATATTTGGGCAAAAAAACTATCCATAAAAGTCCGAAACAGGTTTTCGTGTATATACGAAAAATACAGGGACTTTTATGGATATTATTCAAATGCTGAAAATTCGGGCGTTTTCTCCCCAATATTACAGGAGATCCGATTTACAGAAAAAACTTCACAATCTCTTTTAGTAAGGCCAACGTTCTAAAGCCCATTTGCTTAGTTCGATTGCTCTTTCTTCAAATTCGACTGGTGTCCATTTTTCATACTTGTTACCGAACTCACGTGGAGCTTTCAATGCTGAATCATCAATGTACCGTATCCTTTTAATGGAATAATCCGCATTTTGAATAGATTTGTTAATAGCTTCAGAAAGAGGCAATAAGTTCGCAAGGCAGTGTAGTTTTTTTTCATGCTGATCTCGGGTCCAATCTTTCAGCCATTGAGAATCCGGAAACGGTTTTTCAGGTAGAACGTGTTCTATTTGCTGTGAATTAAGTTCAGGAATATCCCCTCCCAGTTTTCCATTCCACTCAGCCAAAAGATAAGGCGTAATTTTAACTTTATAAAGAGGCCTCGTCTTAATATTTTGTTCAAATTCGTTATTATCAGGCCATTTTACAGTGGAGTGACGCGAAATTTGCGCTACAACGTTTTCAACGCTATAATTTCCTTCACAATCATTCCAAAGGCTCTTAAAAGCTGCATGTAATCCGGTGGGCTCATAACCACAAACTACTCTGCGGACAAGGAACGATTCAATTCTGGTTAGTATTTTTTCTGCCATATCATTGGCTATTTTTTCATTCGTCGCAGCAGATACAACTTGCATCAGAAACGGGTATACCGAAGTCGGGGTTCCCATTCTATAAAATCTGTGGATTGCTTTTTTGATTTCTGGCGAACAAGCGGTTAGTTCAGTTCCATAATAAAGATCGATGAAAATATCTTGATAATTCGCAAGCGATTGGATGATTTCCTTTGGATCGTCCACTTCTGCCCACTGCTTTCGTAAATAGTTGAATGCATCCACCTTTTGAATACTATGGTTTTGTGTTAAAACATATGGAAAGAAATACTGTTCAAACACTTTGTCAAATGCTTTATTTTGCTTTTGCATGAACTTCTCATAAAATGGATGCCAATAATCCCGGTCAAGAGCATCAATGTCTTCATCTTCTCGATCAGCAAACTTTGAAAACAACTCATTTCGGACTAAATCTCCAATTGTCATTGGCTCCTGTTTTGAGTTAAGACTATCGAAAATTTTGGGACCATCTGTAGGATCATTAACTACTATTTGGACAACACGCATATTGCTTACAAGCTTGCCATAGTACTTCTGAAGAGCCTTTCCACCCTCGCCAGCAGAAATATTCTCGCCTTCTTGATATTTGCTTTCAAAGAATTTGCAAAGAAGCTTATAGTTTTTCCATGCACGGCCTATGTCGTTCCCAGTATTTGGCATGAGCTTGTATTCGTTATGAGCTTCTTGAATAGAACGAAGAAACAACTCGCTCGATGCTAAGTCTTGGAAGATATGGTTTATTCCTGCACGATCCTCTTTACAGCATATTAGTTTCGCATTTGTTATGTATGATGTCTTTCTTGTTATGATTAAATACTTCTGATATATTGCAAATGCATCATCAACCATCTCATGCGTGGAGAAAGTTTTTGCCAAAGCTAAAAGAGCTAGGTAGCATGTGGTTATTCTTTGTTGACCATCAATTACTTCGTAGAATCTTGGATCAGAAGGATTTGTCGGTTTTCCAAAAACAATTATAGCACCAAGAAAATGAGACATATCTTCATCATCGTAATCAATAAGATTAGATAAGTCCTCTTCAAATCTTTTGATATTTTTCTCATTCCATTTATAAGCTCTTTGAAAATAAGGAATGCTGAAGACCAAGTCGTTTGAAAACAAATCTGATACAGAAGTTTCGTCTGTGCTATTTGTAAGTTTTCTTATTCTAATCGCCATATTATTAATCCCTTTCATTATAAAGAATTCTTTAATTTTTTTGTTAAAAATATTATAACATAGAAGCATCTCCATAGAAAACAAAACTTTTATCAAAGTCAATATTTAATCATGATAAAAATATATTAGTTCAAACACTAAGACTGCAATTATGTGTCAATTAGGAGTTGTAAAATAATTTTAGATGTAATTCTGTTTTTGCAAATCCCGTTTTGTTCAACTACATACTATATCCTCGAAGGAGGTGATGTATTTGAGTACAGCAAAAACATTCGGCTATATCAGGGTCAGTTCCAAAGATCAGAACCTGGAAAGGCAGATCGACAGCCTGAAAGAGTATGTTCCTGATGAGCGCGATATTTATTCTGTCAACCTTTCCGGTAAGGATTTCAGCAGACCGGGCTATCAAACGTTAAAAGACATGCTTCGTCCCGGCGATACGATTTACATCCATGAGATAGAATGAATGAAAAAACAAAAAACGATACCTGTTTTTCTTCTGGAAAGAAATGCTGGAAAAATTACTGCAGTCCCGATGAGGACTGCGGTTCCGGCATTTCTTTTCCTTTTTCTTTAATGCAGTTGTAGTGGTTTTGCACGGACATGGATTCTGGGCACAGATCATGAGGAAAGAAGCAGGAAATACACAGGATCCTTTCACCCGGCTGATGTGTACGTACTTGTCTTCCATAGGCTGGCGCAGTACTTCCAGGGCATCCCGGGAAAACTCCGGGAATTCATCCAGAAACAGCACCCCGTTATGGCTCAGGGTCACTTCCCCCGGAGCCGGCACCTTTCCGCCGCCGATAAGGGCGCTTAAGGTTATAGTGTGATGAGGACTGCGGAAAGGCCTTTCGGTAATAAGTCCCCTTTTATTGTTCAGAAGCCCCGCAATACTGTAAATCTTCGTTACCTCCAGGGCTTCTTCCTTGGTCATAGGCGGAAGGATCGTGGGCAGCCTGCGGGCTAGCATGGTCTTCCCGCTGCCGGGGGAACCTACCAGCAAAATATTATGGCCTCCTGCCGCCGCGATTTCCATGGCCCGTTTTACAACCTTCTGCCCATGGACGTCTGCAAAGTCAATATCACTTTCTCCGATCGCATTAAGCTCCATTTCCCGGTGGGGAACCGGTTCAAGGCAGGGACGAAGCAGGTGGCCCACCAGTTCTTTCAAATTTCCCGGCGTAAAGACGGAAATGCCGTCCACCAGGCGGCCTTCTTCCCCGTTTCCTTCGGGAATGTAAATTTCCGGCATCCCCTGCCGCCGTGCTTCCAGAACCATGGGAAGCACCCCGTTTACTTCTCTGATTGCTCCCTCAAGGGAAAGTTCTCCGATGAAAACCTTATCCCCGACTTTTTCCTGAGGCAACACTCCGAGGGAAACCAGAATCCCGATTGCAATGGGAAGGTCCAGCCCGCTTCCGTCTTTACGCAGATTGGCTGGGGCCAGATTTACTGTGATCCGGTTCTGTGGGAAGGGGAAGCCTGAATTTTTCAGAGCCGTCCTGACCCGTTCCCGGGATTCCCGCACAGCCATATCCGGCAGGCCCACGATTTCAAAGCCGGGCAAGCCCCGCTCCAAATCCACTTCCACTACCACTCCGGCCCCGTTCAGGCCCACCGGGGTCTCCCCCAAAACTTTTGCGTACAAATGCATCACGCTCCTTTTGCTGTTTTCTTTTAACAAATTATACGATCAATCATACTTTTTCCACTTTTGTTATAGTGAACGTCTTTAATTCTTGCGTTTTGCGCAGCAGGAAATGCTTTTACGCATTTGCTGAAAATGAAATTATTTATGTTATAAATTTTTATGTCATTTGCCTTAAAAACCGCAAGTTTACAAACACTGACAACTATTTATCCAATCTGTTTGAAGAGCCCTCAAAAGCAATGAGGCAGCCAGCGTATCTTAGCTGTTTTCCCAACCACCCAGACTTCTATCACGTCAAAGGAAACACAGGGAAAATATCGATCCTGTTCCTGCAGCCACAACAACGCTGTCTTTCTTATTTTCTGTTGCTTGGAATACGTCACCGCTTCCCCCGGGGTGCCGTATTCTGTTCCGGTACGAGTCTTTACTTCCACAAAATGCACGGTTCCCCAAGTCTTTTGTACGTTTACCCCAGTTCGTTGCCGGTTTTCATCCATTTCGCCTTCCTCCCAAAAGACAGAATCTGCATCTATTTCAGGCATATCGACTGCTACCAGGTCCAGTTCCCCCCAGCGGCTGCGATAATTCCGCTCTGCAATGACCAGGCCTTTCCGTTCCAGAAATTCCGCCGCGACTGCTTCGCCCCGCCTCCCTATTTCCTGTTTATTGAAAATTATGTCATCCCCTCCTCCGGTGAAACAAACAATTCGGCAATATTGAGTTCTCTTTTCAAAAAATGATGCTACGCCTTTTGTGCTGTTTTTATTATCTTGCGATACAAATTCTTCTTGACTAATACGAAAAGTTACACATTAAAGTAAAATCACTTCTCCAAATCATCAATCAGCGCTGCCAGTCCCGCATCTGCTTTCCCGTTTTCCGGTTCAAAAAGATAATTGTCCCGCTCTTCCGCCGGTGCCAGGTCCATGCTGCGGATAGGTTCGTAACTGCGGCGGTGGATCTTTGTTGCCCCGAACTGCCGGATGGCTTCCATGTGCAGCTGGCTTCCGTAGCCCTTATTTTTCCCCAGTCCATATTGGGGATAGACCCGGTCTAGTTCCAGCATCAGCCGGTCACGGGTAACTTTTGCCACCACCGAAGCGGCAGCGATGGAAGCACTCAGGGCATCCCCGTGAATAATAGGCACCGTTTCGATTCCTTCCACCTGGGGATGCATGGCGTCCACCAGAGCCACCTGAGGCCGGATACGGATCTGTCGCAGGATCTGCTCCATGCCTTCCTGGGTAGCACGGTAAATATTTTCCTTATCGATATTGGAAATGCTCACCACATTCACAAGGACCGCCTCCGCCTTGTCCAGAATCTCCGGATACAGTGCTTCCCGTTTTGCTTCGCTGAGCTTTTTGCTGTCATTTAGCCCGGCAATGAACACATTTTCCGGCAAAATGACTCCCGCAATCACCAAAGGGCCTGCCAGAGGACCCCGTCCTGCTTCGTCCACACCCACGATGTGTGTAATTCCAGGCAGGGACAGATATTCGTTTTCGTAGTTCAGCATATTGGCAAAGCGTTCCCGTTCCGCTTTTTCTTTTTCCCGTTTTTTCTCATAAGCAGCCAGCAGCTTCTGCACCCCAGCCCGCTCATCCTGCCGCAGTTCCGCAAGCTGCTCTTCCGTCGGATTGCCTGCCAGTATATCTTTAACGTCCTGAATTTTCATCTAACGCACCTCCCGGTTTTTATTGTACAACTAACTGCCAGAATTTGGCAAACAGATGGCTCGCTTCTTGGACGGGCAATAGTTATGGCTCGTGCACGGCGCATCACGCCGCGCCACGGGCTTGCGTTCTGCGGTGCACTGCATGTACATGCCCGTTTCCAATCAGCTTCGCCTTCGGCTCGCTTCTTGGACGGGCATAGTAAAAGACTGCCGATGTATCACCGGCAGTCTGATCTGCAATTACGGCTCGTCTAACGTGAACCGTCCCATCTTTGCTGTTTTAAATTCGTACAGGACCATCTGTTCTACTTTATTTAAATCCAGTACGCCGCCGGCTTTGATGCAGCCCCGTGCGGCGCCGATCTTTTCCATGACCGTTTCCGCCGTATCTTCCGGGGTAAGCGTTATGTTGTAAAACACAGCCAGCTGTTGAGGATATTTCTCCAGCATTTCCTGCAACAGAAGAACCAGAGCGTCCCTCCGGTCATAAATATCATCCTTCACCGCGCCGGTCAGGGCCAGGTGAAGCCCAATTTCCGGATTTTCAAACTTAGGCCATAATACGCCAGGCGTGTCCAGCAGTTCCAGCCCTTTGGCTATGGTAACCCACTGTTTCTGCTTGGTAACGCCGGGCCGGTCGGAGGCTATCGCCTTAACCCGTCCCGCCAGCCGGTTGATCAGTGTGGATTTACCTACGTTGGGGACCCCCACGATCATCAGACGCACATCCCGGTTTTTTACGCCCTTTTTCAGCCATTTGTCCAGTATCGGTTTCGCCGCCTCTTTCACCAGGTTCAGCATCTGCTTGACGCCTTTTCCCGTATGGCAGTCAATGGAACAGACCGGAACGCCTTCCTGTTTCAGCCTTTTCAGCCAGGCTTCCGTCTTGAGCGGATCCGCCATGTCCATCTTGTTCAGGGCAATGACCCGGGGCTTGTTGCCCGCCATCTGCCGCAGCATGGGATTGATGCTGGATCCGGGGATCCGGGCGTCCAACAGCTCCACTACCACGTCTACCAGACGCAGCTGCCCTTCCATCATGCGGCGGGCCTTGGTCATATGGCCGGGAAACCACTGGATTTTGAAATCTTTTACATCCATACTGACCTCACATCACATTCTTTCCCTGCCAGCAGTTCCTGTCTTTTCCTTCTCATTTTTGAAACTGTCACGGTAAGGTACGGAACCGTTCAAAAGGCCAGAATACAACGGCTGCCTTGCCTTTTACAAGGCGCAGGGGCACGAAGTCCACATCCGCAAAGCGGCTGTCCTCCGAATTGTTGCGGTTATCCCCCAGCACAAAGATATGATCTTTGGGTACCAGGCTCTTCCTGTAATTGGAATGGTTCAGCCCTTTCGGGTCTTCTTTCCATGTATAGGGCTCGTCGATCTTTTTCCCGTTCACCAGCACAGTGCCATCACGCATTTCCACCGTATCGCCGCCTACCGCGATGACACGTTTGATAAAGTCACGGCTTTCATCCTTGGGATAACGGAATACCACGATCTCGTTCCTTTGGGGATCCCCCACAAAGTAACCGAACTTGTTTACAATCAGCCGTTCCTGATTGTGGAGGGTGGGATACATGGAAGTGCCTTCTACTTTATAAGGCTCGAAAATAAAGGTACGGATGCAGAAGGCCAGCGCCACTGCAACAATAATGGATACAAGCCAGTCATTCAGCGAATCCTGAAAGGATCCTCCCGATTTATCGCTCATACAGTTTCCCTCTTTATACTTAATCAGCTTGCCCTGAGGGCTCGCTTCTTGGACGTGCATAGTAATGGCTCGTGCATAGTAAAAAAGGGGACTGCCTTTGCAGCCCCCTTCAAGCACAATATTAGCGGCGTTCGCGGATACGAGCAGCTTTACCGGTGAGGTTACGCAGATAATACAGTTTTGCTCTGCGAACGATACCTTTACGGGCTACTACGATCTTTTCCAGACGCGGGCTGTGTACCGGGAATGTTCTTTCTACGCCTACGCCGTAGGAAATGCGGCGAACGGTAAACATTTCGCGGACACCGGAACCGCTCCGGGAAATTACTACGCCTTCAAATAACTGTACGCGCTCACGGGTACCTTCAACAACCTTAACATATACTTTAACGGTGTCGCCGGCACGGAACTCAGGGATATCAGAACGTAACTGTTCTTTATCCAGTGCTTCAATGATGTTCATTTTTTCCTCCTAAATTCATAGACGTTCATGCGACTTACTTGTGCTGCACAGCGGACCGTCCGTTTTACACGTGTGATATTTTACCACATATAGTATAGAGTTGCAAGCATTTTTTCATTTATTTTTTAAGAGATGACCCGGCTTCTCTCCTGCCCCCGCAACGTTGCGAGGGAGCGAACCTTTCCGGCATGGAACGGCATCTCTTACGCAGAAAGCATTATAATTCAATCTGCTTCCAGTTCTTCCCTGATTTCTTTCAACAGCTTCGCATCCTGCTTATCCGGTTCTGCCGGCAGCATGTCGGGCCGCAACAGCAGGGTGGCTTTCAGGGCCTGTTTGCGCCGCCACAGCGCAATGAGCTTGTGGTTCCCGTTCCGCAGCACTTCCGGGACCTCCATCCCTTCAAATACTACAGGGCGGGTGTACTGGGGATATTCCAAGAGGCCGCTGGAGAAGGAATCTTCCTCCGCACTGGCCAGCTTGCCAAGGACCCCGGGCACAAACCGGCTTACCGCGTCCATGATGGTGAGGGCGGGAAGCTCCCCGCCGGTCAGGACGAAGTCGCCGATGCTTATCTTCATGTCCACCCAGTGATAGATCCGTTCGTCAAAGCCTTCGTAATGGCCGCAGACAAAAATCAGGCCGGGTACTTCCCGGGCCCATTTTTCCGCAAGGGACTGCTTAAAGGTCTCGCCGCCCGGACTCATGGCCAGAACCGGTGCTCCCGGCACTTTCGCCCTGGCCACACGGATGGCTTCCACCAAAGGCTCCGGCTTCAGCACCATGCCCACGCCGCCCCCAAAGGGTGCATCGTCAACGGAATGATGCCTGTCCAGGGAAAAATCCCGTGGATTGACGCATTCCATCTCAATGAGGCCTGCGTCCAGCCCCCGCTTCAGCATGCTGTGGAAAGCCGCCGCCTCTATCTGCTTCGGGAACAGAGTAACAAATATAAATTTCATAATGCCTGTTCCTCATGACCCCTACGCCTCAGCGTATATCCTCATCATCCCATTCCGGCAGACGGACAACGATCCGCTTGCCAGGCAGGTCGATCTCCCGGATATTTTCCGGAATATTGGCCACCAGGATATCTTTCCCTTCCGGAGGCGCAATGACATATACGTCCCTGCTGCCCGTAGGAAGAACGTCCTTAAAGGTCCCGATCTGCTTTCCCTCTTCGTCAAAAACAGGAAGACCGATCAGATCGCCTACATAATAGCGTCCTTCCGGCAGCTCCGGCATATCTTTCCGGTATACGGAAACCTTCCTGCCCCGGAGTGCTTCCACCGCTTCAATGGAAGTGATTTCTTCCGCTGTGACGATGATCACGTTTTTATGGGGACGGGCCTGTTTCACCGTAAGCCGTTTCCCGTCAGGCAGCAGCAGATACCCCATCTCCATGAACAGCTGCAGGTTAGAGGTAAGGGGCATAATACGTAAATCGCCCCGCACACCGTGCGGAGCGACGATTTTACCTAATACAACTTGTTCCATCTTATTCTCACATACGGAACGCAATGATTTTTCCGTCTTCGGTTAAGATTTCGGCACCCATCAGAGCCTGCAGGTTGTCGCCTACTTTTACTTCAACCATGCGCTCCATGGGAGTGCCATAGCCGATCTCGGCGCCTAACTGCAATTCCTGTGCCTGTTTCAGCTTTGCTTCCGCTTCCGCTTTGGCATCAGTGCGTTTTTTGCGTTCTACTTCAATCTGTTCACGCAGGCGGGGAGCCGCAGAAAGATCGTTCGCAGCCTGATTCATGACCTGTTTGGCCTGGAAATCAAACTGGTTCAGGTCCAATTCCATTTGTTTTATCGTGTTTTGGAGATCTCCAATAATTTTCAGTTTTAAATCTTCGGTAACTTTCGCCTTAATGGCTACCGGTACGCGAATCCACATAGAATCTGCCATAATGTACCACCTTTACGCTACAATTACGATTCTTTCCGCGTTACTCAATCTCTACGATAACTTTCACATTCTCACGGGTCGCAACCGCTTTCATTACAGAACGGATCGCCTTGGCGATACGGCCCTGCTTGCCAATCACTTTACCCATATCATCAGGGGCAACATGGAGGCGGAGTACAGTAGTTGTACCGGTTGTTTCCTCCTCCACTGTCACTGCAGACGGATTGCTAACCAGAGATTTGGCCATAACTTCTACCAATTCCTTCATGCAAACCACGCCCCTTTACTTACTTTGCGTTTTTCGCTTCAGCGAATTTTTTCATGATGCCCTGCTTCTGGAACAGGTTCTTCACGGTATCGGTCGGCTGTGCGCCGTTGCCCATCCATTTCATTGCTTTTTCTTCGTCGATCTTTACAGCGGCCGGATTTACGGTAGGATCGTAGGTGCCGATGGTTTCGATGAATTTGCCGTCACGCGGGGAACGAGCGTCAGCAACAACTACACGATAGAAAGGAGCTTTTTTAGCGCCCATACGTTTTAAACGGATCTTTACTGCCATTTCTGTTTCACCTCCTTACAATGAACATTCAAAATTTTGATCGATTCTAACTTTATTCTGAAAGCCCTTTCATCCGGACCGGACGGCTCGGAATCCCGGCTCTTTCATGCTTTATTTATGCATAAAGGGAAGCATCTTGCCGCCCTTTGAAGCAAACTTGGCCATACCCTGCATCTTTTTCATCAGCTTCTTGCTGTCGTCGAAATTCTTCAGCAGACGGTTCACATCCTGAACCTTCATGCCGCTGCCGGCGGCGATGCGCTTCCGGCGGCTGCCGTTGATGATCTCCGGTCTCTGCCTCTCTTTCGGCGTCATGGAACGGATGATGGCCTCTACCCTGGCGAATTCCTTCTCGTCTACATTGGCTTCCTTCAGCTTCTGGCTGATGCCCCCCATACCGGGGATCATGCCCAGGATGGTGTCCAGGGAGCCAAGTTTCTTGATCTGCTGCATCTGTTCCAGGAACTGCTCCAGAGTGAACTCATCCCTTTTGATCTTCTTTTCCGCTTCCAGCACTTTGGCCAGATCCGTGGTATCCTTGATCTTATCGATAAGGGACAGGATATCCCCCATGCCCAGGATACGGGAAGCCATGCGGTCCGGATAGAAAGGTTCCAGCGCATCCAGCTTTTCGCCCATGCCCACAAACTTCACCGGGCAGCCTGTCACTTCCCTTACGGAAAGCACCGCGCCGCCCCGGGCGTCGCCGTCCAGCTTGGTGACAACCAGGCCCGTAAGGCCCAGGTCTTTATTAAAGGTATCGGCTACCGTGACCGCGTCCTGACCGGTCATGGCATCCACTGTCAGCAGGATTTCATGAGGCTGTACCGCCGCTTTGATGTTCTGCAGCTCTTCCATGAGCTTTTCGTCGATATGCAGACGGCCGGCGGTATCGATGATGATGGTATCGCAGGCCAGATGGGCCGCCTTGTCCAGAGACTGACGGGCAATCTCTACCGGGGAAACCTCGTTGCCCAGAGAAAATACGGGAACGCCTACCTGTTCCCCCAGCACCTGCAGCTGGGTAATAGCAGCGGGACGGTATACGTCGGCGGCTACCAGCAAGGGGCTCTTCTTTTTCCGTTTCAGGTTGTAAGCCAGCTTGCCAACAGTAGTGGTCTTACCGGTGCCCTGGAGGCCTACCAGCATGATGATGGTGGGAGGCTTGTCCGCTACCGTCAGCTTCACCTGGGTACCGCCCAGCAGTTCTGTCAGTTCTTCGTCAACGATCTTGATGATCTGCTGGCTGGGGCTCAGGTTCTGCTGGATCTCCGCCCCTAAGGCCCGCTCTTTGATTTTAGCCACAAAGTTTTTTACAACTTTGAAATTTACGTCGGCCTCCAGCAGCGCCATGCGCACTTCACGCAGCGGCGCCTTCAGGTCCTCTTCCGTGATCTCCTTGGTGCCGCGGAACATCTTGATGGCGTTCTGCAGCCGTTCGGATAAACTCTCAAAAGCCATTTGGTTACCTGCTTTCATTCCATCCGAAAACGCCGGTTAATTTTCCTGCGTCTCCCGCAATTTTTCCAATATTTCCCGTAAACGGTTCCAATCTTTATAATCCTGCTTTTTGCCTGCGCTGTCGAGGATCGCTTCCGCCTCTTCCGTCAGTTTCCTGGTTTTTTCCATGCGCTGCAAAAAGCCCAGTATTTTTTCGTAATGCTCCAGGGTCTGCTCCACACGCTTCAGCAGATCATGGACAGCCTGCCGGGAAACCTGCATCTCCTCGGCAATCTCGGCCAGGGAATAATCCTCGCAAAAATACAGCTCCAAACACTGCTGCTGCTTTTTTGTCAGCAACGCACCATAGGTTTCGTACAAACTGCCGAAACGGATGCGGTCGTTAAAATCATTTGCTGCCATGTTGCGGTTTCATTCCCTTCTGCTCAACATGAGCATTATACACGCAGAAAGAAAAGCTGTCAAGTATTTTTGCTTGACAGCTCATTATTATTTATCTTCGGGCAGGAATAATGTCCGTTTCTTATTTTCCTACTTTTGCTTCCAGACGGGCCAAAGCTTCTTTCAGGGCCGCAATTTCAGAGCCCTGGGCATCCAGTTTTTCTTTCATTTCCGCATTTTCTGCTTTTATTGATTTGTTTTCTTCCGAAAGATTTGTAATCTGTTTCGCCATGGCCGCCTTGCTGGTTGTAACGCCTTTATCCAGAGCGAAGGATACGCCGGCGTTAATCATGTTCTCGCCGTTGCCCATGCTGCCGCCTACGCTGAACATCACCTTATCCGTAGGCCGGTAGAACATGCCCAGTGCCATAGCGTTGGCGTTCCGGTAATTACCGAAGCCTGCTGCCATAGTGAACTTGTTATCCGTATCCAGGGGATGCAGGGCTGCCAGTGCCGCTGCCCCAGCGCCTACCTTATTGATCTTGCTGTCAAGCTTACTGATGCGATGGTTCACCTGGGTCAGGTCCGCTCCGCCGTTGGCCTGTAAGTCTGCGATATCCTGTGCGTTCTTTTCAACAGCTTCATCCAGGGCAGTCAGGTTTTTACCAACCGAATTATCCTTTTTGACATATTTTCCGTCTTTGGCAACCCGGGTCTGTCCAACTGTAACGGCATCGGTATCGTCCGTGCCGGGAGCCACGTTTTTGATCTGCCGTTCCTTACCCTTTGCGCCTACAGATACTGCGTTATCCACGCCTTCCGAGCCGTCGCCCAAAACCACTGCGTTCTTGGCGCCTGTTTTTACATTGTTGCCAAATACAAAGGTATTGCTGCCGGTTACTTCATTGTTGTTACCGACAGAATAACTGTTATCCCCATTGACGATCGTAGGGTCGCCGATGGCGCCGCTGTTCTTGCCGGACACTTTTAACCCTGTACCAATAGCGATGCTGTTGGCAGTAGACACAGTGGAACCTTTACCGATCGCGATACCATTTGTCGCGTCTTTTTCCACAATGCCGCCCAAAGCCGCCAGTGAATTTTCCGCAAGAGCCTGGGAAGAATCACCGAATGCAGTGGAATACTTACCGCTGGCGACAGACTTGTTGCCCCAGGCTGTAGCGCCTTCGCCACTGGCTGTTGTTCCTATACCAAACGCCGTAGACGCTTTGCCGTCGGCCTTTCCGCCATTCTTGTAATCCGTTGGAGAATTATAATAACCACCCCAGGCCGTAGCACCGTCGCCGCTGGCTATTGTTTTAACGCCAAACGCTGTGGATTCACCGCCGCTGGCTTCGGACTGATACCCAAATGCCGTGGAATCATCGCCGCCGGCTATTGTTCCAGTACCAAACGCCGTGGAATAATCGCCGCTGGCTGCTGTACCAAAACCAAACGCCGTGGAACCTTCTTCACTGGCATTTGCACCCCAGCCAAAGGCTGTGGAAGCTTTGCCTTCGGCCGTCGTATTATAGCCAAACGCCGTAGAACCTTTGCCGCTGGCTGTGCCGCCTTTCCATGCCGTACTACCGTCATACCAACCGCCCCAGGCCGTAGCGCCGTCGCCGCTGGCCGTTGTTTCCATGCCAAAGGCTGTAGAGGCGATGCCACTAGCTGTACCGCCTTTGTGATATATTTCTGCTTCCGGATCTTCATCAGGATGATAATAATAACCGCC
>Ga0256404_1009488_pt1 | contig 13919 bp, 13 predicted proteins | sample RumenRJG_01DNA_FD_185990 | JGI IMG/M metagenome (GOLD analysis project Ga0256404, IMG submission 185990) | Bovine rumen microbial communities from Lethbridge, Alberta, Canada - RJG_01 | ecosystem: Host-associated > Mammals > Digestive system > Stomach > Rumen | place: Canada: Alberta | collected...
TAGAAATTGCTCAAATAGCAGTTCGTGACATTTCGAAACAGCGTAATCTTGATGGATTGGACGATTCGATACTAACCGATAACGCTTATGATGTTGTAAATAATCCGGAAATAGAGATTGTGGCAGAATTGGCCGGCGGAACCAATCCTACTTTTGATTTGATAAAAACAGCACTTAAAAATAAAAAACATATTGTAACGGCTAACAAAGAACTTTTGGCAAAACATGGTGAAGAAATTTACAAAATTGCCGAAGAAAACAATTGTGTAATTTTATATGAAGCAGCGATTGCTGGTGGAATTCCTATTATTATGCCTATTAAAACAATTCTTGCGGGAAATAAGATTACCAAAATTGAAGCTATTTTAAACGGAACAACCAATTTTATTTTAACGAAAATGGATATGCAAGGTGCATCTTACTCGGATGTTTTGAAAGAATCCCAAGAATTGGGCTATGCTGAAGCTGATCCAACAGGAGATGTTGAGGGTTTTGATGCGGCATATAAGATTACAACTCTTGCAACTATTGCATTTAGAAAAAGAATTAAATTTGAAAACGTTTATAGAGAAGGTATTTCGAAAATTCGTGCAGAAGATATGAAGGCAGCTAATGAATTGGGTTATAAAATAAAATTAATAGCCTCTGCTACAATGGATAAAGAAGGTGTGGCTGATGTAAGAGTTCATCCGATGCTTGTTTCCAAAAAATCTACATTGGCACACATTGATTATGTAACGAATGCCGTTAGTTTGAGTGGCAAGCCTGTAGGGGATATAACTCTTTCTGGCCCGGGTGCAGGTGAGATGCCAACAGCAAGTTCTGTTGTAGGTGATATTTTAAACATTGCCGCAGAAATAGGAACTACAGATTATATTTTACCTATGATGAGATGTCATCATAGCGAAAATGCTAAAATGATTGATATCAAAGATACTGTAAATAAATATTATCTTTCAATAACTGCCAAAAATAATAAAGGCGTAATTGGTACTATCGGAACAATTTGCGCTCAACATGACATAAGTCTTGCAAGTATTGTACAAAAAGGAATTGAAGAATGTAATTGTGCAGATATTACGGTTATTACCGAATTATGTCGCGAAAAAGACATGCAAGATGTTATTGAAATATTTAAGAGTAATCCTGATATCGCAAGTGTTAATAGTCTAATAAGGGTTCAGGTTTAAATCAGCAAATTTTATCTTCTATATTTATCAAGTCCCGCGGCAAGAGAGTTAAACATGTCACCGATTCCTGAAATAAAAATCAAAATTGCCATAACACTTCCAATTCCGCTTGCCGCAGCTTTGAATAATCTATTTGTAAATAACGGTTTTAGGAATCTTGAATTTTTAAAGCCTTCACCCCAACGGATAATCTGATTTTTTATTTTTACAGCGTTTAATTTTAATCCGGAAAATGCTGTGTTTACTTCTTTTGCGGCCTGATTTGTTTTCTTAAGTGCAGAAGCGGTCTTTGATGTATAGGATTTTACTATTTTATAAGTATTTGTACTTGCAGCGGTTGCTCCGGTCGCAGTTGCAACCTGACCGGTTGAGATGTGTTTTTTATCATCATCAGATTTCGCACAAAATCTCGGATTATTATAAAAATTATCTATTGAGGAAATCTTAAGCATCTATTGTTCCCCATTTTTGTCTTGATCCATAGCTGCATAACCACTAGTTACACCGCCCGAAAGCCCAAATGTTCTGACTGCATATTTTTCTGCTTTTTCAGGATTAATTTTTGATTTTAAATTTTTATAGGATTTAACTGCATTTGAATAAATTTCAGTGGCTTTCTTGCCGAAAGTAGAGGTTTTAAGTTGTTTTCCGAAATTAGATTTTTCAAATTTTTCAACCAATTTTTTAATTTTTTCCATATTATTGGATTTGAAATTTTTGACTTTATCCATTTTATTGAATTTTCTAACAGCATCAATCGAACGTCTTGAAGCCCAACCCATTGCCATCGCACCAAGCACTCCTGAGATTAATACCGAAAAAATTTTCATTGTTTTTCTAACCGGTTTAGGAAGATTATTCTCATTAGTTAGTGTATCAAAAACTTGTTTCTGCTCATTCCAAAAACTTTTTTCTTCGTTGTAGTCAAAACCGTCATAAGATTGACTGTCTTTATCTTGCCAGGAAATACCCTGCCAATTACCCCTAAATGCATAATTCTCATTTGTCGTGCTTAAGTTTGGATTTATTGTTAACATTTATTCTCCAATTTCTGAATTTATGTCGTTATAAAAACTCTCAAAAAAATTTTTTGCTATTTTTTTTAAAAATATTTACAAAAAATCCCGATTATTGTGTATAATTTATTTATGGTAAAGAATGAACAATTACGCAAATTAATTTTTATTGAGCTTGCAGTTTGGTTAATAATCGCACTTGGAATAGTAGTTACCATCAGGCATTACAGAATAAAACACATAAAATCTCAAGTGACTTATCAAATATTTATGCCGGATGTCGATGGATTGATTGTAGGTTCTCCGGTAAAGTTTATGGGAGTGGAAATCGGTTATATTAACCAAATAAACATTGTAGGACACGATGTTTATTTAAAATTTTTGATTAATAAAAAAGATTTAAAATTGCCACAGGGTGTTATTGCAACAACAGAATTTAGCGGACTTGGGGGGTCAAAATCATTGGAATTATATCCTCCTACACCGGAAACTATTGCTTCAAATAAAATTATCTATGTGCAAGCACCAACAAGACTTAGAGATATTTTCATATTGCTTAAGGAGATGGTGGATAAAATTAATGCTATTGCCTACAAAGCCGCTGCTTTTGGAGAAAAAGCTGAAGATATTCATCCAAAATCGGATATTCAAATTAAAGAAATGCAAGATAATTTGGATTCTATTGATAAATGGTCAAATACTTTTACGGAAAATATTGATAAAAAATTTAATAAAAAACATAATAATGAGGTTAAAGATAATGGAATTGGTGAAAATTAATCAAGAAAAAGTTAAAGTGATATTGAATCCGATAGTGTTACAAAATTTATGCGTTATACGAGATAAAAACACTGATGCGCAAAATATCAGGATTGCTGCAAGGAAAATTACTCGGTGTCTTCTTTATGAAGCTGCAAAAAATCTTCCGCTTGTAAAGAAAATTGTCACAACACCAATAACAACCTTTGAAGCTTTGACCATTAATCCTGATATAAATATTATTATCTCTCCAATTTTGAGGGCAGGTTTAGTTTTTACAGATGAAGCAATTGATATTTTGCCGCAAGCTTGCATAAGACATATCGGAATGTATAGGGATGAAGAAACTCTAAAACCTGTTTGGTATTATAACAAAGTACCTATGCCTACAGAAAATCCCAATAACTTTTTTGTTTATATAACCGATCCAATGCTTGCAACCGGAAATTCTATGCTCGATGCGATAGATTTGTACGTTCAAAAGGGTATTCCTGTTGACCATATCAAATGTGTTTGTATAATTTCTGCACCGCAAGGAATTAAGCTTATACAAGACAAATATCCAAACATTGAAATCATAACAGCATCAATTGACGAATGTTTGAATGAAAAAGGTTATATAGTTCCAGGCATGGGTGATGCAGGTGATAGAATTTTTAATACCGTGTAATGCTTAAATTATTTGTAGACACTGTTAAGCATTTCTCTTGTTGTGATACTATCAGGTTCAATTATTTTGCAATCGCTGCAAAAGTATTTTCAATATACATATCTTTATTTTATAGCACTGTGATGTTATCACGAGTAATTATTGCATCGTAATTTTTAAATCCCAGGATTTTTAAAATATCGTTTGAGTGTGCGCCCAAAACTTTTCTGCAAGCGTTTGAGTCGTAATTAACAATTCCGCGCGCAAATTCGTCCCCTTTAGTATCCAAAATAGATATCACATCGCCCTTTTTAAATTCATTTATTACTTCCAAAACTCCGATAGGAAGGAGACTTTTTTCTTCTTTTAATGCGGATTTAGCACCATCATTAACTACAATTTTGCCAATGATATTTGTTGCATAGCCTATCCATCGTTTTTTATCGGAAAGACCTTTATCTTGTGGGAAAAACATTGTGCCAACCTCTTGACCCTCGAATATTTTTTTAATAATTAGTGGCTCTTTACCGTTTGCAATAAGCATTTTGCCACCAAATCTTGTGACCATTTTAGCAGCCTCTAATTTAGTTGCCATTCCGCCACGGCCACCTTCTGAAGCACCTGTACCAAGAGCACAGATTTCATCAGTTACATCATCAACAAACTTAATTATTTTTGCATCCGGATTTTCTTTTGGATTTTTGTCATAAAGCCCGTTTACGTCTGACAAAATTACCAATAAATCGGCATCGAGTTCACTTGCAACAAGAGCTGAAAGTTTGTCATTGTCAGTAAAGCTCACTTGTTCATAAACCTCGTTTATTTCAGCAGTTGAAACTGTGTCATTTTGATTTATTACAGGTATAACACCAAGTTCTAACAACTTATTAAGCGTTGTTCTAAGGCTAAGGTAGCGCTTTCTCAGAGAAAAATCATCTTCCGTTAAAAGAATTTGTGCTGATACAAGATTGTAAGTATCAAATCCGTTTTCGTAAATTGACATCAATTTACCTTGCCCAATTGCAGCGCAGGCCTGTTTCATGGCAGTTCCCGTTGTACTTTCAAGATTAAGCCGCTTTTTACCTAATCCTACAGCTCCGGAAGTTACAATAATAACTTCTTTGCCTTGACGTACGAGGGTTGCAATATCTTCAATAAACGAGTAAATTCTAGGCAAAGATACAAATCCGTCATCACCTCTTAAAATATTTGTTCCGAATTTGAAAACTATACGCTTTGCATTTATAAATTCCGCTCTATCCATAAATTTTCCCTCCTAAGCTTTAAAAGCTTCCGCAATAGATTTGTTATAATTCGGACGCAAAATCCCTTTTTCCGTAATAATTCCGGCAATCAATTCGTGAGGAGTTACATCAAATCCCGGATTGATAACATTAACTTCTTTAGCGCAAATCCAATCGCCGTTTATGTGGGTAACTTCTTCATGCGAACGTTCTTCTATAACAATTTCGTCTCCGGTTTTAATAGAGGTATCAATTGTCGAAAGCGGAGCTGCAACATAAAACGGAATATTATGATATTTTGCAGCAATGGCAACTGTATAAGTACCTATTTTATTCGCAGTATCGCCGTTTGCGGCAATTCTGTCTGCCCCGACGACAACAAGGTCAATCATCCCTTTTTTCATAAAATATGAACACATTCCATCACTAATCAAAGTAGTCGGAATTCCATCCATAGTAAGTTCAAGTGTTGTAATCCTTGCACCTTGTTGGCGCGGACGAGTTTCATCAGCAAAAACTTGGATGGTTTTATCTTTTGCAAAAGCAGAGCGAACCACACCCAACGCTGTTCCATAACCTACGGTCGCAAGTGCACCTGCGTTACAGTGAGTTAAAATTGTTGCACCCTTTGGAACTACTTCAGCTCCATAGTCACCGATTTTTTTATTTATTTCAATATCTTCGTTTTCTAATCTTATACCGTTTTGTTTTAATTCTTCAACAATACCTTTGATATCAGATGTAGAATTTTTAATCAAATCTTTTTGTTTTTCTACTGCCCATCTAAGATTAACCGCAGTCGGACGGGAAGTTATCAAATAATCTGCACGTTTAAGAAGTTCCTTAACAAATTCATCCCTGGAAAGATTTTCTTTTTCCAATTCTTGGGCGTACAATACAACTCCGTGAGCACCCGCAACTCCTATTGCCGGAGCTCCACGCACAATCATTGTTTTTATTGCATCATACATTTGCTGTCCGCCGGTTATTTGAACATACTCAAATTTTTTAGGCAAAATTGTTTGATCTACCATTTTTGAATATGTATCTTGCCATTCTATTGTCTTAATTTTTGATTGAAATTCAGCCATAATTATTTTCTCTCCGATGTTTTAAAATAGTCCATAACGTAATAAGTCAAAAATCCGCCAAATGCATTGGTAATTGAACTTAAAATTGCCATAAAAATTATTAACAAAAGTATTACACCAAAACTTCCCGCACCTAGAAATAGTGAAATCCCGTATTGATTATACAATCCAAAACCTCTCCCCAGTAACAAAACCAGCGGAAGATATATTGCACAAAACCCAATAAATGCAAAAAATCCAACCAAGCTTCCAGCCATTACACTTTTTCTGTTATCGGTGATATTTAAAATCTCTACACTCATCATAAACCACATAATCAAAGGTGCTGCAAAAAACATTAAAAACAGAAAAGTTATAACATCTATAAATGGAATCAAAGTCAATAACCCAATAGCTCCGCCAACAAGCAAGCTTAGTATAATCATTCGTTTTACAACAACTAAATCCATCTGATATACCCTTATCTCATAAAACATTTTTATTGTAACACATAAAATTTATTTTGCAGATACATTAACAAAATTAATCAACTAAATTAATTTTGCAAAATAACCTTGGTGGATAGGCGATTGAGGCAATGTTTAAAATAAATAATGAAGTACATAATCAAGTATCAGTTTTTTTAACGGATTTTTCAAAGATTTTTAGTATAAAAATCTTTAAACACAAGGAGGTAAAAATGACCATTAAAAAACTAACTGTGGCAGCTGCGATTGCGGTGGGAATAGCAACGTGTTCTTTGAATCAAGCAATGGCAGCATGTCCGTGCACACAAGATGCTATAGCACCTGCACCGTGTGCAGAACCATTACCAGTTGTAACAGGTGGGGCTTGTCCATGTACTCAAACCCCTAGAACAGTTACACCTGATTGCGGATGTCCAAAAGCAGATCCGTGTGCTGACCCGTGTGAGGAAATAAAATCTGATTGCGGATGTCAAGAAGATTTGGGCTGTGACAAACCAAAAGTTGAAGCAAATGCGATTTGTCCACAAATCGGTAAGCCTTCAAGAAAAGATATGAAACAGGTTTACGCATATCCAAACGCAATTTACGGCACAAACAATTACGTTGGTGAACCGGCAAACAGTATTTTGTCAACAGAAAACGTAATGAACGGTGCAGCAGCATCCATGATGTCATCAAATATCAACGGTGTATCAATTGCAAATGACGGAAATATGACAGGTGCAGCCTCAAATATTCCTTGCTTGAATGAAGCACCTACACGTTACAACGGTGTTCCTATTATGAGAAATGACAGATTAATGGACAACAACAATTGCCCAATTGACGTTCAAACAGAAAACTCAATTGATGCATTAAAGAAAACCATGGTGCCGTTCACTTACCAAGAAGGCGGTTGTCCCATTACAGGCGCAGCAGCAGACCTTAACCAAGCAATCGGCGGATGTTCATTCCCGGATGTACCGCAAGGGTATTGGGCAGCCTGCAACATCGACAAACTCGCGATGAACAATGTAGTGGTAGGTTACCCTGACGGATATTTTAAACCAAATAAAGATATCTCTCGTGCAGAATTTGCAACTATGTTGGTTAAAGGCTTTAATCTTGATGATAGTTATATGGCAACAAACAGTCGCTTTAAAGATGTTTCCAAGTACAATTGGGCTAATGCAGCTATCTCTAAAGCAGTTGATGAAAACTTGTTAAAAGGTTATCCTGATAATACATTTAAACCTAATAACAAAGTTACAAGAACAGAAGCTCTTGTATCAATTTCAAACGGTATGACTTGTGATATGGATAATTGCAAGGCTGATGAAATCTTAAGTCAATATGCAGACGGAAACAGAGTTCCTTCTTGGGCTAAAATTCCGGTGGCAAAATCGTTACAAAACGGTGCGCTTAAGGATACTCCAAATCCAAACATGATTATGCCTAACAAAGAAGCAACACGTGCAGAAGTTGCATCAATGCTTCAAACAGTTCGTGTGGCATTAGGTTATGATACAAACCCTAAAACAGCAAACGATATTTGTCCTGCTTGTCCTGTAACAAAACAAGCTTTCCAAGAACAAGAAGAAATCGTGAAGATTCCTACACTTAAATTAAAAATGATAGACCAAGTTACGGCAAAATCTTCACATGTTGGTCAATACTTTAGAGCAAAAACTCTTGAATCAATAACTCTAAATGGCCAAACGTTCCCTTGCGGTTCTGTTGTAACCGGCCAAGTTGTTGAAGTTATAAGACCTTCAGGCTGTGACCAAGGTGCAATTAAGCTTTCATTTACAAGCATTAAAAATGGTAAATGCAAAGCGAAATTACCAAAACAAATCTTGACAGCACAGATTAACAAATCAAAATCACTTAATCCTGTGGCAAGACTTGTACAAATGCCATTTACATTAGCAGGTTCACTTGTTGGTGTAGTAGGTCGTACAGCAGGTGGTATCCTAACTAACGTTGGTAATGCTGCTGAAAATGTTTCAAATAGTGCGGGTTATACATTGGGTAATGCATTTAACGGACAATTTGGCGCATCAGCAAGAAGCCTTGGTGACGGTATTTGGGAAACAGTTAAAGCTCCGGTTGACGTAACAAGAACAGCATTGTCAGGTACAATGGGCTTATTCCAAACAACCGGCGACGAAGTTGCTTACCTTGTTGACCCTAGCGGTCATAGAGTATCCGCTCTAAATTCAAGAGAACACTTCACAATAGCATTCGGCTGCCACGAATAGTTTACCTTTTATGGCGAAATAAAAGAGGACGGAGCAATTTGCCCCGTCCTGCTTTTTTATTAAATCTGTTATTTTACATATCCTTAACCAGACGATAGGTTAACTTTAATTCTTTCGTGTTAAATTTTTCAATAATATTTTTAATTTCTTCCCTCATAAATTCATCGGTGTTCGCAAAATCCCAATCAAAAAGTTCTTGCGGACTAACATGAAGTACAAGCGCAATGCGTTCAATGTTTTCCGCCGTAGGGAAACTTAAATAATGTAAAAATTTTTCATATAAATATTGATATAAAATAGCAGGAATTTACGAGAAAGAGGCCATGGCATGTCAGTTTTGAAAAAATTAAAGAACAAAAGACCTTGGGGGCAAATTTTGTAAAGTGATGGGGAATATTAATTTAAATATAAATGGGTCAAAGGGACCCAATATGTTAGGGAGGGATATATTTTCCTTTATATTGGCTGACAACGGAAAATTGTATCCAGCTTACGGAAAAGATTATGCGATTTGGTATCGGGGCTCAAACTGGGCTACAAGTGAATATTACTGGAAATATGATGATTTGAGATATTGCAATGCTGATATCCCTAACCCTTATGCTAATGGCGCAGGTTGCGCAGCGCGCATAATCGAAAATGGTTGGGTGATGGATTATTAGCAACTAATTGGTCGCGGTAAATAATGATTTGCCGAAATAACGATGCTATGCTTGTCTATCAAGCTTTTTGCCCTGTTGATTATTTTTAACTGCCAAAGCCTGCATTTTTATAGCTCTTGCACTTGCCGCAACCTTATAATCCTGCCCTGAAGGATCTGATGGCGCCATTGCAGCTTTTATAACTGTATCTGCGTGTTGAATCGTTTTATTCGGGTTATTTTTATCTAGCGTCGGCATTTGAATAGAAACATGCCCCGATACAGGTATTCCATTGGCATCTTTTTCAATATGAATTGCACCGGCATATTGACCGCCTGCCATTTTGTGCGCAAGTTCGTGTTGATAAATGTGATTGTAGCGTTCCCTAATCAAGTCTTGCCTGCTTTTCCCGTTCATCGCAGAATTTAATGTCAAACTCATTTTACTAACCTTTCTAATCTTTACTACAATTGTAACAAGGAATAGAAATTTGTCAAGTTTTTTTAGCTTAATATTAAGAATAATTACAAAAATAGCAACTTTATTTTTTAGGAGATTTGAATTAATTAGTAAAAAGAAAAAGTCATGATTTCAAAAACATTAGCTCAGTTATATACTCCAAAATTTAATACAAAAGCAAGATTATCTTCAGATGGTTTGCCTTTAACAACGGTAATAGATAAGCTTACCGGAGAGCCGGTTGAAGTCGCCGTTAAACCAATGGTTTACAATAATGTTATGGAACAATACAATTTTCTCAGAAAAAAGAAGAACGGGCACTATGAGGAGATTGGTTGTCGAATGTTTGACGTGAATAGACCAAATAAGAAAATCCAACCTGGTTATATGGAGTCATCAGGCAATAATCGCTTTAGCGGTATAGGTTTTAGAATGCACCAGATTGCAATTGAGCGAATGATGGAATTAGGATTTGATAACGTAGAAATTTTTGCATCTTATGATGCCTTGCCATTTCATTACAAAAGCGGGTTCAAGGCTGTTGCATCGGATGAATTAAGTTTTAACGATGAAGGACTGAAAAGACATATTCAGTATTACGCAAATGAATATAAAATAGATGTCGATATTATTGAAAAATTCTTTATGAAAAATGTTAAAAAAGTACCTTCCAGAGATAGTTATACGTTTGATTTTAACAAATATAAAGAAGATCTTTTTAATTATTGTATGGAACATAAAATAAAACTTCCGCTCGGATCGGTGTTAGATATGGAATTGACTTATCCGGCAAAAAGACTTTGGGAAGAAAGAATTCGTCGTCAGCCGATACTTTTGGGAATTGATTACCCTAAACCGAATCCAAATAAAAAAGGTTTTGAGTTCTTGCTATAATTAAACATTGTGCTATAATTAAGACAGATTCGGATAAAGGGAGCGTGAAAAATTGTCTATTGAATTAGAAAATAAACAAGGATTGATAGCAGGTGATGGCAGTTTGCCTGTTCATATGGCCAAGTATGCAAGTGAAAACGGGTTTGAAGTAGTTTGTATTTCGCTTGCAAAAGATAATGTAAGGCAACTGAAAAAATATTGTTCAAAAGTATATTCCTGCCATCCGGGAGAAATAAACAAAATAGAAAAAATTTTTAAAGATGAACAGATAAAACAATTAACTTTTTTAGGTAAAGTTCACAAACGCGTTTTATTGCAGCTTCATAAATTTGATAAAAAAGCGATTGAGCTTATCAAGGCTTCAGTAAGATTGAATGATGATCAAGTGATGATGATGATTGTTGAAGAATTTGAAAAAATCGGAGTAAAGGTTCTTGATCAGACTATATTTATCAAAAATTTGATGATTCCGTCCGGGGTTTTGGGCAAAATCAAACCTTCAAAAGAACAATTAGAGGACGTTAATTATGGATTTTGGCTTGCAAAAGAAATGGGTAAAATTGATGTTGGTCAATCCGTTGTTATAAAAGACAAAATGATTATGGCTGTTGAAGCAATTGAGGGTACAGATAAGTGTATAAAGCGTGGTGCAAAACTTGCAAAAAACGGTGCGGTAGTTGTTAAAGTTGCGAAGCCGCAACAAGATAAACGCTTTGATATTCCGGCAATCGGCCTGAGAACTCTTAAAACAATGAAGCGATACAATGCCAATCTTATTGCGGTTGAGGCTAACGAAACAATTATTGTAGATAGCGATGAAGTTATAAAATTCGCAAATGAAAATAATATTGTGGTAATGGCAGTATAATTTATGAAAAAACTTTTTGTAATTACAGGTGAATATTCAGGAGATATCCACGCCGCAAGGGTTGTAAGAGAACTAAAAAAAAATCATCCTGACATTGTTATAGAGGGAATCGGCGGAGTAAATCTTAAAGAAGAAGGGGTAAAATTATTTTCTTCTCAAGAAAAAATGGGGGCTGTAGGAATTTCTCCGTCAATTATTATAAATCATTTAACATTAGGGAAAAGACTTGTTGATTATATTACTAAAGAGTTCAGACCGGATGCCGTTTTACACATAGATTACGGCGCATTCAACCTTAGCGTTTCTAAATTTATAAAAAAAGCCGGTATAAAAACCTTTTACTACATACCGCCACAAATCTGGGCAAGCAGAAAATGGCGAATTAATAATATAAAGAAAAATATTGACGAAGTTTTATGCATTTTTCCGTTTGAAAAAGAATTATATGAATCCCACGGAATAACATGTCATTACTGTGGGCATCCATTGATTTCACAATTGCCCGAAAAAGCTGACAGAAATGAATTTTGTAAAAAATATGGACTTGATGAAACAAAAAAGATAGTGTCCGTTTTTCCTGGTTCAAGAAGTTTTGAATTAAAAAATCTCATGTCACTTTTTATAGAATCAGCACAAGATCTTCAAAGAAAACATCCTGATTTGCAAATTTGTATATCGCAAGCTCCAAATATAGACGATGAAGTATTTAATAGATACTTAAAAGATTGTGATTTTAAAGTAATAAAAGGAGATAATCAAGCACTTTTGAGTATTTCCGATGCGTTAATTCTTGCATCGGGAACTGTAGCACTTGAGGCTGCTTTATATAACACGCCAATGATTATTGCATATCGTGGGCCTTATATATTGTACCTTATTTACCTGCTTGTAAGATGCATAAAAATGGTTTCGCTTCCAAACATAATTTTAGGTAAGATTGTTGTTCCGGAATTAATTGAAGGAAAAGCAAAGGTTAGAAATATTGTTTATAATATTGAGAAATTTCTTTATGATGAAAAGTGTCGTGAAGAAAATATTAATGATTTGAAAAATGTTCGTAGCAAATTGTCTGACAAGATTTCATCCAAAGAAGCAGCAAATGAAATTTCAAAGTTTTTTGCACTTTAACATGTATCTTAATAAAAATTAATAATTCCTAAAATATAAAGCAAAATCAACCTCTTTTTTGGTTTTAATAATATAGCAGGGAAAAATGATTAATCAGGTTTCTACATTAAAGGTAAATAATGATAATATTTTTGCTGATTTTTCCGTTGGGACAAATCAGTATATAAATTTGCCTGAACAAAAACCTGATGAATATGTAAGCCGTGATAATCAACTGAAAAAGTCTCAGATACAACTTCAATCATCTAAAGAGATAATTAATGATTTGTTGCCTGAAAAAAAGCGTGAAAAAAAATGGGCAAAATGGGTTATAGCCGGTGTCGGTGCAATTGGGCTCAGTGCAATATTTTTTGCAAGTGGTTTGAGAAAAAATGTATACAAATTTACACAAAATATACGTAGTAAATTAGCAAAAAAAGTTAAACCAAAAGACAATCATAAAGGGGTAAGAGGAATTTATGAAACGATGCTTAATGGCTCAAACAAGCTTATTGAGCGCGCAGATGCCGTAAATAATTGGCATTCTCTAAAAATCATCGGTGCCAAAAAGGCGATGTTTGCATTTTCTGACACAACTCCAAAATCAGGAATGGCAAAATTTTTACGCAATACCTATGATAAAATAACACAATTTTTTACTAAGATTAGCAGAAAAACGGTTATTAAATCCTATGCAAAAACTGATAAAAAAATGGAAAAAGCTTTAAAGCGAGCAATTGATAGTAAAAATAAAATTCCTGCTTCTCAATTAAATGAACACGTAACAATTAACGGAATTACAAAAACAAAGCAAGAATGGTTAGATGATACAACAAAATTGCAACAACAGATTCAAAACATTTACAATAAAAATTTTAGTACAGTTGCAAGTGATAGCCGCTATAGCCAAATGCTTGCAGATATGGCAGATCTTGATGTAAGATTTTGGGATGCTAGTTATAATTATAAAAACATTAAAAACAATGCAAAGGGTATGACCGAATCATTTGTTGCCCAAAAACTTATGGCCAATAAAAAAGCCGAACTTTTAAGCAATGTTACTTCTCAACGTGCATTAATTTCAAACAATATTGCTGATATCTGCTCAAATATAAATCTTTCTGTCAAAGATATTGATTTACTAATTAACATAAAAGATATTGATACTATTTCCAGTTCAGCACATCTAAAATCAACTCTTAACAAATATATAAAAGCAACACGCAAAGGCGAAAGAATAAATCGTGACGAAGTTATAAATGCTGTAAATGCCGATATTAACTTGATTTTGCAA
>Ga0256404_1009489_pt1 | contig 13915 bp, 11 predicted proteins | sample RumenRJG_01DNA_FD_185990 | JGI IMG/M metagenome (GOLD analysis project Ga0256404, IMG submission 185990) | Bovine rumen microbial communities from Lethbridge, Alberta, Canada - RJG_01 | ecosystem: Host-associated > Mammals > Digestive system > Stomach > Rumen | place: Canada: Alberta | collected...
GTATGAGTTCGGTCTGCTCTGCCAGCATAATTACTATGTTCTTTATTTGATGTAAAGATACGAAAAAAATCGGACATAGCCAAATTTCCGGGACGAAAAGATTAACACCCAATGTATAAATATAACCTCTCCAAGACTTTTTCAGCAGCCTCGTCTTGTGCCGGCCCTATAATAATGTCCCAACTTCTTTAAAAAATATGTCGAACATTTTTGAGGGCCGGCACAAGACCGGCCCCTGCTTGCGGCAGACTTGGCTATAAAGTAATTGTTAGCATGCGAAACTTGAATCATTCTAATATCACCCTCCCCTATGTGGGGGAGGGCCCTTTGCGCTTTGCGCAAAGGGGGTGGGGCTACACGTCCACCTCAAACTCCATCTTATGGTGTCTGAGGTAGTGCTGCCAGAACTTGCGGCGGTAGGCGAGGGTGAGGCGCTCGCAGGCAGCAGGGTCAAGGCCGCGGTGACGGGCGTATTCCTGCGCCAGCAGCCGGAAGAAAGCCTTTGGGCCCCACAGCCGGCGGAAGCTGTTGCAGCCGGCCGCCATGCTCACCGGGCCGAAGCGCATGCGGTTGATGTCTACGATGGAGAAACAATATGCCCCATCGGCCTTGCGGTCCCAGAGAATGTTGCCTGGCGAATAGTCGCAGTGCAACACCTGTTGGTCGTGCATGTGGGCGGTGAACAGCGCAAGCGCCTTGGCCAGCGGCTCATACTGCTCCGACGCCATCTCGTTGACCTCGTAGAGGCGGTGGGCATAGGGGCATTGCACGCTGATGAAGAAGCTCAGCCCCAACAGTCCGCCGTGGCGCTCCTCGAGATAAGCCACGGGTTCGGGCGTCCGCATGCCCAACGGTCAGCTCCCTGCCGGCGTGTATATCCGCGGCGGCAAGAAGTTTGTGGTGAAATAGCAATGGGATTGTTGATTCGGTAGAATCGCGACTAAAGAAGAACCGCTTGGGAAGATTTCCGGGCGGTTCTTTTGTTTTATCATTTCTTTTCCTTAAATTTGCCGCAAAAGAGAAGATTATGAAGCTATATCCCATCGGCATCCAAGACTTTGCCAAAATTATTAATGGCAATATGGTATACGTTGACAAGACCGGCTTGGTCTATCAGCTGGCAAGCAGTGAGGGCGTCTATTTCCTCAGCCGTCCCCGCCGTTTCGGTAAGTCGTTGCTTGTCTCTACCCTGAAGTATTATTTCCAGGGCCGTAAGGACCTCTTTAAGGGATTGAAGATGGAAGAGCTGGAGAAGGACTGGACGGAATATCCGGTGTTTGAGATTGACTTCAACGGAAAGAAGTTTGTCGATCCCGGAACGCTTCATCTGGCCTTGGACGATTTTATCGAAGAAGGAGAAAAACAATATGGCAAGAGCGACAAGCGTTTGTTGGGTGACCGCTTTGCCGATCTGCTGAAGCACGCGCACGAGCAGACGGGTAAGCCTTGCGTAGTCCTTATCGACGAATACGACAAACCATTGCTTGATGTGATGGACTCCGGTATTACCTTTGAGAAAGACGGCCGCATGGTGAGTCTCGAAGACGACAACCGCGAGGAACTGAAGGCCTTCTTCTCCACTTTCAAGGCTGCCGACGCAGACCTGCGCTTCGTCTTCCTCACCGGTGTGACAAAGTTCGCGCAGGTGAGTGTCTTCTCGGGATTCAACAATGCAAGGGATATCAGCATGAATCCAAACTACGAGGCTATCTGCGGTATCTCTCAGGATGAACTCAACGATGACTTCCACGATTCTATTGAAGACTTGGCCGAGGCCAACGACATGCCATCTGAGGAAGCCTCACGATTGCTGAAAGAAACCTACGATGGTTATCACTTCAGCAGGAAAATGACGGATATTTACAATCCTTTCTCACTACTTAATGCTTTTGCCGACAATAACTTCGGTGACTACTGGTTCGCCTCAGGTACGCCGACCTATCTGCTTCGTCTGCTGGCCCACAGCGAGGAGGACCTGTCACAGATTGTCGGCCAGGAGTACAGCCCTGAGGAATTTGTAGACTATCGCGCCACGGTGGAGGCTCCCGTGCCGATGATTTACCAAAGCGGCTATCTCACCATCAAAGGCTATGACCGGCGCCGCAACCGATATTGTCTCGACTTGCCCAACAAGGAAGTAAGTAAGGGCTTCCTCACCCTTGCGGCGGGGAGCTACTTCCGCGATACTAACGGCCGCCGGACACGCTCCTGGGTGGAAGATGCTGCCATCGCATTGGAAGACGGGCAGATTGACAAGTTCCACGACATGCTCGTGGACTTCATCGCTTCCCTTCCTTTCAATCTGCGGGTGGACAATACGAAGAAAAGCTATGAGAAGGAGTTCCACATGGTGGTATTCCTGATCATCCGTCTCATTGCCAGTCAGAATTTCATCACGTTCAACGAGATGCCCAACTCCGACGGCATTGCCGACATGGTGCTTCATACGCCCAACTATGTTTACATTTTCGAGTTTAAGCTCGACCATCCCGCCAGTAAGGCTTTGGCGCAGATTGAGGCCAAAGGTTACGCTGCGCCATACGCTCACGACCCGCGCAAAGTCTATCGCATCGGCTGCTCGTTTTCCTCAGAGACGGGACGTGTAGCCGACTGGGAGGTAAGCGATTGAGAATTTTCCGTACTCTCCTGCTATTCCTTCTTACAGCTCCACCTCAAACTCCATGTCGTGGTGCTTGAGGTAGCGGGTCCAGAACTTGCGGCGGTAGGCGAGGGTGAGGCGCTCGCAGGCAGCAGGGTCAAGGCCGCGGTGACGGGCGTATTCCTGCGCCAGCAGCCGGAAGAAAGCTTTTGGGCCCCACAGCCGGCGGAAGCTGTTGCAGCCGGCCGCCATGCTCACCGGGCCGAAGCGCATGCGGTTGATGTCGACGATGGAGAAACAATATGCCCCATCGGCCTTGCGGTCCCAGAGAATGTTGCCCGGCGAATAGTCGCAGTGCAACACCTGTTGGTCGTGCATGTGGGCGGTGAACAGCGCAAGCGCCTTGGCCAGCGGCTCATACTGCTCCGGCGCCATCTCGTTGACCTCGTAGAGGCGGTGGGCATAGGGGCATTGCACGCTGATGAAGAAGCTCAGCCCCAACAGTCCGCCGTGGCGCTCCTCGAGATAAGCCACGGGTTCGGGCGTCTCAATGCCGCGTGCCGCCAATAGGGTGGGGTAGCGAAATGCCCTGAGACCTTTTGGTTGACGCAGACCGAACGAATAGATGAGGCGGTTGGGACCATGCGGTACGTGGTAGCGCTTCACGTTGAGCACGGTGCCGTCGGGCGCCGTAAACGACTTGATGAGGTTGCGGCGACCGCCGTAGATATAGGTGCCCTCGCTGTCCATGCGCGCCGGCAGCCGGAGCAGGTAGTCGCGCAGTCCCCCGTATTTCGGATTGATGAGTATCTTCATGAGTTGTAAAGTATGTTGCAAAAATACGGATTATTTATGAAAATCACCCGCATGGACGCACAATAATTGCCTTTTCGTTTGTGGAAAGTTGGAAAAAGTGTTACCTTTGCAAACCACAGCAAATCGTGTAACCCTATGACATCCACTTTCAATCCCCTATTTATGAAGAAAAAAATCCTCTTAATTCCCATTCTCAGTCTTATTTCCATCATGATGCTGGCCGTGCCTGCCCGCCGCGGTGTGTGGCGCACGCTTCAGCTGACCGACGGCTCCACGGTGCGCGCCATGCTTGCCGGTGACGAGCATGCCCACTTCTGGCAGGATGCCGACGGCAATGCCTACCGGCAGGCGGGCGACAACGTCTACGCTCGGATTGACCGTGCCACCGTGGCCGACGCCGCCAAAGTACGCCGTGCCAAGGCCAACGCAGTACGCCGCCAGGTGGCACGCCGCGCGGCCAAGGACACGAAGATTTTCCAGGGCAGCCGTCGCGGTCTCATCATCCTCGTGCAGTTCAGCGACAAGAAATTCTCGATGAGCAATCCCAAGGCGTTCTACAACCGTGTCGCCAATGAGCTCAACTATAGGGAGGGCAACTTCAAGGGCAGCGTGCGCGACTATTTCAGGGCGCAGAGCAACAACCAGTTTGACCTGAGCTTCGACATCACCGGTCCCGTGACCCTGCAGCATCCCTATTCCTATTATGGCCAGAACGACAGCAAGGGCAACGACCTGCGCGCGGAGTATATGATTAAGGAAGCAGTCCAGGCCATTGCCGACACCACCGACTTCTCGCCCTACGACTGGGACGGCGACAAGGAGGTGGAGGAAGTGTTTGTGCTGTATGCAGGCTACGGCGAGGCCGACAGCGACGACGAGAACTCCGTCTGGCCCCACATGCACGACTTCAAGTCGGCCGGCCTCGGCGTACAAAGCTATAATGGTTATAAGATCAATGTATACGCCTGCTCCAACGAGATCAGTTATAACGACGACGCTGTCGCGGGCATCGGCACCATCTGCCATGAGTTCTCCCACTGCATGGGTTTCCCCGACGTCTATGATGTCAGCTACGACGGTAACTTCGGCATGCAGAACTACGACCTCATGGATTACGGCTCCTACAACGGCGACGGCTTCCAGCCCGCCAACTACACCGCCTATGAGCGCATGACCTGCGGTTGGACCATCCCCGTCGAACTGAAGGCTGATACGGTGGTCAACAATATGGCCTCGCTCACCGACCACGGTCAGACCTACATCATCTATAATCCCGACTATAAGAACGAGTACTATATGCTCGAGAACCGTCAGCCGACAGGCTTCGACGCCTCGCTGCCCGGTTTCGGCATGCTCATCACCTATATCGACTACGACGAGACGGTGTGGGAATACAACGTGCCCAATACGTTTGACTACGGCAACGACCACCAGCGCATCACCCTCTTCCATGCCGACAACAGCACCGCCTCTTATCAGTATCAGGGCTACACTGTCTACACCGACGCAGCCACCGACCCCTATCCCTACGCAAGCAACGACAGCCTCACGCCGACGTCGAAGCCTGCCGCCACGCTCTATCACGCCCGCGCCAACGGCAGTAAGCTGATGCCCTACGCCATCACCGGCATCACGCAGAACGACAACGGCACCATGAGCTTCGCTTTCGCCCCACGCTCCACTACGTCAACGGTGGTTCCCATCCAGGGCAATGTGCTCTTCAAGGAGACCTTCGACAAGTGCAAGGGAACGGGCGGCAACGACGGCAAGTTCTCGGATAATGTCGCAAATGGCGCCTTCATGCCCGACAATGACGGTTGGACGGGTACCTCAGAGAATATGTATGGCGGTGACCAGTGCGCCAAGTTCAACAGCTCGAAGAAAGTCGGTACGGTGACCAGTCCCTCGTTCACGCTGACGGGCGACACGGCCACGCTGTCGTTCAGGGCCGCCGGATGGGATGCCAAGGGCGACGGTACCGGACTGGTGGTGAAGATCAATGGCAACGGTGCCATCCTTAATGTCAAGGCCGACACCGTGCTCACGATGACTAAGGGCGCCTGGCAGACCTACACCATGAAGCTCACGGGTAAGGGCACCGCCTCAATCACCTTCTCGCCCGACAAGCGCTTCTTCCTCGACGACGTGCTGGTGACCATCCCCGACAAACCCACGGCCATCACGGCCATCAGCGTGAGCAGCCGCACCGCCGACGGACATTACTATTCGCTCAGTGGCATCGATATGGGCACCGACAAGCACTCGCTGCCCAAGGGCATCTATATCATCAACGGCCGTAAGGTGGTGAAGCGCTGAGTCGTCCGATGAAGGGCGTGAGCGTCGGCCTCATGGCTAAATGATGTAAAAACGATACGCAATCCACGAAAAAGGAGTAACTTTGCACCCGTTATGAGGCGAAAGTTACTCCTTTTTCTTTTTATCGCATTCGCCGTCGGCGCCTTTGCCCGCCATCCCGCAGGAACGGTTGTCGGCCGCTGGACGGGAACGTGGGCCACGGCCATGCAGACGCCGGTGAAGGCCTTCATGCCCTACAACAACCGCATGAGCAACCGGTCGGTGCGCCAGATGGTCAAGGTCTCGGCCGGCGGCAAGGTCATCCGGCTCCAACTCTCCAACATCTTCTCTGACAAGCCGGTCGTCGTGCGGTCGGTGTATATCGCCCACGCCCTCGACTCCTTCCGCATCGAACCGAAGTCGGCCCGCTATCTGAAGTTCTCGGGTAAGGACGAGGTCACCATTCCCGCCGGCCGCAGTCTGTTCTCTGATGCCTTGGTCTTCGACCTCAAACCGATGGAGACAGTGGCCATCACCATCAACTACCTCACGGCGCCGCGCACGCCGACCGTCCACATGGGGTCGCGCACAACGAGCTATATCCTCAAGGGCGAGACGACGCCGGAGACCGACTTCGCCCATGCCTTCCGCTATGAGAAATGGTTCAATATCGCCGCGCTGGAGGTGCTGGGTACGGGCATCCGCACGTTTGCCATCATCGGCAACAGCATCACCGACGGCAAGGGCTCGACGACCGACCAGCAGAACCGCTGGCCCGACGAGATGAGCTTTTATCTCAACGGCCCGATGAGGGAGGCGATGATGGCCAGCGAGAAAAACGCGGGCTATAAGCAGTGGAGCGTGCTTAACCTCGGCATCGGCAACAATCGGGTGCTGTCGGTGGGCTACGGTGAGCCGGCCAAGGACCGCTTCGACCGTGACATCCTTGAGCAGCATGGCGTGACCGACGTCATCATCTTCGAGGCCATCAACGATCTCGGCAACAGCCGCGACGGCGTCACGACGGCCTTGTCGGTCATCGCGCAGTACCGCTTGATGATACAGAAATGCCGCCGTGCCCATCTGCGGGTATGGCTCGCCACCATCACGCCGATGAAGGGCGCAGGCTACTACAGCGTCAACCACGAGGTGGGGCGTCGTCTCATCAACCAGTGGATACGTAAGCAGCGTGACGCCGACGGCTACCTTGACTTCGACCTCCTCATGCGTAATCCCACCAACACCCTCGCTCTGCGGCCGGAGTGGCGTCTGACTGACTGCCTCCACCCCAATGCCCTCGGCTACCGCGAGATGGGACGCTATGCCGCAGAGTATTTTAAAAGCCATTGAGGGGAAACAAGGGGCTCGTGGAATCACTGAATAACGGTCTACCCTTGTTGGTTATTGAACCGGGGAGACTGAGTACGATAGATTTCCATATTGCTGTCGTCGGATTTGTAGATTATGGTATCAATGAAATAAAGGTTTCCATCAATACCGACCAATACATTACCTGGCGTAGCATCGAATATGTCATGAATGCCATTGCTGTAGCACTCTCCATTCATCTGAGGCTCGAAGCCAAGTTCTTGAAGTTCATGGTTGATCTCTGCTTCTGTTGCTTCACGGCTTGAGATAATATAAGACTGCCGGATTACAGCACAAACCTTTCCACTCCTATTCATGGCAAAGCCCACCAAAATGTAGGCGCAGTCGGGGAAATAGAGTTTCTGAGCTTCTAATCGATCAAAGAACGGAGTAAGGTTGTCATCGGAATAGCGAAAGTCGTTTAGTTTATAAACTGTTTCGTTATCCTTGGATAGATATACTTCGTTCTCTGAGCCTCTGTCAGCATAATTGCCAAGTACCTCTACATCATCAATCCAATGGTTATTAGCAACCGCCCAGGCCTTCAGATTCTTGATCTGGATTCCCTTACAAGCCGTTGTTCCCGTAAGCGTTTGAATTGATTCAAGCACTCCTCGTGCGACAGCTTCAGCTTCCTCCAGGATGCTATCGACTGGAGCTTTATTGCATTTACCTTTTTGTGATAATCGTTCAGTATCGGTTCCATTCATTCTTCCTTTCTTTCTTTTTGTTGTGGCAAAGATAATAAATATTAAGTGAACAGCTATGCTTACATGGCTTTTTTTTTGAATCCTCGCATCGTTTTTTTCAGCCTTATGACGACGCGCGACGAACGTCAAACGATCGCATGACGTTCGTCACACGATCGCACGACGAACGTCACACGAATGCGTGACGAACGTCACACGTCGTCAATAGATATTTATTTTAATCGATTGACGATATTCATGCGTTGTGCTTGTGGCTTGATATTCTTTTTTCATTCCTCGAAATAAAATACGACCTCTAATGTTTGCCGTTCTCAAAGAAAACAGCTATCTTTGCGACAAAAGTAAGTTGCTATGGCGATAAAGAAGAAACTATCAAAAAATGAGTTGAGGTCGCTGCTGCCAGCAAAGCTCAGCAAATATGGAGAGTGGTTTTTCTCAGATGACAAAGACAAGCTCTATGTTGAAATTAAGGACATGAGGGCTGTGCTCAAATGAGATATTACCTTGACACCAACATCCTTATATACATGCTTAACCGTAATTCTGACGAGTTGAGTAGGGATGTTGTTGCCATTTTGATGGATTATTCCAATACTTTCCGCACAAGTACGGTTTGTGTCCATGAGCTTATTCACTTGTTTCAAATAGGTAAAGTACCATTGAAACGTAATGGCAAGAATGCAGATATCAGTGAATTCTCAGAGTGGCTTAAAAACATGGGTATTGATATAGTTCCTGTATCTGTAAAGCACCTTGAGAAACTTGCTTCTCTGCCTTTGATGGATGATCATCGGGATCCTAATGACCGTCTTATTATTGCCCAAGCCATTTCAGATAAAGTGGCATTGGTTAGTTCAGACCGAAAGTTTGATAAGTATGTGAAATATGGTTTGGACTTTGTCTTTAACAAAAGATGACCCTGATGCTTGATCCGCACTAATCAACGTAATGTGCCGCCGCCCTCTTCCTCGCTGCAAAAACTCGGGGTTTCTCTTTGCCAATCAGCGAAAATGAGGTAACTTTGCAAGTGCTAATAAAGCATGGTTTATAACAACAAATACAAACATTAACGCAATATCATTATGGCAAAGAAAGCTCTGCTGATGATCCTCGACGGATGGGGACTCGGCAAACACGACCGCGGTGACGTTATCTACAACACACCCACACCTTATCTCGACCTGCTCAACGCTACCTGCGCCCACTCGCAGCTCATGGCTTGCGGTGAGGACGTCGGTCTGCCTAAGGGCCAGATGGGCAACTCCGAGGTGGGTCACCTCAATATCGGCGCCGGCCGCATCGTTTATCAGGACCTCGTGAAAATCAATAAGGCCTGCGAGAGCGGTGACATTCTGAAGAACAAGGAGATTATCTCCGCTTACTCTTATGCTCAGAAGACCGGTAAGCGCCTCCACCTGATGGGCCTCACCTCAACGGGTGGCGTGCACTCCTCGCTCGACCATCTGTTCAAGCTCATCGAGATTTCCAAGGAATACGGACTGAAGAACACCTTCGTACACTGCTTTATGGACGGCCGCGATACCGACCCGAAGAGCGGTAAGGGCTTCATCAAGGACATCCTCGACTGCTGCGAGAAGAACGACGCCCACATCGCCTCCATCGTAGGCCGTTTCTACGCCATGGACCGCGACAAGCGCTGGAACCGCGTCAAGGAAGCCTACGACCTGCTTGTTGAGGGCAAGGGCAAACAAGCCGACGACCTGCTCAAGGCAATGGACGAGAGCTACGCCGACGGCGTGACCGATGAGTTCATCAAGCCGATCAACAACGCCAAGGTGGACGGCACCATTCAGGAAGGCGACGTCATCATCTTCATCAACTTCCGCAACGACCGCGCCCGTGAGCTCACGCAGGTGCTGACGCAGGAGGATATGCCGCAGGAAGGCATGCATACCATCAAGGACCTGCAGTACTACTGCATGACGCCGTACGACGCCAACTTCAAGGGTCTGCACATCCTCTTCCCGAAGGAAGACGTGAAGGATACCCTCGCCGAATATCTCTCAAAGAACGGCAAGCGCCAGCTGCACACCGCCGAGACAGAGAAGTACGCCCACGTGACTTTCTTCCTCAATGGTGGCCGCGAGGAGCCTTTCGCCGGTGAGGACCGCATCCTTGTGCACTCGCCGAAGGTGGCTACCTACGACCTGCAGCCGGAGATGAGCGCCTACGAGGTGAAGAACAAGCTCGTTGGTGCCATCAACACCCAGCAGTACGATTTCATCGTGGTCAACTTCGCCAACGGCGATATGGTAGGCCATACGGGTGTGTACAACGCCATTGCCAAGGCTGTTGTCGCCGTCGACTCCTGCGTGCACGACGTCATCGAGGCTGCCAAGGCCAATGACTATGAGGCCATCATCATTGCCGACCACGGTAATGCCGACCACGCCATCAACGATGACGGTACACCCAACACCGCCCACTCGTTGAACCCGGTGCCGTTTATCTACGTCACCAACAACAACTCGGCAACGGTGAAGGACGGTCGTCTGGCCGACGTCGCTCCTTCTATCCTGCATATCATGGGCCTCGAGCAACCCGCTGACATGACGGGCGAGTGCCTCATCAGTGATAATAAGTAAAGTTCACAATAGCCTCACCTTTGGCCAATGGCCGGGGTGGGGCTTTTTCGTCGCAGCTGTGAGCCTGTGTAGTGGCCGGCCTGGTGCCGGCCACCAGCCTCATGGGAAACAATATGCCGGCGACATCGGCCATAACGGCGGGACCTGCCATGCCTGCGGCTGGTGGCCGGCACCAGGCCGGCCACTACACTGTCACCGAATTGTCTATTATTATGAACGTCAACATAGAACCATCCTGGAAGAAGTATTTGGGCGAGGAGTTTGACAAGCCATACTTCGCCGGCCTCACCAATGCCGTGCGCGAGGAGTATCGCCATCAGCTGTGCTTCCCGCCGGGCCACCTCATCTTCAATGCCTTCAACCTCTGTCCGTTTGACCAGGTGAAGGTGGTGATTATCGGTCAGGACCCGTATCATGAGCCGGGTCAGGCTATGGGACTGAGTTTCTCGGTGCCTGAGGGCGTGATGATGCCGCCGTCGCTCATCAACATCTTCAAGGAGATTAGCGACGACCTCGGTAAGCCGATGCCACAGAGCGGTGACCTCACGCGATGGGCTCGTCAGGGCGTACTGCTGCTCAACGCCACGCTCACCGTGCGCGCGCATGTAGCCAACAGCCACTCCCAACTGGGGTGGAGCATCTTTACCGACGCCGCTATCCGTGCGCTGAGTGCCCACCGCGAGCATATCGTGTATATGCTCTGGGGCGGTTATGCGCGTTCGAAGAAGGCGTTTATCGACGCTTCGCGCAACCTCATCCTCGAGTCGGTGCATCCCTCTCCGCTGTCGGCCAACCGCGGCGGATGGTTTGGTCAGCATCAGTTCTCGCGCTGCAACGCTTATCTCGAGCAGCATGGTCTGACACCAATCGACTGGTAACGCTTTGTCGAACATGAGAGAGTTGCATATCATCGAGGTGGGCAACGTGCTGGTCTCACCCGATATTTTCACCGAATATTTCTGCTGCGACCTCGCCGCCTGCAAGGGCCGCTGCTGCATTGAGGGTGATGCGGGCGCTCCGGTGACGCTTGACGAGATTGGCCTGATGGAGGACAACCTCGATGCGGTGTGGGGTGAGCTGTCGGCCTCGGCCCAGGCAGTCATCGACAAGCAAGGCGTGGCCTATACCGACAACGACGGCGATCTGGTGACGAGCATCGTCGGCGGTCGTGACTGCGTGTTCACCTGTTACCACGATATCACTGATTTTGTTTCCGGTAAGTCTATTCCCAACTGTTGCCTCTGCGCCTTCGAGCGGGCTTACCGTGAGGGCCGCACCAAGTGGTGCAAGCCCATTTCCTGCGCCCTTTACCCCATTCGGGCAAAGGACTTCGGCAACAATGTCATCGGCATCAACTACCACCGCTGGGACATCTGCAAGGACGCTGTGGCGCTTGGCCGCAAGCGCAACATCCACGTTTATGAGTTTCTTAAGGATCCGCTTATCCAGCAGTTCGGCCAAGCGTGGTATGATGAGTTGTGCGAGGTGGCGGAAGAAATTAACAGCCCCACCCCCTCTCGGGCTTAAGCCCGAGAGGGCCCTCCCCCAAATGGGGAGGGTGAAATATGCAAAGAAATAACAATAATCCACAGTTGAAGCCCCATAATTAGAGCCCCACTCCTTTTGCGCTCTCGCAAAGGGGGTGGGGCTCCTATTTTAATGTTTGCGCCACCGGTTTTGGTGTAGTGGCCGACCTCGTGTCGGCCACCAGCTGCTGGTATTGATATTCCCATCGTTAACGGTATTATTCAACATTGCAATGACACGCATCATTCATACCAAGGGCTGGTGGCCGGCACCAGGCCGGCCACTACACTACCGTGAGCATCGTCCGCAACACTAATACCTCAGAATCGCCCCAATAACTAGTGATACATTGACTCTCACTATTGGGGAGAGCCTAATGTATTGCCGTTATTTCTTTGCATATCTCACCCTCCCCATTTGGGGGAGGGCCCTCGCTGGCATAATGCCAGCGAGGGGGTGGGGCCGTAGTTGGGGTTGGGTGGGGCTGTAGGGGGTGGGGCCGTAGTTGGGTGGGGCTTCACTTCCCTTTCCTATATTCCTTTGGCGACATTCCGACATGCTCCTTGAAGAATTTGCCAAGGAAGCTCTGGTTGGGGAAGTGCATGCGGTCGGTAATCTCCTTGATGCTCAGGTTGCTGTTGCGCAGCAATACGCGCAACTCCAGCGTGACGAAGTCGTCAATCCATTGGCTGGGCGTCTCGCGGCTGATGACGCGAATGGTCTCGGAGAGATACTTTGGTGTGATGGACAGCTGTTGGGCGTACCACGACACGCGCCGCTCCTTGCGGAAATTCTCCTCTACCAATTGCATGAACTTAATGAAAATCTCCTCACCCCGGCTGTTCTGCGGACCGTCGGCCTTCATCACATGCCAGATGATGTTACCGGCGTCGTATACAAACGCCTGCATCAGCGCGCGCACGGTGTCGCGGCGGAAACGGTGGGTGGTCTCCCTTATCTTTTGTTGAATGAGGATGTAGAAGCCCTGAATGCTCTTGATGCTTTCGGGCAGCATGGTGAAGACGGGGTGCATACGCGTGAAGAGAAACACCGACGACAGGCCGCGTATGCCCGATAGTATTTCCTTGGTATAGTCTTGCGAGATGAATACGCAGCGGCCTTCGCAGTCGTCGCTGCAGCGCACGTCGGCAATCACCTGGTTGATGCCGACAATGATAATCTGTCCTGCCTTGACGTTGCGCTTGATGGTGTCCACGGTGTATTCTGCCTCGCCCTTGAGACAAAGGGCGAAGAGAAGGCAGTCCATGCGCTTGGCTTGGTCGGGCAGGCGGATGGACCTGATGTCGTCTACCAGTACTACGTCGTCGTGCAGGCGGAGTGCGCTTGCTGCTTGGCTGACGCTGTCGATGGTGATATGTTGCAGTTCTGGGGTCATGGGGTGGATGGGTTTTATGGGGTGGATGGGTAGAATGGGGTTTATGGGGTGGATGGGTTTTATGGGGTGGATGGGTAGAATGGGGTTTATGGGGTGGATGGGTTTTATGGGGTGGATGGGGTGAATGGGGTGAATGGGGTGAATGGGAAGATGGGGCGGGAGCCGATGGAGAGGGCCTGGATGGTGGTTACCTGGGAGGCCTTGAAGCGGTCGTCGCCCTCGATGATGGCGCTGCCCCAGTAGGCGGGGGTGAACAGCGGCCAGGCCTGCTCGTCGATGTCGCCGCTGCAGATGTAGGTGAGACGCCCGAGGCGGATGCGCTCGCCGCGCTTGGCCTCGCGCAGTGTGGCGGTGATGAAGCCGTAGAAGCCTGCGTCGAGGGGTAGGAGCAGCTCCTTGCCGCTGCCCTCGGGGTCGCGAAGGGTGATGGCGCGGGTGATGGCCGGGACGATGCTGGATGGGGTGGATGGGGTGGATGGGGCTGATGGGGTGGATGGGGTGGATGGGGTGGATGGGGTGGATGGGGCTGATGGGGTGGAGGGGGTGGAGGGGGTGGATGGGGGGGAGGGGGTGGAGGGGGGGAGTGGGGGGGAGGGGG
>Ga0256404_1009490_pt1 | contig 13914 bp, 9 predicted proteins | sample RumenRJG_01DNA_FD_185990 | JGI IMG/M metagenome (GOLD analysis project Ga0256404, IMG submission 185990) | Bovine rumen microbial communities from Lethbridge, Alberta, Canada - RJG_01 | ecosystem: Host-associated > Mammals > Digestive system > Stomach > Rumen | place: Canada: Alberta | collected...
CACAGTTATCTTAAGTATATTATATAAAATTAGAGAGAAATTAAAAAGAAGGAATATGATAATATACTAGTCAGTATTAAATACAAAATCTCTCTTGTAACTGACTATATATATCATACAAGGTTAATATGAAAATAGCAGTAGCAGGTACAGGATATGTTGGTCTCTCTTTAGCAACACTACTTTCAACATCTAACGAAGTAGTTGCTCTTGATATTATTGAAGAGAAAGTTAAAATGATAAACAACAGAGTATCTCCTATTAAAGATAAATACATAGAAAAATATTTTAAAGAAAAAGAACTAAATTTAAAAGCCACATTAGACTATATGGAAGCCTTTACTGATGCCAAATATATAATTATTTGTACACCAACAAACTATAATGACAAACTAAATAATTTTGATACTTCTTCTGTTGAAGATATTCTAAAAAAAGCATTAAGTTTAAATATTGATTCAACAATTATTATTAAATCTACTATTCCAGTAGGTTATACGAAAGCAATAAGAAAAAAGTATAATTCTAATAATATAATCTTTTCTCCAGAATTTTTACGCGAAGGACATGCCCTATATGATAACCTATATCCTTCAAGAATAATAGTAGGAGATAAATCAAATAAAGGAAAAGAATTTGCTAATCTTTTAAAAAACGTTAGCTTAAAAGAAAACGTTGAAATTAAACTAATGGATTCAACTGAAGCAGAAGCTGTAAAATTATTTTCTAATACTTATTTAGCCATGAGAGTAGCTTATTTCAATGAATTAGATACTTATGCAGAAGAAAATAATCTAAATACTAGAGATATTATAGATGGTGTTTGCCTTGATCCTAGAATTGGTTCTCATTATAATAATCCATCTTTTGGTTATGGGGGATATTGTCTACCAAAAGATACTAAACAATTACTTGCTAACTACAAAGATATTCCAGAAGAATTAATTAAAGCCATCGTTAAATCAAATGAAACTAGAAAAAAATATATTGCTGATAAAATTTTAGAAAGCAATCCAAAAGTAGTAGGAATATATAAATTAACTATGAAATCAAGCTCTGACAATTTTAGAGCTAGTGCAATAATCAGTATAATAAACTTAATAAAAGATAAAACAAAAGTAATTATTTATGAACCAACTCTTAATAAAGATAAATATGAAAACATTGAAGTAATAAAATCATTAGACGAATTTAAAAATAAAGCAGATATAATTCTAGCAAATAGACTAGAAGATGAAATAAAGAATGTAACAGAAAAAATATATACAAGAGATATTTATTCTAGGGATTAGGTGATAAGATGAAATATAAAGTAGATATAATAATACCTATATATAACTCATTAGAATGGTTAAAGTTATGTATAAAAGCACTTTTTACCAATACTAATTATGATATATTAGGTAAAGTTTATTTAATAGATGATTGTTCAGAAAAAAATGTAATAGACTTTTTAAAAATAATACAAAGAAAATATGGAGATATGGTAGAAGTTATAAGAAATAAAAAAAATCAAGGTTTTGTTAAAAATTGCAATAAAGGTATGAAAATATCTAAAAATGATTTTGTTTTATTACTTAATACAGATTGTATTTTATCAAAAAATGCAATTGAAAAAATGGCCAATAATATGTCAAAAGATAAAAAAATAGGTTTAATGTGCCCAATTTCCTCAGTAGCAGCAAACTTATCATATTCAATTCCTGAAGGATTAAGCTTTATGAAAGTTAACGAAATATTTGAAAGTCAATTTAAAGGAAAAATATTTGATGCTTGTACAGTTGTTGGAAATTGTTTAATGATTAGTAGAGATTGCATAAATAAAGTTGGCTACTTTGACGAAATATATGAAAAAGGTTACACTGAAGAAACTGATTATCAATTTAAAGCATTAAAAAAGGGATTTAAGGCTAAGGTTACGATTGATACCTATGTATATCATGAATGCAGAGTTTCTTTTGGAGAATCAAAAAAGCAATTGGACATCAGAGCAAAACATTTAGAAATATTTTTTAATAGATATGGTAAAGACTACAATAGATTAATGGAAAAATATCAGAAAAATAATCCAATAGATTATATAAATAAAAATATAAACTATAACAATCTTAAATTTAAGAATATTTATGAATTTAAGAAAAAGGATAAAAATATTCAAAATTTGGTTAATTATTTTAATCAATTAATAATCGATGGATTTGATATACAATTTTTAACAAAAAATAAAAAATTATTAAATTATAATGGAATAATATTATTCAATCCAAAAGATGTTAGAAAATTTAAATTATAAGCAGGTGATTATAATGAAAGAAAAATTGAAAATAGTAATATTTATTACACTAATAGTAACAATAGTTATTAATTTTAATGTATATGCGATTAATGAACAACAAATTGATAATTCTTACAATGAAGAATCTTTAGATCAAAATGCTAATAAAAATGATAGTTCACTTATTAAAGAAAACACAAATATTGAAGAATCTACTGTTAACTCAGAAAAAAAAGAAACTGAATCAATAGTTAAAGAAAATAATTCAAAAAATATAAGTAATGAAGATTCATTGGTTCAAAAAAGAGAAGAGACTCCAACAATAGTATATGAATCGCATATTCAAACATATGGCTGGCAAGGAGAAAAGCAAAATGGTGAAATATCGGGTACAACAGGTCTAAGCAAACGTTTAGAAGCTATAAAAATAAGTTTGCAAAATGTCGATGGAGATGTTGAATATATTGGTTATACTCAAACATATGGTTGGCAAAATTGGGTTTCAAATGGTGAGATCGCAGGAACAGTTGGAGAAAGTAAACGTTTAGAAGCTATAAAAATAAAATTAACAGGAAATATAGCAAATGAATATGATATTTATTATAGAGTTCATATACAAAGTTATGGTTGGTTAGGCTGGGCAAAAAATGGAGCAACAGCTGGAAGTGCAGAACTTGCTAAAAGAATAGAAGCAATAGAAATAAAACTAGTTAAAAAAGACAGCGGTGAAGTAACAGGTAATAGCTACGTTTATAAAAAAGAAAAACTTCAATATACATCTTATGTCCAAAAAAAAGGTTGGCTTGATTATGTAAATGAAAATCAAACAAGTGGAACTATTGGACAAGCATTAATGGTAGAAGCAATAAGTATAAACTTATTAGATATTGAAACACCAGGCTTGATAGAATATCAAGCATATGTGGAAAATAATGGCTGGGAAAGCGATTGGAAAGAAAGCGGACAAATATCTGGAACAATAGGTCAAGCAAAAAAAATAAAAGCAATAAGAATGAGATTAACTAAAGATTTGGCAGAAAAATATGATATTTATTATCGAACACATCTACAAGGATTTGGTTGGTTAGGTTGGGCCAAAAACGGAGAAATAGCAGGAACGATGGATTTTGATTTTCGGGTAGAAGCTTATGAAATAAAGTTAGTTAAAAAAAATACTGGTGAAGCAACTGGAAATAGCGAAGAAGAAAAAGAAACTAATATTACCTATCAAGCTCATGTACAATCTATAGGAAATCAAAATATTGTATCTGAAGGCCAAATAGCAGGAACAACAGGTCAAAGAAAAAATTTAGAAGGATTAATAATAAATTTAAATACTACTCTAACAGGAAATGTAGAATATCAATCATTTATAGAAGATAGCGATTTTGGAGAATGGCAAAAAAACGGAGAATTAACTGGAACAACAGGTCAGCATAAAGCAATTCAGTTAATTAAAATAAGATTAACTGATCAACTTTCAGAAAAATATGATATTTATTATAGAGTTCATAGTGAAAAATATGGTTGGTTAGGTTGGGCTAAAAATGGAGAAACAGCAGGAGCAAGCTATTATAACATTCAAGCAATAGAAATAAAATTATATTTAAAAATTGATTCTGCCCACAAAAACTTAAATACAAATAATCATTATTTAGAAACAGGCTTTTATAAAGATAATAATACTGGCTATACTTATTATAAAGATAAATATGGAAATAATGCCACGGATTGGATTAATATAATGGGCACTAAATATTTTTTTAATTCGCTTGGTGTAATGATAGGTAAAGATGTAAGAAAAGTTATTGATGTTTCAGCTTATCAACAAGATATTGATTGGGATAAAGTAAAAAATGAGGGAAACATTGATGGAGTAATTGTTAGAATAGCTGCGGGATGTGAACTAGAAGATTCTAAATTAGCAAGGAATATTTCAGAGTTAAAAAGATTAAATATTCCATATGGAATATATATTTACAGTTATGCAGAAAATAAAAATGAAGGTAATTTATATGGCAATTTTACTGTTCAAATGATAAAAAAATATTTATTAAATCCAACATTAGGAATATATTTAGACTTAGAAAGTAATAATATTACAAGTTATATGGGAATTAGTCAATATACAGAAGTTATTAAAGGATTTACAGACATTTTATTTGCTAATGGTTACGGAAACATAACGAAGATTTATACATATAAAACATATGCTGATACAGCTCTTAATTCTGATTACATTAGAAATCAAATAACTTGGATTGCTCAATACAATCATTTTTGTACATATACGGGTTCATATAATGCATGGCAATACTCTAGCAAAGAATTAATCCCGGGAATAGTTGGTAACGTAGATGCCAGTGTTTGGTTCACAAAATTCTAAAAATAGATAGAAAGTATAATTCTAACTATTTTTTTTTACTTATATTACAATATTTGTTATAATAAAATTACTAATTGATGAAAGTGTGATAAGATGAAAAATAAAATTTGCGTCTATACATGTATTACAGGAAGTTATGATAACTTAAAAGAAATATCAAATATAGAAAAAGGAATAGATTATTACTGTTTTACCAACAATAAAAAAATAAAATCAAATACCTGGAATGTTATCTATATCAATGATAATAATCTTACCGATATACAACTAGCTAGAAAAATAAAAATACTAGGTCATCCAAAAATTAATAATAAATATGAAATTTATGTTTGGATGGATGGAATTATATTTTTTAATAAAAGTATAAAGCAATTTATAAGTAAATATTTAGGTAAAAATGATTATTTTGTTGCCTTTAAACATAATTGCAGAAATTCTATTAAAGAAGAATGTTTAGCATGCATTGAATCAGGAAAAGAAAATATTAGCAATGTAAAAAAAATATTATCTTTTTATGAAAAAGAAAATTATAAATTTGATAATAACTTAATAGAAAGTACAGTCTTTATAAAAAGAGGTAATAACAAAATTATAAAAGAAACAATGAAGTTATGGTTTTATATGATAATGAATTATAGCATTAGAGACCAATTATCATTTAACTATTGTATATTTAAAACAGATATGAAAGTTAAATGGATTAATGAAAATGTTTGGAATAATAAATGGTTTAGCTGGAATAATCATCATAATTATAAAAATAGTCTTGATAAAATTATAATTACCTATAACAAAGATACTAAAGTCGACCTAAATTCATTCTATATATGGAACTTAGAAAAAAATAATGATATTTTTAAGGCAAATATAGTAACATCAAAAGAAACAAATAAAATAGTATTTAATCTTCCACATACACCTTTTATTTATATAAAAAAAATTTTAATTAACAATAAAAAGGAAACAAACATTACTTTTTTTAATGAAATTGATTATAATGATGGATACGCTTTTTACAATGAAAATGGAGCATTTGAAATATATGATAAATTTAATAAAGATGATTCAATAAATATTCAGCTTGAAATGAAAATAATGAATATGTATGAAATTGTAGAACTACAAAATTATTTAATTAATTTACTAAACAAAAAAAATGTAGAAATAAATAATTTAAATCTTGAATTAATTTCAATAAAAAATAAAGTCGATAAATTGGAAAAAGAGAATAAAAACATAAAAGACGAAATGAATAAGATTTTAAATAGTAAAAGATGGAAATTATTTGATAAATTAAATTTTAATAAAAAAGGAAGAAAATAATATGAATTATAATATTGATGATTTTAAAATTAATAACAATAAAATTTATATAAATGGATGGGCACATTTTGAGAAATACAAAATAATAATCCAAAGTGGTGAAGAAAATAAATATTTAGATAATTACACCTCAAGGTATGATATAAATATGTTGTTTCATGAGAAAATAGAAGATAATTTATATGGCTTTAAACAAGAAGTAGAATTCAATAATAAAATAAAAAAAGTAAATATTTATATCATTACGAATGATGAAAAAATACTAATTAGAACTATTGATAACAGAAAAATTATTAATTACATAAGAAATATTAAAAAAATTTTAGGTAAAGTAAAAAGAATAATAATGTTTTTATGGCGAGAATATCATTTCTTAGTACCTCCAAAAATGTGGGGAAAATATTTTAAAATTATCTTTAATAGAAAGCAAAAATTAGAAGTATTTAATCCTGAAATAGATAGTGAATATAATACGTGGTTAACAAGGCAAACATATTTAAAAGATGATAATAAAAAGAAAAATATTACAATAGTTGGGACAGAAAAGCATGATTATATAGACTATGTTATAGAAAATAATTTGAAAGAAATTATTTCAAAAATAAATACTGATTATGTATGTCTAATAGAAGGAAATATAAAATTTATTAACTACTTTTATTCAGAATTAAATAGTGTGCTTGATAAAAATTATGATTTGATTTATTTTGATAATGATTTAATTAGAAATAATAAATATTGCAGTCCGAATCTAAAACCAGACTGGTCAAGAGATACACTTTTAGGAGTTAATTATATTGGAAATTGCATTGTAATTAAAAAAAATATATTAAAAAAATATGCAGATAATAATTCAAGTATTTATCAAATATTACTTAATTTAATAGGCAAAACAAACAATATTATGCATATATCTAAAATTATGTACCATGATTATGGTAATATAAAAAACGAAATAAAAGAGGTAGAAAAATATCTAGAAAAAAACAATATAAAAGCAAAAGTTAAAAAAAATACAGATGGTATAACAAATACAATTTCCTATGAAATTATAAAAAAACCACTTGTATCTATTATTATACCTACTAAAGACCATGCTGATATACTAGATAACTGTTTAAAATCAATTTATGAAAAAACAACATATAAAAATTTTGAAATAATTTTAATTGATAATAATAGTACTGAAAAGGAAACTTTCAATTTAATAAAAAAATATGAAAAAAAATCAAATTTTAAATCAAAACGAATTGAATGTGAATTTAATTATTCATATTTAAATAATGAAGCAGTAAAAATATCTAAAGGAGATTTTATAGTACTATTGAATAATGACATTGAATTAATTAGTGGCGATTGGCTTGAAAAGATGCTTGGCTATGCTCAACAACCACATATTGGTGCTGTAGGAGCAAAACTCATATTTGAAGATAATACTATTCAACATGCGGGAATAATAATGGGAAAAGGAGGTTTAGCTGGCCACGCACATTATGGAAAAGACAGAAGTTTTATTTCTCACCAATTTGAATTAAAAATACCATATGATTATAGTGCTTGTACAGCAGCCTGCTTAATGGTAGAAAAAAAGAAATATAAAGAAGTAAATGGTTTAGAAGAAAAATTGAAAGTAGCTTTTAATGATGTTGATTTCAACTTAAAATTACTAGAAAAAGGTTATAATAATATATTTCTTCCAAATGTTATGTTATATCACTATGAATCAAAATCAAGGGGACTAGATACAACGCCAGAAAAGCAAAAAAGATTTGTTCAAGAATGGTCCTTTATTACTAATAAATGGGATAAATATATTAAGCATGATAAATTTTATAATGATAATTTTAGTAAAGATTATGATTATATGTTAAAATGAAAGAGGTGGTTATAATGAAAAAAAATGATGTTATAGATATTTATAAAAATATTGATAAAAAAATTGATACAAATATAAAAAAAATATCAGTAATTATACCAAATTACAATTATGAAAAATTTATAGAAGAAAGAATTGATTCAGTTTTAAATCAAACATATCCAATATACGAATTAATAATTTTAGATGATAAATCTACAGATAATAGTGTAGAAATAATTGAAGAAAAAATTAAAAACATTAAAAAAATACCTGTAAAATTTATTCAAAGCAAAAAAAATAGTGGCTGCCCTTTTATTCAATGGAATAAAGGAATAAATGAGTCAAGTGGTGATTATTTTTGGATTGCTGAAGCAGATGACAGTGCTGATTGCCATTTTCTAGAAACAACTATGAAAGCTTTTAATGATAAAGATGTTGTCTTATCATACACTGAGTCTGCTAGGATTGATGAAAATAATAAAGTAATTGCAACTAACTCTCAAGATTTATACAATATTTATAATACTGATAGATGGAATAGTTCTTATGTTAATGATGGAATAGATGAAATAAAAAATTACCTAAGTATTACTAATACTATATTAAATGTTTCTAGTGTAGTTTGGAAAAATGATAACTATAATGATATCTTAAAAGAAGCTCAAAATTATAAAGTTGCTGGAGACTGGTATATTTATTATAAAGTACTTGAAAGAGGAAAATTAGCTTTTAGTAATAAACCATATAATTATTTCAGAAAACATAGTAAATCAGTTAGCACAGTAGTAAAAGCTGATATAGAATATAAAGAAATTTGTAAATTACAGGAAGAAATTGCAAAAAAATATGATTTAAGTATGCAGACATATATGATGCAAAGAACAAGAAGGCATTATATGGATGCAAACGTTTCAAAAGATGTAAGAAAGAAAAGAGTAGCTTGGGTTATCCCTCATCCAGGGAAAGGATCAGGTGGACATAGAACAATAATTCAAAATGTAAATGCATTAGTAAAAGCAGGTTATGAATGCGACATATATGTTGAAGAAGACTATTTATCTACTAGTGAAATAGTAAAAGAAAAAATAGACTCTTATTATGGATATTGTGCTTGTAAAGTGTATGTAGGTATTGTATTAAGGCAAGAATATGATTTATTATTTGCAACAGGTTGGACGACAATCGATTTTGTAAAAAATGTTGAGTGTGCTAAAAAAGCATATTTTATTCAAGATTATGAGCCGTGGTTCTTACCTATGGGAGACAACTATATTAAAACAGAGAACTCTTATAGATTAGGTTATTCTCCAATTACTATAGGTAAATGGTTGTCGCATAAAATGATTTCAGAATTTGGATTAAATTCACAATATTTTGACTTTTGTGCCGATTTAAACATATATAAGAAATTGGATAATATTGAAAAAGAAAATGCTATTTGTTATATTTACCAACCAGAAAAACCAAGAAGATGTGATCAAATTGGATTGAGTGCCCTAAAAATAGTTAAAGCAATCAAACCAGATGTAAAAATATATTTATATGGATCAAATACAAAAAATTTAGTACCATTTGAAGCTGAAAAACTTGGAATTATTCCAATTGAAGAATGTAACAAATTATATAATAAATGTAAAATAGGTTTTTGTATCAGTGCTTCTAATCCATCAAGAATACCATTTGAAATGATGGCAGCAGGTTTACCAGTTGTTGAAATTTATAAAGAAAATAATTTGTATGATTTTCCAAAAGGTGCTATTAAACTTGCTGAACCAACTCCTGAAGCAATAGCAACATGTATTATTGACTTATTGGATAATGAAAAAGAATTGAAAAAAATGTCTGAGCTTGGTTATAATTATATGAAAGATTATCCTTTAGAAAAAGGCTTTGAACAATTTGTAGAGGCAGTTAATAATTTATTTAGCAATAAAGAAATTACTACTAATATTAAGAAAACATATGATGATGAACCTTATAGAGCAAGTAAAGAAATAAAAGAACAAGCAAAAGAAATTTTAAAATCAAATAATATCATAGCATCTGGCGGAGCTTCTAGAAGAAGATTAAGAAGATTTAAGCGTAAATCTAAAAATTATATGAAAGGAGCATTAACAAGAATTATAAATGGAATCGAAAAAATATAAAGGAGATAAAATGAAGGAAAAAGAAGATTATGCTATTAAAGTAGAGCATATGACAAAAAAATTTAAACTTTATTATGATAAACCCAGTACTCTAAAAGAAAGACTTGTATTTTGGAACCATAAAAAAGCAGAGGATAGAACTGTTTTAAAAGATATAAATTTAGAGATAAAAAAAGGAGAAACAGTTGCTTTAATTGGTGTTAATGGTAGTGGTAAATCTACACTTCTTAAATTAATGACAAAAATTATTTATCCAACAACTGGAAAAATAATAACAAATGGTAAACTAACATCTTTATTAGAGTTGGGAGCAGGATTTCATCCTGATTTTACCGGAAGAGAAAATATATATTTTAATGCTTCGATATTTGGATTAACAAAAACCGAAATTGAATCTAGAATAAATGATATTATAGAATTCTCTGAATTAGGAGAATTTATTGATAGTCCTGTTAGAACATATTCATCTGGAATGTACATGCGTTTAGCTTTTTCCGTTGCCATAAATGTTGATGCAGAAATACTATTAATCGATGAGATATTAGCTGTTGGTGACCAACATTTTCAAGATAAATGTTTTGCAAAATTAAATGAACTAAAAAATAGTGATAAAACGATTGTAATCGTTAGTCATAGCCTTGGTTCTGTTAAACAATTATGCGATAGAGCAATTTGGATTCACGAAGGAAAGGTTAGACTTGATGGCAAAACTGATGAAGTTATTAAAGAATATTTAAAAGTTTGTGGGTGATAAAAGTGCTAAAAAATTTATATCAATATAGAGAATTATTAAAAAGTAATATTAAAAAAGAAATACGTGGAAAATATAAAGGTTCATTCTTAGGCGTTTTATGGAGCTTTGTAAATCCATTACTAATGACTTTAGTATATGCAATTGTTTTTCCATTTATTTTAAGATCTGGACCAGAACACTACGTAACATACATTGTTATTGGTATATTGCCTTGGAATTTTTTTACAACAGTTATATCTCAAGGTACATTTACTATTTTAGGTAATGCAGGAATTATAAAAAAGGTATATTTTCCAAGAGAAATATTACCTATCTCAGTTGCAACTAGTAATCTTGTTAATTTTTTAATATCATTACCAATAATTTTTATTTTTTTAATATTCAGTGGAATAGGATTTAGTATAAATATATTGTTATTACCATTTGTTATTATTACTCAATATATTTTATCCTTAGCAATTATTTTAATAACAAGTGCAATCAACGTTTATATAAGAGACCTAGAATACATTATCAATTTTTTTATTAATATGTTATTCTATGCAACTCCAATTCTTTACTCGAGTGATTTATTTGGAAGTAAAGCTTGGATATTAAAATTAAACCCAATGACTACAATTATAAATTCTTACAGAGATATTTTATATAGCAAAGTCACACCAGATTTATTAGCGTTATTAATTGTTTTAGGTTTAAGTATCCTATTATTATTTATTGGTATTTCAATATTTAGAAAATTAGAAAAAGGCTTTGCTGAGGAGGTTTAATATGAAAGAAAAAGCAATTAAATATTATAACGAAATAAAAAAATTTTATACTTATAATAAAAAATGGTTGTTTTCAGTATTAATTATCTCCTTTTTAGTCTATGGAGTTAAAATTTCACATTACAGTATTGGAATTGACACTGAAAAAACAATTAATGACATAAATTTTTATCATAGATTTTGGTTGGGTTTAGGTAGATGGTCTGTTGTTATTTTTGGAAAATTTTTTTATTATCCAAATAGATATAACCCATTTATTACAAGTTTATTAATTCCAATATTTTTATCTTTCTTTGTTTTTTTAATGAGTTACTTGTTTTGCAAAATTGTTAATAAAAGAAAATATGATAAATACATAATTTTATTTTTAGGCTCTATAATTTTAACTAGTCCTGCAATTTTAGAAATGATGAATTTTTTATTAATGAGTGCAGAATTTTCACTAGGATTCGTTTTTTTAGGCATTTCAGTAATACTAACTTATTTTAGTATATATATAAAATCTAAAAGCAAAATTTTAATGACTTTAAAATTTCTTTTAACAATATGTTTTTTAAGTTTAACTTTTGGATTTTATCAAGCATTCTTTCAATTATATATTGGTTTAGTTGCAATTATGTTTATTTTTGAAAAAAACTTTTCTAGTAATGATAGAACTCTAAAAAATGATATGATGATTATTTGTAAAATGATATGTATATTTTTAACTTCATTATTGTTATGGAAATTTATAACTTTTTGTTTTAAAAATTTATACAATCTACCAACATCAAGTTATTTAAGTGATCAAATAACATGGGGTAAAATTAGCGTGAATGATTCTATCCAAAATATATTAGATTTTATAAAATCTATTATTTTTCCTAATATTAAAAACTCATTATATAATTATTCTTATTTCATAATTATAGTTTTGTCTGTTATTTTTATAATAAAGAAAATGAAAAATGAAAAAAAATTCCCATTAATCTATTTTATTTCTTTATTATTTATATTAATTTCTCCGTTTATTATTTCTATTATTTTAGGGTATGGTGTTGCTAATAGAGTAATGATTAATATTCCAGTGGTTGTTGCTTGCATTTTTGTTTTATTTTTTACTGATAAATATACTTCTATTTATGAAAAATATATTTTATGCTTTCTTGTTATTTTTACTTTTTTAATACAGTTTAAAACATCATATGATCTTTTGTATAGTGATTTTATTAGATATGATGAAGATAAAAGACTTATTCAAGATATATTTATAAAGGTAGATATGTTAGAAGGATTGAATGGAAATAGGGAAAAGAAAAAAATAATTTTTACATCAGCACATTCTTCTAAATCTCCAGGTGCTTCTTTTAAAGGTGATTGTATGGGATATTCTTTTTTTGAATGGGATTTAGGAAGTCCTCTATCTAATAATGATAGGATATTTGGTTTAGCAAAGACAATGGGATACAGGTATATTATGCCAACATCAAAAGATATAAAAAAAGCTCAAAAAATAAGCAAAAGTATGAATTCTTATCCAGATAAAGGTTCCATAATAATAAATAATAATAATGTTATTGTGAAATTGTCATAATTATATTGGAGGTAATGATTATGGAAAGTAATAAAAAAAATGATATTTTATATGTTGTTATTCCTTGTTATAACGAAGAAGAAGTAATAGAAGAGACAACAAAGCAATTAAAAGATAAATTAAAAGAATTAATAAAAGAGAAAAAAATTAATTCAAAAAGTAAAGTAATGTATGTAAATGATGGCTCAAAAGATAAAACTTGGGAATTAATAAAAAAAATAAATAAAGAAGATAATATGTTTACAGGTATTTCATTATCACACAATAGAGGACATCAAAATGCACTTGTAGCAGGATTATTGACAGCAAAAAATTATGCTGATGTGGTAATTAGTATGGATGCCGATTTACAAGATGATATAAATGCCATGGATAAAATGTTAGAAAAATACTATAACGGATATGAAATAGTATATGGTGTTAGAAGTAAAAGAGCTAAGGATACCTGGTTTAAAAAAACTACAGCTGAAGGATTTTATAAATTTATGGAAAAATTGGGCGTAGATTGTGTGTATAATCACGCTGACTATAGATTAACTTCTAAAAGAGTTTTAGAAGAATTTTCAAATTTTAAAGAAACAAATTTATTTTTAAGAGGAATATTTCCATATATGGGTTTTAAATCTGATATTGTATATTATGAACGGAAAGAAAGATTTGCTGGTGTATCAAAATATCCACTTAAAAAGATGTTAAATTTTGCTTGGGATGGAATCACATCATTTAGTGTAAAACCATTAAGATTAATATGCACATTAGGTTTAATAGTTATATTTATTAGCATTATAATCATGATATATTCTCTAATTAGATATTGTTCTGGAAATACAG
>Ga0256404_1009491_pt1 | contig 13913 bp, 15 predicted proteins | sample RumenRJG_01DNA_FD_185990 | JGI IMG/M metagenome (GOLD analysis project Ga0256404, IMG submission 185990) | Bovine rumen microbial communities from Lethbridge, Alberta, Canada - RJG_01 | ecosystem: Host-associated > Mammals > Digestive system > Stomach > Rumen | place: Canada: Alberta | collected...
CAACTACATCAGGACTTACAACTACGAACGCTGCCATTCGGCGATCGGCGACATCCCGCCAGCCGAAGCATACTTCCCAGCCATGTTGCTGGATGCAGCGAAAGCAGCCGCCTGATTCACTATAAAAGCATCGGATTTTTGTCTTGACAAGCGTGCCATTATAGTTTGGGTACGTCATGTTATTAGGCACTTACGTTCGGCGTGCCATCCTGGAAGAGATACGGCGTGAGATCGTACTGGAACGACGTGTAGCCGTTCGGATGCGTGCCGAGCAAATGGCCGTTGATGAAAACCTTGGAGTTCATGTAGACGCCGTCAAAATCGATCAGCACCTTTTTGTCGCCGACATCGGGCAGCGTGAACGTCTTGCGATACCAGCCGACGCCGCCGTTCAGGAAGCCGCCGCCGCTGCCCGCCGGCGACGTTTCGTCAAAAGGGAATTCGATGCTCCAATCGTGCGGCACGTCAAGCGTCCGCCAGCCGCTGTCATCGAACGACGGGACTTCCGGATGCACGAGCTCGCCGAGGCAAAATCGCCAGTTGCGATTGAAAAGCGCACGCCGCGCCACGCCCGGCGCCTCCGTCGCGTCCGCCGCCTTCGCCTCGCAGACCGACAGCATGACGTTCGTGTCCTGCGGCACGGTCACTCCCGTCGCCAGCGGCAGCACGGAAAGCGCGAGCGGCAGTGCCATCTTCTTCCATTTCATCTTCATCATGATTTCGTCCCCTCTATGATTTGTACGTTTCTTGCACGGATTCCTGTTTGGTCTCTTGTTTATCCTGACTTTATCATACAAGGGCGTGTCCTTCAATTATTCCATCGTCTTATGGTCGGTTGGTTCAAAGATGTGCTCGTTTCTGAAAGAGTTGTGAATCAACCGTACACGAGCACGCAGGACGCGCAACGTGCGCACAAAAAAATCCGGCCGCCGTGAAAGGAATTCACGGCGACCGGGTTTCCGGCATCTTCAAAAGACAGTGACCATATAATTACCGTATCCTTGACGGTAATCGCACATACGATTTATAATAAAGTCAACCGAAAAGGAGGAAATCACCATGGCAACAGCAACCGCATCCAAAATGAATTTTACGTTCAAGCTCGACCGCACGCTGCGTGACCAGTTCAGCAACGTCTGCGACGGGCTCGGCATTTCGATGTCAGCAGCGCTCACGGCGTTCGTGAAACAGACCATCCGCCAGCAGGGTGTGAGCTTTTCTCTGCTCGATGAAAACGGCTTCAACGCCGCCGATGCCGCCGAGCTCTCGCGCCGCGTCGCAGAAATCCGCACGGGCAAAGCGAACCTCCATCGTCACGAACTCATCGAGGTGACAGACTGATGCGGGATTTGTGCTGGCACGACCGTGCGTGGGATGAATACGTAGCTCTGCAGGAAAATAAGCGCCTCGTCAAGAAAACCAACAACCTCATCAAGGACATCCGCAGAAACGGATACGGTGGCCTTGGCAAATTCGAATTGCTCAAGGGCGACCTTTCCGGCTTCGCGAGCGTCCACATCGACAAGAAGAACCGCCTCGTCTTCTGTATGGATGACGAAAGTGTTACGATCGTCGCCTGCGGAGAACATTATTCCGACAAATAAGATTCCTCCACGTCTTTCAAAAACGCTTCGTGCACGCGCGTGTCGCAGCCGAGCTCAGGGTGGAATGCGAGCGCGATCTGATGCGCTTGCTTTACTGCGACGATGTTGCCGTCGACGCGCGCGAGGACGGTGACGTCCGGCGCGGCCGCCTCAATGAAGGGGGCGCGGATGAAGCGCATCGGGAACGCGCCGAGGCCTTTGATAGGCTGCACGGTCGAAAAGCTGCCGAGCTGCCGCCCGTAGGCGTTGCGGCGCACGCGGACGTGCAGCGTGCCGAAGCCCGGGTACGGGCTCTCGTCCTGCGTCGTGTCCTCGGCGAGCAGGATGAGGCCGGCGCACGTCGCGAGCACGGGAAGGCCGCCCGCGATGCGGCGCTGGAGCTCGTCAAACATGCCGAGGTCGGCGAGGAGTTTTTTCTGCACCGTGCTCTCGCCGCCCGGCAGCACAAGGCCGTCAAGCGGCGCGTCGAGGTCGCTGCGCTTGCGCAGTTCGCGGCACTCCGCGCCAAGCGGCCGCAGCATCTGTTCGTGTTCGATGAACGCGCCTTGGAGCGCAAGCACGCCGATCATTTGCCGCGCTCCGCCATCAGCGTCGCGATCTCGTCGACGTTGATGCCGACCATCGCCTCGCCGAGGTTTTCCGAGAGCTTCGCGATGCGCTTCGCGTCCGTGTAGTTCGTGACGGCCTGCACGATGGCCGCCGCGCGCTTCGCCGGGTCGCCGGATTTGAAGATGCCGCTGCCGACGAAGACGCCTTCCGCGCCGAGCTGCATCATGAGCGCCGCGTCCGCCGGCGTCGCGACGCCGCCCGCCGCGAAGTTCACGACAGGCAGTCGCTTTTCATCATGGACGGATTTCACGAGCGCATACGGCACCTGGAATTCTTTTGCGGCTTCAAAAAGCTCGTCGTCGCGCAGGCTTGCGACGCGCGCAATCTCCTGCTGGATCTTCCGCATGTGATGGACGGCCTGCACGACGTCACCCGTGCCCGGCTCGCCTTTCGTGCGGATCATCGACGCGCCTTCCGCGATGCGCCGCAGCGCCTCGCCGAGGTCGCGCGCGCCGCAGACGAACGGCACGCGGAACTGCGTCTTGTCGATGTGATAGACGTCATCGGCCGGCGTCAGCACTTCGCTCTCGTCGATGTAATCGATCTCGATGGCCTCGAGCACTTGCGCCTCCACGAAATGGCCGATGCGGCATTTCGCCATGACGGGAATGGAGACGGCGTTCTGGATTCCTTCGATCATCGCGGGATCACTCATGCGCGACACGCCGCCCGCCGCGCGAATGTCGGCCGGGATGCGTTCGAGCGCCATGACGGCGCACGCACCGGCCGCTTCGGCGATCTTCGCCTGCTCCGGCGTCGTGACGTCCATGATGACGCCGCCCTTCAGCATCTGCGCGAGCTGCTTGTTGAGTTCATATTGATCTTTTGTAGTCTGTTCTGCCATACATCATCGCTCCTTTGCTTGATGCGCTCAGTATACGGCAGGACTGACATGATGAAAATATCCAGTCTCGAAATAAAAAGCAAGGCCAGATGTGGCATAAACGCCGCATCTGGCCTGTTTTATGTTTCTAAATCCACGTGCATCTCATGCCACATCCGTCTCAGACGTTTTCGAGCAGCCGGATCTCGTGGTTCAAAATGTACATTTCCTTATACGGCGCGCGCCCGTTCACGAGCTTGTCGAATGCGAGCTCCATGGCGCGGTGGCCCTGGCGGTACGGGTGCTGGTAGAGCACGGCCTTGATAATGCCTTCTTTCATCATCTCGACCGTCGACGGCACGCTGTCGAACGCGATGACGGTCGGACGGTGCTCGGGCGCGAGCTCCTTGACGGCGCGGCATGCGCCGTAGACGCCGCCCGCGACGAGGAACAGCGCGGTGATCTGCGGGTGCGTGCGCAGCATCGCCTTCGTGCGCTCGAACGACGTGAACTCGTCGTCATCGTTCTCGATGACGGCCTCGATCGTGAGGCCGGGCGATCGCTTCATGCGCCGCTCGAAGCCTGCGAGCCGCGCGCGGTGGCCGCTGATGCGCTGGCTGCCGAGCACGACGCCGACGCGCGCCTGGCCGTGCGTGAACGCCTCGAGGAGCGCGCACGCCGTGACGCCGCCGTTCTCGTAGTCGCTGCCAACGTAGGCGTGGCGCTTCGATGACGGCAGGTCGCCGTTAACTGTCACGACGAATTTCCCCATATCGACGAAATGGTCAATGGCCCGGCGGATGTCATCATCATCGATCGGGTCGATGAGGACGGCGTCCGCATCCTCCGCCGCGTCGAGCAGCTCCAGCATCGTGCCGGGATCGTACCCTTTCATTGTCAAGAGCTGCATCGTGAGCCCGTAGATCTTGTACTCGTCGGCCGCCGCCTGCAGGCCGCGGATGACTTCGTCAAAGAACGCGTTGCCCTCGCTCGGCAGGATGACGGCGACCGTCGGCTGTTTCTTGCGCGCCGCAAGCGCTTTCGCCGCCGGGTTCGGCTCGTAGCCGAGCTCTTTCGCGACGCGGCGGATGTGCGCCGCCGTCTCTGCGTTCACGCGCCCGCGCCCGTGCATCACACGATCGACCGTGCCGCGCGAGACGTGGCAGAGCTCCGCGATTTTCTTCATCGTCACCATAGCAGTCCCCCACTCCCCGTTCAAATTTCCCATGCACGCATTGTATCAGATTCCGGGGAAAAGGTAAAGGCGAACGAATCTCGAAAAAACGCGTATCATATTCTTGTGCTCGCGTACGCGCTCAGCGCGTGAGATTCTCGCCGACGAGGCCGACGAACGCACCATCTTTCTCGAGTCCGCTCTCCGCATGCGCGATGAGCCATTTGTTGTTCGCGAAGAGCAGACGGTCTTCGCCCGTGCCGCGCGTCATGTTCACGAGAGGGACGTTCGTCCCGCGCGGCAGCACGACGCCGCAGCGGAACTCCGCATCTGCGCCCGCGCTGCACGGCGCGAAGTGCAGCGTCGTCGCATAGAGCTCGACAGCCGTGCCCGCCGGCACGAAGAACGTCTCGATGCGCTTCGTCTCGTAATGGAACGTCTCGGGGTCGATATCCTGCTGTTTGCCGAGCATGAGATAGAGATCCGTCGCGGCGATGTCGACTTCCGACGAGCGGTGATACTCAACGGCGTTGAGCTTGTGGTTGCGTCCGCTGCAATGGCCGAACTCGATCGGCAGCTCGCCGAAAATTTTCTCCTGCAATTCCGTAAACAGCGGCAGCGCTTCGAACGCCGGCGTCGACGGCTCGTACATCGTGCCGTCTTCCGGCAGCGCAACCTTCGCGATTTCCGCCTCGAACGCCGCGAGGTCAAGATCGATCACGCGCCCGTACGGGCGGAACGCTTCGTGATGAACGAGTAAATCGCAATGAGCGCCGCCAGCAGGATGAGGATGAGCGGCAGACCCTTGAACTGCGTAAACCAGTACGCAGCGAACAGCGTGACGGCGACGACGATTGCGACGCGCACCATGAGCATCGTCTTCGTGCCGGCCGGCAGGCCGTATTTGACCTTCTGGCGGTAGTTGTGGATGAACATATACGCACCGAGCGCCGCGACGAGCGCGCCGACGATCATCGTGCTGCCCGGGATGGCCGCGAACAGCGGGATGTCGACGAGGAATTTCTGCGCGATGAACTGGTACGAGTCAGGGAACGGCGACAGCGTGTTGCCGTCGAGGATGACCATCGTCATGCCGCGGAAGATCAGCATGCCCGCGAGCGTGACGATGAACGACGGCACGCGCACAAACGCGATCCAGAAGCCCTGCCATGCGCCGACGAGCAGGCCGAACGCGAGGCAGACGGCGACGGTCAGCGGCACGGACATGCCGTAGCTCACGATCATCGTCGCCGAGATGGCGCCGACAACGGCGAGCACGGAGCCGACGGAGAGGTCGATGTCGCCCGTCAGGATGCACGGCAGCATGCCGATGGCGAGGATGAGGATGTAGCTGTTCTGCATGATGAGCTTCGAGACGTTCATCGGTGCGAGCAGCACGCCGTCCGTGAGGAACTGGAAGAGAATCGCGATGAAGATGAGCGCGACGAACATCGCGTATTTCTGGACGAAACCCGCGACGGACGCCTTGTTTAAGAGCGGCGAACCCTTGAGGCTGTCCGCCGTCATCTGATGTTCCATGATGAGCCCTCCTATGGGTGGTAAATGTGATTCAGCTGGCCTTACGCGGCGTTTCTCCCGCGTTCGCGTCCATGATGCATTTCATGATGGCTTCCTGCGAGGCTTGCTCGCGCGTCAACTCGCCGACGAAACGCCCTTCGTTCATGACGTAGATGCGGTCGGACACGCCGAGCACCTCCGGCATCTCCGACGAGATGACGATGACGGACTTCCCCTTCTTCGCGAGCTCGTTGATGATGCAGTAGATTTCGTACTTCGCGCCGACGTCGATGCCGCGCGTCGGCTCGTCGAGGATCAGGATGTCCGGGTCGGCATAGATCCAGCGCGCCAGCATGACTTTCTGCTGGTTGCCGCCCGAGAGGTTGCGCGTCTTCTGGAAAATGCCCGGCGCCTTGATCTTCAGCCGCTTCATATAATCTTCCGCGACGCAGACTTCCTGGTTTTCGTCAATGACGCCGCCTTTCGCGAGGCGGCCGATCGTCGGCAGCGTGATGTTCTCGCGGATGCTCTCCATGAGCACGAGGCCGTTGCCCTTGCGGTCTTCCGTCGCGTAGGCGAGGCCGGCTTCAATCGCCTCGACCACGCTTTTCAGATGGAGCTCTTTGCCGTCCTTGAAAATCTGCCCGCTGATGCCGCGCCCGTAGGCGCGGCCGAACAAGCTCATCGCGAGCTCCGTGCGCCCCGCGCCCATGAGGCCGGCGATGCCGACGACCTCGCCGCACATGGAAGTTCACGTGATCCACCACGAGCTTCCCCGCGACATAGGGCGACCAGACCGTCCAGTCCTTCACCTCGAAGCACGTATCGCCGATCGTCGTGCCCGGCAGGCGCTCCGGATAGCGGTTCGTGATCTCTCGGCCGACCATGCCCTTGATGATCCGGTCTTCCGTGATGTCGTCCACGCCTTTCGTCAGCGTCTCGATCGTCCGGCCGTCGCGGATGATGGTGATGCGGTCCGCGACTTTCGTGATCTCATTGAGCTTGTGCGAAATGATGATCGCCGTGATCTTCAGATTTTTCCGCAGCTCGAGGATGAGGTTGAGGAGCTTTTCGCTGTCCTCATCATTGAGCAATGCCGTCGGCTCGTCGAGGATGAGCAGCCGCACGTCCTTCGCGAGCGCTTTCGCGATTTCGATGAGCTGCTGCTGGCCGACGCCGAGCTTGTTGACGGGGATGCCCGGCGAAACGTCGAGGCCGATGCGCTTCATGAGGTCGACGGCTTTCTGGTGGCACTCTTCCCAATTCACGAGCCCGTGGCTCTGGCATTCGTTGCCGAGGAACATGTTCTCCATGACAGAGAGATACGGCACGAGCGCGAGCTCCTGATGGATGATGACGATGCCTTTTTTTCGCTGTCACGAATCGTCTGGAACTTGCACGGCTGGCCGTCATAAATGATGTCGCCCTCATACGTCCCGTACGGGTAAATGCCCGACAGCACGTTCATGAGCGTCGACTTGCCGGCGCCGTTCTCGCCGCAGAGCGCATGGATCGAGCCTTCCTCCACCTGGAGGTCGACATGGTCGAGCGCGCGCACGCCGCCCGGGAATTCCTTGATGATGTCCTTCATTTCCAGAAGGTTCTTTGCCATACCTGCACCTTCTTCCGGATACCGCAAAGCGGCGCAGGCTGACTGCGCCGCCCAGCAGCATCATAAAAAGTAACAATGGAATGTTTTGCCCTGCACCTCCTTACTGGAGCTGCGATTCCTCATAGTAGCCCGAGTCGATCAGGAGCTGCTTGTAGTTGCTCTTGTCGACGAACTGCGGCTGCAGGAGGTACGACGGCACGACTTTCACGCCGTTGTTGTAGCTCGACGTATCGTTGACTTCCGGCGTCTCGCCCGCGATGATGGCGTTGACCATCTTCACGACCTGGTCTGCAAGCGCGCGCGTAATACGCCTTGGCCTCCGCGTCCGGCTGCGTCGTCGTCCGCTTCTCGATGAACGTGCGGCACGCCGTCGGGACGTCTTTGAAAAGTCCCGTGCCGACGCCCGCGAGGATGGCGACACCGAGCGCCGGCCCTTCGTCGCTCGTGATCGTCGAGACGTTGCAGCCGAACATGTCGGCGAGCATCTGCCGCCAGACCGGGCTCTTCGCGCCGCCGCCGCACGCCATCATCTCATCGATGCCGACGTGCATCTCGCAGAGCACCTGCAAGCAGTCCGTCAGCGAGTAGCTCACGCCCTCCATGACGGCGCGCAGGAGATCCGCCTGCGTGTGGATGGCCGACAGGCCGAAGAACACGCCGCGGCAATCGGGATCGAGATGCGGCGTGCGCTCGCCCATGAGGTACGGGAGGTAGAGCAGACGGCGGCTGCCGCGCGGCACGTCCGCCACATCTTTGTTGATGAGGTCGTAGACGTCGACGCCCTGCTCTTTCGCGCGCAGCCGATAGCCATCCGCAATCTGATCCTTCGCCCATTTCAGCGAGAGGCCGGCCGCCTGCGTCACGCCCATGACGTGCCAGCAGCCCGGCACGGCGCAGCAGAACGTGTGCACGCGCCCTTTCGGGTCGATGCGCGGCTCGCTCGTGTGTGCGAAGACGACGCCGCTCGTGCCGATCGTCGTGAACGCCTTGCCGTCCTCGACAATCCCCGTGCCGACGGCCGCCGCCGCATTGTCGCCCGCGCCGCCGACAACCGGCGTGCCGACGGCGAGGCCGCTCTTCGCGGCGAACGCTGCGTGCACCGTACCCGTGATGTCCGGCGACTCATAGACCTTTGCGAGCAACGACTCGTCGATGTCCAGAAGCTTCAGCAGCTCTTTCGACCAGCAGCGGTGCGGCACGTCGAGAAGCTGCATGCCGCTCGCGTCCGAGACCTCCGTCGCATACACGCCTGTCATCATGAAGCGCACGTAATCTTTCGGCAGCAGGATGTGGCGGCATGCTTTGTAGGTTTCCAGCTCGTGGTTGCGCACCCAGAGGATCTTCGACGCCGTGAAGCCCGTGAGCGCAGGGTTCGCCGTGATGGCGATGAGGCGCTCGCGGCCGACGCGTTCCGTGATTTCCTCGCATTCCTTGCCCGTGCGCTGGTCGCACCAGATGATGGCCGGCCGCAACACGTTGTTCTGACCGTCGAGCATCACGAGGCCGTGCATCTGGCCCGAGAGGCCAACGCCCGCGACATCGTGCGCGTCGATGCCCGACTGCTCGAGCACCGTGTGGATCGTCTCCGCTGTCGCTTCATACCAATCTTCCGGCCGCTGCTCCGCCCAGCCGTTCTCCGGCTGCGACAGCGGATACGCTTTCGAAGCTGACGCCTTCACGTGCAGCTGCTCGTCAAACAGCACGGTTTTCGTCGCCGATGTGCCGAGATCGACACCGATCAAATATTTCATATGTTCCTCCTGTGGCTTCCGTTTCCAGTTTGCGTGCAACGTACGCAATGTGTTTTGCGTGCTCAAGCACGCTTTCGATTGGCTTTAATATAGCACACGTTGAATTGCGCGTCAACAGGAAATTTCACGTATAAAAAATTATAAATCGAACGTTTTTTTCCTTTCAGTTATTGGATATTTTTCAAAAAATCGTGGGATTATGCGATAAAAATATTTTGTCATCGATACAAAACCTGCTTGACATGCGTGCAAGTGCGTGCTATTCTTTGAATCAACTAAGCGTGCTTATGCACGCATAAAATGCACACACGTTCCATCATCAAAGGAGTGCTTACGAAATGGCTATGAGCAACATCCCCGAAGTCAAATGCGGCATCTTGTCCGTGAGTCGCGACTGCTTCATCATCTCCCTGTCGGAGAACCGCCGCAAGGCGATCGTCGAAGCCTACAAGAAATACGGCGACCTCTATGAAGTACAGAAGACCGTCGAAAACGAGACGGACATGCTCGCCGCCGTGCAGGAAGCGAAAGACGCCGGCTGCAACGCGCTCGTCGTCTTCCTCGGCAACTTCGGCCCCGAGACGCCGGAGACGCTCGTCGCGAAATATTTCGACGGCCCCGTCATGTACGTCGCGGCTGCCGAGGAAACGGGCAAGAACCTCATCAATGGGCGTGGCGATGCGTTCTGCGGCATGCTGAACTGCTCGTACAACCTCGGCCTGCGCCACCTCAAAGGCTTCATCCCCGCGTACCCCGTCGGCACGGCGGCAGAGCTCGCGGACATGATCGCGGAGTTCCAGCCCGTCGCACGCACGCTGCTCGGCCTGCAGAATCTCAAAATCATCACGTTCGGCCCGCGCCCGCAGGATTTCTTCGCATGCAACGCGCCGATCGCGCCGCTGTATGATCTCGGCGTCGAAGTTGAGGAAAACTCCGAGCTCGACCTGCTCGTCTCGTACCGCGCGCACAAGGACGATCCGCGCATCCAGGACGTTGCAGCCGACATGGCGAAAGAGCTCGGCAAGGAAGGCAATCCGTATCCCGATCTCCTGCCGCGCATGGCGCAGTACGAGCTCACGCTGCTCGATTGGATGGAGGCGCACAAAGGCGCGCGCCAGTACGTCGCGTTTGCAAACAAGTGCTGGCCGGCGTTCCCGAGCGAGTTCGGCTTCGAGCCATGCTACGTCAACAGCCGCCTCGTCTCGCGCGGCATCCCCGTCGCCTGCGAAGGATTGAAAAACGCTTCCCGCATCACGGTGCCGTCGCGTTCGGCCACTTCGGCAAAACGATCTTCGACATCCTGCGCCAGCTCGGCGTCGAGGACATCTCCTACAACCAGCCGAAAGGCGTCCGCTACCCGTCCGAGAATCCGTTTGCATGACTTTGATTCCCTCTTTTTCTTTCCTCCAATGCTATATATAGATGCTCCCGCACCGCTCGGTGCGGGATTTTTTTGCCGCTATTGTCTCACCCCGCTCCGCTGGAACTTTTACGCGCACACAAAAACAGAGCATCCCTGTTCAAGATGCTCTGTTTTCTGCCCTATTCATCCGCGCGGCATCGCGCATTTCAATGCTTCGCCGAGCGTTGCAGCTGGGAGGAGTTCGATGCCGTGCGTGTCGTTTTTCATCTGCTCATAGTTCTTGCGCGGCAGCACGACATGCTCAAAGCCGAGGCGCGCTGCCTCGTGCACGCGCAATTCCGCCTGCGAGACGGCGCGCACTTCGCCCGAGAGGCCGACTTCGCCGAACACGATGGTCTTCGGCAAGAGCCTCCGGTTCGCGAAGCTCGACGCCATCGCGACGCAGAGCGCGAGGTCGGCGGCCGGCTCGTCGATGTGGATGCCGCCCGCGACTTTCACGTAGACGTCGCACGCGCCGATCTGCAGGTGCACGCGCTTCTCGAGCACGGCGAGCAGCAACTGGATGCGCTTGATGTCGACGGCGTCCGACGTGCGGCGCGGCGGCACGAACGGTGTCGGCGCGACGAGCGCCTGTACCTCGACGAGGAGCGGCCGCGTCCCCTCGACGGTCGGCACGATGACCGTGCCGCTGTCGGCTTCTCGGTCAGAGAGGAACAGCTTTGACGCGTCCGGCACGTCGACAAGGCCGCAATCGCGCATCTCGAAGAGGCCGAGCTCATTCGTGCTGCCGAAACGGTTCTTGACCGCGCGCAGCACGCGGTACTCGGCGTTGCGCTCGCCCTCAAAATAGAGCACGGTGTCGACGATGTGTTCGAGGACGCGCGGGCCGGCGAGGTTGCCTTCCTTCGTGACGTGGCCGATGACGAACGCCGCGATGCCTTCCGTCTTCGCGACGCGCAGGATTTCCGCCGCGCACTCGCGCACCTGCGACACCGAGCCCGGCGCGCTCGCGACCTCCGGCCGCAGCATCGTCTGGATGGAGTCAATGACGACGAGCTCCGGCTTCGTGTTCTCGATGTGCGTCTTGATGGTATCGAGGTTCGTTTCGCTGACAACGAACAACGTATCCGCTATCGCGTTCAGCCGGTCGGCGCGCATGCGGATCTGCCGCGTGCTTTCCTCGCCCGTGACATAGAGCACGCGGCGGCCGGCACGCGCGACATTCGCGCACGCCGCGAGCGTCAGGCTCGACTTGCCGACGCCCGGATCGCCGACGATGAGCACCATCGATCCCGGAATCACGCCGCCCCCGAGCACGCGGTCGAGCTCGGGCGAGCCCGTCGAAAAGCGCGGCAAGTCCTCCGTCACAACCTCGCCGATCGGCTTCGGCTGCTCCGCATCGCTGAGCCCGAGCCGCACGCCTCCAAGCCCTTTCGGTTCTTCCGGGATGATCTCCTCGACCATCGTATTCCAAGCGCCGCACCCCGGACATTTCCCGAGCCACTGCACCGTATCATAACCGCACTGCTGGCAAACGTAGCGCGTCTTCTTTTTCTTCGCCAATGTCACGCCCCCATATCGTGTTCGCAATCCACTCTTGTGTTATTTTATCGTAGCTCCTTGACAAAAACAACATCGAAACAACCTCCTGTTCCTCTTTTTATGGCCAGCTTCCTGTGCTTTTTTCTTGCTTCTTCGCCGTCGTCAGAATATAATGAAGGTAACGCAATCCATTCCCTTTATCTTTTCATGAAAAGAGGTTATCGCTATGGACGTACTGGAACTCTCGCGATGGCAGTTCGCCATCACGACGATCTATCATTTCCTGTTCGTGCCGTTGACGCTCGGGCTGTCGATCTTCCTCGCGCTCCTCGAGACGTGCTCCGTGCTGACAAAACGGCCGGCGTGGCGCGAGCAGGCTCGGAAGCTCACGCGATTCTACGGGACGATCTTCCTCATCAATTTCGGCATGGGCGTCGTCACGGGCATCGTGCAGGAGTTTCACTTCGGCATGAACTGGTCGGAGTATGCGCGCTTCATGGGCGACATCTTCGGCGCGCCGCTCGCGCTCGAGGCGCTCACGGCCTTCTTCCTCGAGTCGACGTTCCTCGGCATCTGGGTGTTCGGCTGGGACCGCCTGTCGCCGAAAGTCCATTGCGCGACCATCTGGATCACGGCAATCGGCAGCAACCTCTCCGCGTTCTGGATCCTCGTCGCGAACGGCTTCATGCAGCATCCGGTCGGCTACGCCATCGAGGACGGGCGCGCCGTCATGACGGATTTCTTCGCGCTCATCACGAATCCGTACGCGCACGGCCAGTATGCGCACGCGCTGATGGCAGGCATCACGACGTCGGGCATGCTGCTGCTCGCCATCACGGCGTACAAGATCCTCGCGGGCGGCGAGTACCGTCCCGCGTTCCAAAAAGTCCTGCGCGGCATCGGCGTCTATCTCATCGTCGGCCTGCTCGGCGTCATGGGCACGGGCCACATGCAGGCGCAACAGGTCGCGCACATGAATCCGATGAAGCTCGCATCGATGGAAGCGCTCTGGGAGACGGCGGATCCGGCGCCGCTCGCCGTCGTCGCCGACATCAACGTCAGCGACCAGCGCAATGATTTCGAAATCGGCGTTCCGTACGTCCTTTCCGTCCTCGTCTACAACGTGCCGACGGGCGAAGTGAAAGGCATCAAGGACCTCCAAGCCGCCGCTGTCGAGAAATACGGTCCGGGCAAGTACACGCCGGATGACATCATCGGCCTATTCCTGAGTTTCCGCGGCATGATTACGATGGGCGGCCTCATGATGCTGTTCGCGCTCGGAGCGCTCGTGCTCGGCTGGCGCGGCAAGACGGCGGCGGATTGGGAACGGAAACTCAAATGCCCCTGCGTGAAATGGTTCTTGCGCTTTGCGGTGTTCGCTTTGCCTGCGCCGTTCATCGCGAACACGCTCGGCTGGTATCTGACGGAGGCCGGCCGCCAGCCGTGGATTGTCGTCGGCTTGCAGCGCACGGCGGCCGCGTACTCGCCGAACCTCACGACGGGCGATGTGTTCTTCACGCTCGCGGGCTTTACCGTCATTTACCTCGTGCTCGCGCTCGCAGCGGTCTATGCGGCCGTCCGCTACATCCGCCGCCATCCAATGACGCCGCCGGTCGTGGCGGAGCCTGACGAAACGGCTGAAGGGAGGAAGTTCTGATGGATCTCAACACGCTTTGGTTCGTCCTCATCACCGTGCTCTTCACGGGCTTCTTCCTGCTGGAGGGCTTTGACTACGGCGTCGGCATGCTGCTGCCGTTCCTCTCACGCGAGGAAGACCGCCGCATGGCCATCCGCGCCATCGCGCCTGTCTGGGACGGCAACGAGGTCTGGATGATCACGGCGGGCGGCGCGCTGTTCGCTGCGTTCCCGCACGCCTATGCGACGATGTTCTCCGCGTTTTACATCGCGCTGTTCCTC
>Ga0256404_1009493_pt1 | contig 13910 bp, 17 predicted proteins | sample RumenRJG_01DNA_FD_185990 | JGI IMG/M metagenome (GOLD analysis project Ga0256404, IMG submission 185990) | Bovine rumen microbial communities from Lethbridge, Alberta, Canada - RJG_01 | ecosystem: Host-associated > Mammals > Digestive system > Stomach > Rumen | place: Canada: Alberta | collected...
ACCGAGTGCTTTATGGGAGCAGCTCTGTTTCAGCTGAGGAAAATGAACTTGCCGCCGGCGTTCGCGAACAGCTGCACGCCGCCGTAAAAAAGCGGTTGAAACAAAAATGACCTGATACGGAAGGGGTCGCCGCATCTTTCTGACTAATCAGCAGGATGCAGCGACCCCATGTGTTTTCTAGTCAATTAACAGCCCGGGAAAGCGGTCATCTATACTCTTCCAGTCGATCCCAAAGTGTTCTTTAAGGACTCTCTTCTTGACACTCCAATAAGTATGGCAGAATCCCAGCCATCCTCCCTCACCTGTCTCGGCTCTGACCAGCCGCTCCATCTCCGGCTCGATCGAAAGATACTGATCCGTGTATTCTACCGGATCGCGTCTTTCTCTGCCGGCCCTGTAGTACTCTTCCCGCTCTTCCGTAAACGTCTGGTCACCGCGCAGCAGAGCCGCGCAGTCCTTGAGCCCGATCCAGAATTTGAGTTTCCTGTCCTTATCAGGTTCCTTACTCTCAAGATATGAGCTGCAGATCTCCGGGATCATTTCATTAGTGATCCTGTCAAGATTACGGTCAATCAGGAGCAGCGGGTATTTTTTGAGATCTTTCATGGCATGGCAGAACTCTTCGGCGCTGATTGTGCCATATTTGTATTCATCAATTTTGGACTTCAGGAAGCCGTCTCGAAATACTTTTCTGTCCATTTCAGCTCTTTCACCTGTGTCTTAGCCCTTATCAGAGCAGATACATCTCCTTCAGTTCCTCTCTGTCGCGATCCGACAGGCCAAGCCCCTCGCGGATCAGGCCGTCCATACTGCCGTATTTATCTGCAGCAGCTTCGTAGTAAGCCTTTATGAAATCCTCATCAGCGCCGAACAGATACCGGAGCGACTCGTCTGCGAGAGGGCTGTCTGTTCCTGCCTGCTGCTTGACAAAGGCGGTCAGCCTGATCAGTTCCCCCTTCAAGTGCTCATTTGTTGTAAGGTAATCCGCAATGATCACTTCCCGGGGAATGCCCAGGATCTCTTCAATGATCACGGCGGCAGTCCCGGCCCGGTCTTTGCCGGCGGTGCAATGCCACAGCACCGCTTTTTTATTACCCTGCAGCAAAAGCCGGACAAAATCAGCATATCCCGCCACCGCATAGTCGCCGGCAAACGCGCGGTACATCCTGATCATATAGTCTCTGGCTTCCCCGGGCTTAAAAAGCAATTGCTCAACTACCCGCTTGTCAGAGTCTTCTTCCCTCGATACGCCGGGTGTAAAACTCTCCACGATCGGAATATGATAGTAAGCGGCGTCCGCGATCTGCGCGTCCGGATTCTCCAGGCGCTCATTGTCAGTCCTAAAATCAATCACAGCACCAGCCAGACCGGAAAGCTTCGCCAGTTCTTCCTCTGGCATTCCTGAGAGATGCCCGCTGCGGATCAGCTTCCCGGATTTGATCTGTCGTCCGTCATCTGTTCTCATCCCGCCGAGATCGCGGATGTTGGGAAGGCTCTTGTAGTTTAGTTTCCTGCTGAACACTTTATTGTCCTTTCCTGCTCATTGCAAAGCGCTTCTTCTGTTGATATCGACCACTCTGTACTGTATCCCTTTTTCCTCGAACTTCTCGAAAAGAGCATCGGCTCCGTTTTCCATTTTGAACTGCAGCTCTTCCGGATACATCGGGATGATCTCGTAGAAGTTGATCACTTTCCCTGAAGGCATCACCAGCCTGATATCGCCGTTTCTGTTCTCTGCATAGTTCAGCACAACGCTGTTAAACCTTGTGTTTGGTGCGTACGCGGATTCCTCTTCATCTGACTGTGTCGTGTGCCCGTAAGAAAGCCAGGTGTTGCACCAGATTGGAAGGCGCGCCACGTCTTTCAATGTTTTGATCGGCCAGTAATCAGTGTCTTCGCCGCTGTTGATATTCCAGTCTTTCGGAAGATAGATCACATACTCCGCATAGTCCAGCTGATACTTCTGCCACTTCTCGGGAATCGCCATTTTATAAGCGCCGGCTCCCATCGTGACGAGTTTGTAGTAAGGATCTTCTTCTGTCGGCTCCACAATGCATACATCAAGGTGTATGTCGGGAGATGCGATCTCATGGAAAACATTTTTGTAATTTCCGAACATATCGCAGATGAAACTGTCTATCACCTCAATTTCCGAATCGTCATACAGATACATCGGCAGAGCCGGCTCGGTCTCCTTACGTTTCTTATCTTTTCTAAATCTGCTGAATAAGCCCATACGACCCCTTTCACCCATTACTTTCTTTTCTCATATATTTTGCCGGAACAGATTTGGTCAGCCAGATACCGTTCTCGGAAAGATAAAACCGGTATCCGTCCTCGCCCATCTTCCTGCAGTCGATCTCATAGATCACCGGTTTCCCGTGCCGGCTCCCCACCTTCCTCGCCGTCTCCGTGTCCGAAGAAAGGTGCACATACAGACGGCCTTTCGGAATCAGGCCCTGCTTATCAATGGATGGAACGAATTTCTCTCCCGTCCCGTGCCAAAGTATAGCCGGCGGCACCTTTTCCTCCAGCTCGACATCCACCGGAACGGAGTGCCCCTGATTGGCCCTGATCAGAGTGTGGTCTTCGTTAAAAGAATACCTCTGCTTCTCGTCTGTGCGGACGATCTCTTCAAGTGTCTCCATATCCAGAGTGTGCCCTTCAGAATTGTTGACGCCGCTGATCAGTTCCTGCACATCTGCCCACCCGTGTTCATCCAGAGTGATGCCAATGATTCCGGGCCTGTGCCGCAGTATCAGCGATATGAACTTGCTGGTATTGATCATCCGTTTGCCGGATCTATTGTTCTTCATAGGTGATCTCCTCACTACAGCCAGGTCATTTCCCGGGTTTACCCGGCATTTCCGTCCTTACAAAAACATACTCTTTATCTGACGACAGATCCTCCCGGAACCTGTATCCGCTCCAATCGAATGCCTTGATCTCTTCCGGTTCAGTTATGGCGTTTGCTGCCATGTACCGCACCATCTCGCCCCGTGCCATCTTGGCATAGACGCCCTTCTGGACGATCTTATTTCCCTCCGGCTCGCCAAATATACAGGTAATGTACCTGTCTTCCGACTGCAGATATTTCTCGATGCACTTGGAATACTCTTTGGAGGCAAGGTTGATGATGATCCTGCTGCTGTCAAGGACCTCCCTGTAGAGGCTGTCTCCCCAGAAATCATACAGGTTCTTATGGCCGGAGACTGAAGCCTTTGCCTGCATTTCAAGGCGATACGGAACCACGCCGTCCATCGGCTTCACCACACCATAGAAGCCTGACAGGATTCGCAGGTGCTCCTGCACATAGTCATATTGTCCGTCCTCGAAAACTGCAGGGGCCATATAAGTATATTGAATTCCGTCATAAGCCAGCAAAGCAGGCGTCAGGTTCTTCCGAAGGTCCATGTGCGCGAATCGCTCACTATTTTGACGGGCAATCTTGTCGCTGCAAGCCCAGAGCTTCTTCTGTTCCTCATAGGACAGGCTCTGCATCCATCGCATCAGGATCTCCGTTTTCTCCATGAAAACCGAAAGCTCAGTGCAGGTAAATAAACCTGTATCGATCCGCATCTGCTTAGCAGGAGATATAATTATCCTCATCTCAGTTCTCCACCATCAACCAGCTTCCGCCTATAGCTGAAGTATACAAACGCCGAAAGCGTCACTGTCAGGATATCCGCAGTCACCTGCGACCATAAACGGATTGTTCGTTCTTCCCAGATAGAACGTATCCGCCATGTTGTATACCAGCACGATGAGCTGGCTGATGATCGTGGGCAGGGCCATTGTCCTGACGGCCTCCGGCACAGGCATTGATTCAAATATGGCCTTATTCTTCTCTTGTTCCATTAATTCTGCCCCGGCAAAATGTCGTCTCTACGGAATAGTCATCCCTTAGGACGACTATGTCGGCGTCCTTTCCGGCTTGAAGAGAGCCCTTCGTGCGCTCCATGCCGATCAGGCGCGCAGGATTTAATGTACACGCGTTGATCGCTGTCTGCCAGGGTACGCCTGCTTTCTCAACGAGATTTCTGAGGCCCTCGTTGATCCTCAGCGTAGATCCGGCGAGCGTCCCTGAATCTACCAGGTGCGCGCTGCCGTCCTCATATAGTTCGACGAGGTTTCCGCCGAACAGCATCCTCGTTCCGGCGGGCAGCCCCTTGAAACGGAGCGCGTCAGAGATCATCACTCCGTGGTCCGGTCCTTTGCAGGTAAAAAACGCGTGCACTGCGTCCCAGCGGGAGTGGAGACCGTCGCAGATGATCTCTCCAAACACATCCTTAAATCGGAAAACGGCCCCGGGTATTCCGGGCTCCCTGTGGTGGAACGGCGCCATGCCGTTGTAAACGTGCGTCACACTTCGCGCACCGTTCGCAAAGGCCATCACCGCCTGGGCGCAGGTCGCCGAGGAGTGACCCAGTGACGCCACGATCCCGTTCTCATTCAGAAAGCGTGTCAGCCGGTATCCCTCATCGTTTTCGCAGGCAAGCGTCACGATGCGGATCAGTCCGTCAGAAGCCGCAAGATAGCGCTTGAACTGCTCGAGATCCGGGGCGACGCAGAACTCTTCCGGCTGCGCTCCCTTGTACTTCTGACTGAGGTAAGGTCCTTCCAAATGTACGCCCAATATCTCCGCTCCCGGGACGCTATTGCGATCAGCTTTCTGTTCCCGCGCGACTTTGGCGACATTTTTCAGCGCCTTTGTCAGCACCTCTTCCGACTGTGTGATCGTCGTGGGAAGAAAGCCGGTAACGCCTTCGCCGACTATGTTTTGCACCCAGTTTCTGAGGCCTTCCTCCTCAGCATCATTCGTGTCGAAGCCGTACGCCCCGTGTGTGTGCACGTCAATGAATCCGGGCACGACCCGAAGATCTCCGAAATCCATGTCAGCCTGTCCGCTTCCGTAAGGGCGAATTCTCTCTATCTTCCCCGACTCAGTGGAGACCTCGATCTGCGCCTCCATCCACTCGTTCAGGATCCATACTCTTTTGCTCTGCAGTATCATGATCGTTCTCCCTCTGCGTCATCACATTTAAGACTCATATCTGATCTCGCATTCTCCCGTCAGGCGGTTCATGATGTATCTTTTCACAAAATCGTAGTCCTCTTCCGGCACAAAGACGCGGAGCTTCTTGATTCCATTCTGAAGTTCGATATATTTTGGCGTAAAGACGGCCGCCTTTGCCTTATCGAAGTCAAAATATACAGAGGATCTGCCATATCCGCTTTTAACATAGATATCTGACATTTCATAACTCTCATGGGGATCCTCGGCCGAAAGCGCCAGCTTAAAGACCACAAATGTGATCAGCAGAAAAACCGCGTCGCAGCCCGCCACGATCAGGAGGTTCGTCCAATCATGGAACTGAACTGCCATAATGGCGCCGAAAACCAGTATGAAGGCAGCTATGCCAAGGCATGCCTTGATTCCCATCCACATGCCTTTCTTATAGTACTCAACATCCATGGAGCAGGACCAGGTGTACATTCCGTAGGAGTTCTTCGTGATTTTTGATAAGTCTTCGCTCATAACGCCGCCTTTCCGTTTAATGAAAATGATTCGTTCTCCGCTATACGAAATATTGTATCGTGTTTCACAGGGGGTTTCAATCGACTGCTCTAATGTGGCGGCCCACTGGGCTGTCCCCGCCAGGTTGGCCTCCATTAGCGGGGCACGATTTTAGGTACAGAAGGACATTTAAAGAAGATTATCGTCCACGAAAGAGGAACAGCCTGATTTGTATTGCTCGAATTGCAGATCGTACAGAAGAAAATTCGGTACAGAAGCTTCCTTTGAACAAACTTTCGTCCCTTCAAATGCAAAATTTCCCGGAAGATGACATGTCAAAACTCTGATTCAGAGATTTTCATGGACGATGATTATTGCTATTGATGCTTCTGTACCGAAAATCAGGAAATAAGAGTTTGGGCAGATAAGATTCCATCAGTCCGAACTGTTCTGCAGGGACGAGAGTAATAAGAAAAAAGGCTTCTGTACCGAAACAGGTGGGCGACACCCTGAAATAGATGGGTGACACCCGACTGGCAAAATGACCTCTGGGGTAGTTTGTGGACACCTGTCCACAAACTACCCCAGAGATCGACCCTTACAAGCACGCATTCACAATCACCCCGCATCCGAAAGCGAAAGCCATCACAAACGCAATATATAAAGCAAACCGCTTCCAGCCCATGGCGATCTTCAGAGCGCCGAGATTAGTGATCTTCGTGGCGGGCCCCGTGATCATAAACGCCGCGGCAGAGCCCATGCTCATGCCGCCCGCGAGCCAGGTCTGCAATAGAGGAATCGTTCCTCCACCGCAGGCATAGAGAGGCACGCCGATCGTGGCTGCCATCAGCACGCCCCACGCCTCATTGCCGCCGAACACCCCAACCATCATTTCCTGCGGCACATAGCGCTGGAACAGCGCCGACAGCAGAATGCCGACCAAAAAATACCCACCGGTCGCCTTGACATTTCTCCAGAAATTCAGCAGATACCGAATCAGAAGATTCGGATGCGTGTCGCGGCTGCTGCGCTCGGAGAATCCTTCGAAGTTAAAGAATTCCTTCTCCCGATAGAACACGAACACCAGCAGTCCCGCCGCGCAGCCACACAAAAAGCATGACACAATACGCACTGCAAGTGCTGTCGTTTCCAAAGCGGCGCTGTAAATAATCAGCTGAGGATTGAGCAGGATTGAGGCCATCATGAATGCAGCAAGCCAGTCCTCCCGCATTCCCTGCTTTCGAAAAGACGCCGCGATGGGGATCGTCCCGTACATACATAGCGGCGAAGCGATCCCCAAAAGGCAGGCCGGTATAATGCCCAGCAACCCCAGCTTTTTCCCCTGCAGCCCGGCAAAAAGCCCGTGTATTTTGTTTTTTGCAAATACGGAGATCGCAGATCCGATCGCCATGCCGAGAACCCAATACTTGAAGACCTGCCGCAGCTGCAGGTCAAAATAGTACCAGATATAAACAAATTCTCTGCGAATTATTTGAAACACTTCACTCATCAATATTGACCAATTCGTAGGTACGGCTGCCCAGACCGATCTCTTCGGCATGCTCCAGCGTGTGAATTCCGTTCCGGCTCTCAATCCGGTTCACGAGGGCTTCGCTATCCGGAGCCTGATAAACCAGGTCCACACAGGCCTGATCTAACGCCACAGGATCAAAACTCGCCAAAATCCCGATATCATGCATGTCCGGTTCAGCCGGGTTTCCGTCGCAGTCGCAGTCCACCGACAGGCGGTTCATGACATTGATGTAGATGATATGCTCCTCGCCGACATGATCGCGGAAGCCGGACACCATTTCAGCCAGCGCCTCCAGCCACTCATCCTGGTCGCTGTGCATGATGCTGCCGCTGGTCCTTGTTCCGGCGCTGTGGACATAGACTTTGCCGCTCGGAGAAGAAATGCCGATCCCGACATTCTTGATCGCGCCGCCAAAGCCCGCCATCGCATGTCCCTTAAAGTGGGACAGTATTACCCAATCTGTATAATTCTCAGCGTGGCTGCCAACGATTATTTTGTCCAGCCTTCTGCCGCCGGTCACAGGCCATTCGACCTCGCCTTCCTCGTCCATCAGGTCAAAATCCGCAATAGCCGTAAACCCGTGATCCTCCGCCACCTGCCTGTGCATGGCGGAACTGGCGCGGGATCCGCCGTAGGCCGTGTTGCACTCCACGATGGTTCCGTCCAGCTTCTGAACAAGATCCCCGATCAGCTCAGGACGCAGATAGTTGCTCGCGGGCGGTTCGCCGGTCGATATTTTGACAGCTGTCTTTCCGGAAGGAGTCCAGCCGAGCGCCTCGTAGATCCTGACAAGTCCTTCAGCCGAGATATCGGACGTAAAGTATACTGTCGGCGACCCGGAAACAGCCGTGTTTTCAGTGGACGCATTCCCGGACACACTTTCGGCGGTTGTTTCAGCGGGAACACTCGCATCGTTTCCGCTTTCAACAGTTTCATTTGTTTCAGCCGCAACTGAATCCGTTGTTTCTGCCGCCTGCTGCGCGCTCGCGCCCGCTTCGGCCGCTTTGCTTCCTCCGCCTCCGCAGCCGGCAAGCAAAAGGATTGCTGCAAGTGAAATCGCGGCAAGTAATAAAGGCTTTTTCATTTCTTATAAACTCCTTCCCAACTGATAAGCTTCCTGAGGATACCTGCTGCGCCTCGTCATGCCGGGTGTGCCACAACCATAACCGAGCACCATACCGCAATCCTGAAAATTGATGTAACGGACAAGGGTCTTGTAATGGGCCTCCAGGGCGTCGAATGTCCAGTCATCAGCGTTCCACGCAACTGTCAGAAGAGCAGATTTCAGATGCCTGCTGTTCAGGCTGCTGTTGTAGGCGCAGAAACGATCTACCACCGTTTTCAGCTGGGCGCTCATACCGTAGTAGTAGAGCGGAGTTGCAAAGACAACCATATCGGAAGCCAGAAGCCGCTTGCGGATTATCTGAACGTCATCCTTCTGGACACAAGGGCCCTCGTATCCGCATTTTACGCAGCCGATGCAGGGATGAATATCCGCATGACAGACGTCAATAATCTCTACCGAATGGCCTGCCTCTTCAGCGCCTTTTGTAAAGTTTTCAACCAGAATACTCGTCGAGCCCTTTCGGTTCGGGCTTCCCATCAGTACAGTGATCTTCATCAGAACCTCCTAGTTATCATTTACCGGAACCGCAGCATATCATTTCGATGCGGCTAAACGCCCTGCAATCCTGCAGACCTGCGCCGCGCGCGCCCCAATGAGCACCCATGTGGACAGCATCAGCAGATTTTCAACAATTACAAGCACAGCGGCCTTGTCGTAATCCAGAAACGCAAACGGCACGCGGAAGAACAGATAGTCCGGCATTCCGTTGCGGATGAACAGATACAGCCCGAGTCCCGCGGCAAGCGTGGAAAGGCCGGTGAGCATGTTCCTGGTGCGGTCGCTCCACTTCAGGCCTGCCGTCATTGCAGGGATGTGCATTCCGAGGTGCAGCCCCATCAGCACAAAGGCCCAGTGGGACATGGACAGGTGCATTCTCCGCACGAAGGAAACCGGCGCCAATCCGTACATAAAAGGCACCGCATACCCGCTCATGGACATGCCGCAGAACGCCGTCATGGCAAAACACAGAACCAGCAATATATTCAGCACTGTGGTCAGGCTTCGATAAGGATTATATCTTCCCTTAAAAAGGGCGCTGTACCATCTCCTGTTCAGAATCTGGTGAACGATGACAAGTATCGTCATGCTCACCCCGATCCATTCGTGCGCCGCTTCCCCTGTGACCTGATAGGCCATGAGAAACAGGAGGACGACGGTCATAGCCGCATCTACGATTCTTCTTGCTGTATTACTCTTTTTTGACCCAGACATAGTCACCGCACCTCCTCAGCTAAAAATTTCGTCTTACTTCAGGCCCTCGATCCAGGACTTCAGTTCATCTTCCGACACGCTTCCGCTGAAACGCTCGCCGTCCAGCCATGTGCCGCTGCCCGCGAGTTTCTCCATGTTGGGGCCACTTCTGCCGATGCCGCTTCCGCCGGATGTGCAGAAGGGGATCACAGTGATTCCATCAAAGTTATACTTCTCGACAAAGGTATCCAGGATGCGCGGCTCCTCACCCCACCAGATCGGGAAGCCCAGATAAATGGTGGTGTAGCCCTCAAGGGAGATATCCTCGCTGCCGATCTCCGGGCGCACGCTCTTGTCATTCTGCTCGCTCGTGGAGCGGCTGCTGTTGTCATTATAGTTCAGGTCCGCCTCGGTATAAGGCTCCGCTGCCAAAATTTCGTAAAGATCTCCGCCTGTCACAGAAGCGATGCGCTCTGCAACGCCTTTTGTAGTGCCGGTCGCGGAGAAGTATGCAACCAGGACATCTGAATGGGCTGCGGCAGGAGTTTCACTTGCCGGCTCTGCTGCTGTTTCCTGTGCCTGCTCCTGTGCTGCTTCTTCCTGCTTAGCTTCCTGGGCTGCTTCCGGCTGAGTTTCGGTCTGTTCTGTCACTTCAACAGTCTCTTTCTGCTCTTCTACTGCTGCCGGTGTGCTGTTTTCCGCCGCCTGTGTGTCAGTAGTCGCCGCCTGAGAACTGCCGCCGCATGCTGTTAATGTAAAAGCTAAGGCTGCTGCTGCAATAATAGAAATCATTCTTTTCATAGCGCTAATATCCTCCACTTACTTCAGTTTGTTGGATCACCCGACCTCTGGGGATCGCTCGACCTCTGGGGTAGTTTGTTACCAGTTGTGGAATAATCCACAACTGTCGACAAATTACCCCAGAGGTCGGTTTCACTTACTTCAGTTTATTGTAATCTTCTTCACTTACTGCCTCGAGCCATTCGTTGCTCGCTTCTTCTCCGGCAATCTCAACTGCCAGGTGAGAGAACCAGCTGTCCGGAGCTGCGCCGTGCCAGTGCTTGACCTCTGCGGGAATGTTGATCACGGTGCCGGGCGTCATCTCGACGGCTTCCTTGCCCCACTCCTGGTAGTAGCCTCTTCCGCCGACACAGATCAGCATCTGGCCGCCCGCTTTTTTGGCGTGATGGACGTGCCAGTTGTTGCGGCATCCCGGCTCAAAAGTCACGTTGAAGATCGGGACCTGCTCTGTGGAAACAGGAGCCAGATAACTTTCTCCGACGAAGAACTGTCCGTAAGGGTTGGGCTCGCCGATAGGGAAAAATATAGTATTCTGGTACTTCTCTTTATCTGTCAGTGCAGGTGCTTCCTCATTCCAGACTTCCTTAGCCAGTCTGAATACCGCCCAGCCCTTGGGCCAGCCGACATACATCGTCGCGTGAGTGATGATGGCCGCGATCTCTTCCTTCGTAACGCCGTGCGCCTTTGCGTTCTGCAGATGATAGGTCAGGGAGGAATCCGTGATTCCGGACGCCATCAGAGATACGACTGTGATGATGCATTTTGTCTTTACGTCGATCGCTTCTTCGTTCCAAACTTCTCCGAAAAGCACATCGTCATTGAGATGCGCGAACATGGGAGCAAATTCGCCCAACTGATTTCTTCCTGCTGTCTGTACGATCTTTTCTGCCATTTTGGTTTCCTCCTTGATTATTTACCGATTTTCTGGTCGCCTGTGGACCAGACGTGTTTCTCTTTTGCTGCCGCGGGTTTGTTCTGTGCCATGACGCCGGCCAGCGGATGCGGTACATAGGGCTCTTCGAGATACATGATCTCCTCCGGTGTGAGTTCCAGATCCACTGCCCCCACCGCTCCTTCGATATGGTGGAACTTCGTCGCTCCGACCACCGGAGACGTCACCTTTGTGAGGAGCCAAGCGAGGGAGACTTCTGTCATTGTCACTCCGCGCTTTTTTGCCAGCTCCGCTACACGTTCGATGATCACGTTATCCTGAGCCGCCGTCGCGTCATATTTGAACTTCGCGTAAGCATCTTCCTGGGCGCGCTTTGTGCCGCCTTCCCCGGGCAGCCTGGAAAGTCTGCCGGACGCCAGTGCGCTGTAGGGCGTGAGGGCAATTTTTTCTTCCTCGCAGTAAGGAACCATCTCCCTCTCTTCTTCCCGGAAGATCAGGTTGTAGTGGCCCTGAATGGAGACGAATCTGGCAAAACCTTCCTTTTCCGCCAGTGCGTTCGCCTTCGCGATCTGCCAGGCAAAACAGTTAGAAATGCCGATGTATCTCGCCTTTCCCGCCTTCACGATGCGGCTGAGCCCGTCCATAATGTCCTCGAGCGGCGTCTGCCAGTCCCACATGTGATAGATGTAGAGATCCACATAGTCCATGCCGAGGTTCTGAAGGCTTGTGTCGATCATGTTCTCGATATGCTGCTGCCCGCTGATTCCGTTCTCGATCTCTTCCTGTGTTCTCGGAAGGAATTTGGTGGCAACGACAACGTCTTCGCGCTTTGCGAAGTCGCGCAATGCCCGGCCGACATACTGCTCGCTTGTGCCGCTCTGGTAGGCGATGGCTGTGTCGTAGAAATTGACGCCCAGTTTCAGGCCGCGCTTTATGATCTCTCTTGAATGCTCCTCATCTAAAGTCCAGCTGTGCTGGCCGCGTCCGGCGTCGCCGAATCCCATGCAGCCCATGCAGATGCGGGATACGTTTAAATCGCTGTTTCCTAATTTTGTGTATTTCATGCTGTCTGCTCCTCCGTTTTGTCCTTGACCTCTGGGGTAATTTGTCGACAGATGACGAATATTCCACATCTGTCGACAAACTGCCCCAGAGGTCAAACAATCCCCCAGAGGTCAAACAATCCAAATTATTTCATCTCGACGGTAATCGTCACATCACCGCTTCCGAGCAGCTCCGCCAGTTCCTCATCGGTCTTGTCCGTGATGTGGCCGAGCCTGGTATAGGCCCACGAGTTGGAGCCATAGAATATTACGATCTGGTCGCCGGAATACAGGACGATATCGCCGGCCTGCGTAGTCGTCTGGCTGTCATTTCTGGGCAGGCTCTGCCCGATGGAGCCGACCTGCTCGAATCCCCCGTACATGGACATCTGAATGGCCAAGGGTTCTTCGCGGCACAGCTGTTTCAGCGTCTCCACGGACTCATTGTCTTCCCACTCCACTTCTACAGGGATCCCCCCGATCGTCATCTGCAGCATCGCCTCAGCTTCCTCACTTTCTGAGGTTTCTGATACTCTCTCCCCGCTCAGCTGTCCCTCAAGATAGGGCAAAATATAGCTCATCGCATCCTCAAACGGCTGTCCGAAGAATTCGTGCCCGCCGTCTTTGATCACGTAGAATTCGCAGTCCGGGATAATCTCTCTGGCCGCCTCGGAATAAGAGAGTGGAACTGTGCTATCTTTTGCCTGAACCGAGCCGCACCCTGAAAGAAGGCTGAAGACCATACATAACGAGATGATGCCGATAAATCTATTCCTCATAAAATTGCTCCTTTTAATCGCTGTTATCCTGGTTATGGCTCTATTATATTCGGAGTCATTTCCTATAAGCAAATACTTGTTGTATATGTGTTCCTATGCTAATTTTGAATAGAAGAAGCAAGGGAGGCATTTACTCATGGATATAAGGACAATGCAATACTATCTGGCTGTGGTTCGGGAAGGCACGATCTCCGCGGCGGCCCAGGCGCTGCACGTCGCCCAGCCTTCTCTGTCGCGGCAGATGAAGGAGCTTGAGGAAGAACTCGGCGTGACCCTTTTTGCACGCGGGAACAGAAAGATCACCCTCACTGAAGAAGGAATGGTGCTCCGCAAAAGGGCGGAAGAAATGGTGCGCCTGATGCAGATGACCGAGGAAGAGATCTCGCAGATCAAAAACCACATCTCGGGCTCTGTGCGGATCGGCGCCGGAGAATCCTGGTCCTTCCATTACCTGTCGCGCGCAGCGGCGAGCATTGCCGCGGAACATCCGGATATCCGCTTTCATATCACCAGCGGTGACACGCAGGACCTGATGGATGAGCTGAACAACGGATTGATAGATTTTGCCGTGATCTTCACCAATGTAGACCACACCCTCTATCAGTCCATTGAACTGCCGGCCGAGGACTCTTTTGGCCTGCTTATGCCTAAAGACTGCCCTCTTGCAGAAAAATCTGAGATCCGGCTCTCCGACTTAAAAGGCCTTCCGGTCATTATTTCAAGAGCGGCCGTGCCTTATTATACGGGTTCGGAAGAACTGTCGTCGCTCAACATCGTCGCAACGTACAACCTGATCTATAACGCCTCGCTGCTCGTGGAGGACGGACTCGGTTATGCCATCTGCTTCGACAAGCTGATCAACACGACCGGGGACAGCCCGCTGTGCATGAGGCCGATCGTGCCCACCATGAAGTCCACCGGATACCTGATCTGGAAGAAGTATCAGGTCTTCTCCCCGGTTGTGCAGATGTTCATCGACCGGGTCCGCGAGGACAATCGACCTCTGGGGTAGTTTGTCCTCACTTG
>Ga0256404_1009495_pt1 | contig 13907 bp, 14 predicted proteins | sample RumenRJG_01DNA_FD_185990 | JGI IMG/M metagenome (GOLD analysis project Ga0256404, IMG submission 185990) | Bovine rumen microbial communities from Lethbridge, Alberta, Canada - RJG_01 | ecosystem: Host-associated > Mammals > Digestive system > Stomach > Rumen | place: Canada: Alberta | collected...
CAAATTCATATTCCATATTAAAACCAGTTAAATAATTTCCTACATTTAATTGTTGTTTATACCAATTCTGAAATTGTTTTGATTTGTATATATGCAAAGGAATTTTTATTTCTTCATCTTCTCGATACATTCCTCTACCTAAATATTGTACCACAGATTTCAAAGTATCTTCAAGTGTATTATGCCACTCGTACTTATCTCTTGAAATTAATTTCAAATATTCCATTCTCGGTGCTTCATCAGGACAACCACAAAACAGTTTATTTGAATTAAGAAAACGACCAAATTCTACATTTGTTGTTAATCCAATCATTTCAAAATCCGAACGCATTTCTCTAGGAATCCAAAATACAATAGCATCACAAGCACACATACAAGTATATTCCCAATCTAATTGCGCTTGCAAATCAAAGTTCCCTTCTTTTTGTTCAGGATTTCTATTTTCAGGAATATATACAACACCATTATATCCCATTGAATCCAAAATTTCTAATGCTTCATTTTTCCATGATAATTCATATTCTTTTCGTGGAACTGGTCCAGCTAAGAACATGGATTTAGTTTCGTCTTTTGGCATATCTTCTTGTGAATATACAACTGTCATTTTATTCATTCCTAAACGTTTCATTAAATCTTTCCTTTCATACACTTTTTAATTTAGCAAGTCGCGTTACTTGTTTATCACTATAATCATAATAATACACTTTATTTACATTTGTCTGTGATTTTAATGCATCTGCTACTTCTTCTTTTGTACAATTTGATAAATTATTATCTATAAATGCCATCTCTTGACATATATGACCAAAAGCAAATACATCCGAACCTACATCTTTTTCCATTTCATTATTATCCAAACGTGTTATGTCATCATCATTTGGTTTTTGCTTTAAAAACACACGTTCAACTAATTGCGTATGAGTCTCCATAGATTTACCTTTGTATATTTTTCCATCTACATAAACAAATGGATATTCTCGATTTCCATAATCAATTTTATATGTTAAAAAAGTACTTTCTCCAATATTATCTTTTTTATTCTTCAAATCCTCCATATATTCTATTGTATCGGGAAAATATTTATCTTTACATTTTAAATAATTTTGATAATATCCATATTCATCTGATAATTCTGCTAGTATATCATCAGGTAAATCATCTGCCATTTCAAATTCATCATCTATATACGCACCTATGTTATCTTCACATGTATATCTAAAATCCAATTCATCCATTAAATTATAAACATATAAATCTATATCTCCATCAGGATTTTCTTTATCTACTTTAGAAAAATAATCTTTTAGATATTCTGTACTGAAATATTTCGATATATTAGATTCTTTATTAATATCATTTAAACAATTATTAAAATTATCGCCTAACAATTCCTTTAATTCATCTATATCCATAATGTAAATATCTTCCATTTTATTCACGTCTTTCTAAAATATTTCTATAAACAAAATAGAAAAAGATAGGCTATCTACAACCTATCTTTATATTATATTAATAGCAATTCCATTTTGCAAGACGTTTCAGCACATTCTTATCATCTAAGAAGTATACTTTTTTTACGCCTAATTCTTTCATGCAAGCCTGAGCAACAGTGTTTTCATCTGCACCATTTTCAAATACTTCAATAAATGCAATATTCTTCAAAAGACTTCCAAATGCAACATCTTCAGTTTCTGTTAAACGTTTCATTCGGATTTCGCTCGGTCTGCTATTTTCTTGATTATTTTGTACCAAGTCTTCAGGGATTTCGTCTTTTTTCCCTTCCTCTTCCATATATTTCTGTAATAGCTGTGCGTGTGTTTCATTTTTCCCACCTTTCAAAATTTGTCCATCAATATATAAAAATGCTCCATCTCGTGTTCCAACATCAAGTTCATAATCTTTTGTAACATATGTTACATCTCCAACTTTATCATCTAAGGTTGGAACATCTTTAAATTTTTCTACTTCATTATCTTTATCTTCATTGATACCTTTATACCCATTTTCTCCAAACCCTGGGTATCCTTGCTCATGGTTAACAATAAATGTTTTTTTTGCACTTTTAAATTCATTTTCAAAATTGGTATTTTCTACCATATCATCTGTAACTTCATCCAAACAATTTTCATCAATCGAAAGATTATCAGAACTATTGTATTTTTTTAGCCATGCATTGTATTGATTCAACAACATGTTGTTTTTAAAAATGCCTTGAATATATTGCCCTTGTTCAAATTCATTTACACCTTGATATGCATTATCGTTTAAACTTCTATCTTTATTACGCTTCGATGTTGGGAATAACATATCAAAAACTTGTATGATTCCGTCTTTATGAATACATGCAGGTGCGTTCAAGAATGTTTTATAATCAGCACCCAAGTAATCTTTTAAATCATTTATATTTGAAAATTTTATATTACTTGCAACTGCCCATTTTGCCAAACGTTTTACCATTTTGTTCGCATGACTTGCAAAATATACTTTATCAATATTCAACTGATTCATACATTCCTTAGCTACTTCATCTTCATCTATTCCATTTACGACTTCAATAAAAGCAACTTTTCCAACAACATTACCAAATGCAACGTTTTCTTCCCCTGTCAATCGTTGCATACGTTTCATGCTAGGTCTACTCATTCCTATATCTCCGCCATCTTTTAAGTCTTCAGGGATTAAATCTTCTTTATCATTATTTTTTAAATAATCTTTTAAAATCTGAGCATGTGTTTGATTTAATTTCCCTTTAATTATATCTCCATCTAAATAAATGAAAGCATAATCTCTATCTTGTACATCAAATCCAAAATCTATTTTATGGGTATCTCCAATAGAATCATCTGCTTCATCCAATGCAGATGCACTTTGATATGTTTTATCTGTTTTTTCTTCATCTACATATTTATAGTCATCATTTCCAATTTCAGCTTCAAAATAATCGTAATATTTTTTCTTTTCTTGCTTAAATCCATTGGTAAATGCACTATCATGAATATAACCTTTTACAATTTCTTTTAGACAGTCATCTGAAAAAGTAAATTTTTCATTTACATTCGCTTCATTTTGTATCCATGCAGAATATTCATTTTGAAATTTATCTTTATTTTTCTTTATTTCATAATCTACTAAATCATCTATTGTGCTTTTTTCAATATCTTTTAAAATTTGTTCATTCTTATCAAAATCAACTAATTCTATTGGATAAGCAGCTTCAAAAAAACGATTATATTCTGCTCCATCTTCATCAAAATAAGAATCTGTTGCATATTTAAAATCATTAAAATCTAAATCTTTTTCTTTTAAATATTTCTTTACTTGCTCTACGGAATTAAATTCCACGTCTATTCACCTACTTCTTAAATATTCAAAAAAATATCTTAACGTAAATTCCCCATTAATTGACCATAAAAACATACATGTTAATATAACAAACCATATTGCATCTGTCATAAAATTTACAATGATATTCATTAAATATGCTATCACAAGCAATACTAATACTTCACTCATTAGAATCTTCCCTTTCTAATTTGTTTTTAAATCTATCTGATAAATATGCTTGAACACTATTTTGAAAGTCTCGAACAAATTCATGATAATCTGTATATTGTGTGTTCAATTTAATCATAAAAATATCTGTATCTTTTAAATTATTTTTTACAAAATTATTGATTCTATCATACTGATATGTTATATCGCAAACATTCCTGTCATTTAATAATAATGTAAACATAATTAGTTTTGTGTTTCGTTTATATCCTTTTAGATACCCTACATAATATGTTTTCCTATTTGAATATGTATTGAAATCTCCTACGATTTTTTCCGTTATTGTTTTCATTAAAGGAAAATCTTTTACTCGATATACAAAAAATGTTATATCATTAACATCTATATATCGAAATAGTGCATCCATAACTAATTTTGTTTGATTCATGACTTTTACGTTATCTACCATATTTTCACTTCCTCTTTATTAAAATATACTTACATAAAAGAAATAAGACAAGTTTAAAAATAACTTGTCTCTTTTTCTTATTTTATAAAATTTTTTGCTAAACGTTTTACAATAGAATTTTTACTATCATAAAAATATACTTTATCTACATCCATTTCATTTTTACAAGCCTTTGCAACTTGATTTTCGTCTGCCCCGTTTTCTAATACCTCTACAAATGCCATGTTATCTACAATATGACCAAATGCAATATTATCTGTATCTAATAAACGTTTCATCCTAGCTTGACTTGGCCTACTTGCATTTACATCATCATCTTTTAAATCTTCAGGAATATCTTCTTCTCTATCCATATCTTTTAAATAATGCTCTAAAATTTGTGCATGTGTTTCACCTATATCTCCTTCTGCAACATCCCCATCTATATAGATAAAAGCCGCATCACGAGTATCATAATCCAACCCAACTGAACTATTTACGGCTGTTTGTTCTCCTATTTCATCATAAAATTCAGATAAATCAGAATAATCTTCCACTTCATTTTTAGATTCTTTTTCATTTAGTTGTTTTGTTTCTCCATCATTTTCGTAACCAAATCCAATATATCCACGTTCATGTTTTTCCATAAATTTATCTACTGCATTATCAAAATTATTTTGAAAATTTGTTTCGCTTGTAATATCACCTGCTACATCTGCAACACAATCTTCTGTGATTCCTAAATTGTCATCTGTATCATATTCTTCTAGATATTCAGAATATTCTTGTTTTAATGTTTCATTAGAAATCATATTGTCTAAATATTCATTATCTGTTAATTCTGTAATTTGACGATATGCTTCTTGATTTTCACTTTCATTCGTTTTTGATAATGGAAAACAATCATCTAAAAATTCATAAATTACATCTTCATCTAAACAATGTGGACTATTTATAAATTCTTTATAATTGTCTCCTAGATATTCTTTTAATTCTTCTTTATCATTAAAAACTACATCACTCATATTGCAATCACCTTTCTTTTAATAAATCTATTAATAATATATCATCATCTTTCATTCCTAACTTGTCAAATAATTCTTCTTCGCTTATTTTTATTTCTTGGTCTATATTATCATCTATTCCAAATAATTTTAAATATTCCGTTAACCCATCATCTTGTGTTTTATTTTCTCTGCTATAATATACTCTTTTCCCTAATGCCGAAAATTCAAATATCATTTTTCCTATATTTTCTGCATATACTCCTTCTATTACTTTCCTCCATCTATGATATTTTAATTCTTTTGCTAATAAATGTTGAAATTTAATATTCCCCGTCTTTTCCCTATCTTTTACTTGTACTACCTCTGATGTTGTATTTAGTTCTTTCAATTTCTGAAATCTTTCTTTACTAAATGTATGATAGTATCTTTTATACTCTGCATATTGTTCTACTTTATGTATTAGTTTCTCGTTCGCTTCATTTCCGTATATACAATATTTCTCTTTCTTTACCCCTCTATGTTGAATATAAATAAACTTGTAAAGATATTGATACATACTTTCTAATTCAGATATGCCTTCCTGCCCTCCTAGGATTGATTCTGAGAGCGTTTCAATGTCTTTAAGACTAACTATACCTGTTTCATCTAGACCATGCTTAGAACGAAAACTAGACCCCTTAAAAACGGTTTCGTAAATTTCATGAAAATTATATTGATAAAATATATCAAAAATGTCTTCTTTCTTTATTTTTTGATGCAAAATTTTTAAATATAAATTTCTTTCTTTTTCTATTCTTGAAATCGGTAATAATCTTTTATTGCTCGTTTGATGAAAATGTACATAGGATAATATATATAGAAAATTGTAAATCTCTGAATATTCATGTATTACATACTTTATGTGTTCTCCATGCTCTACGTAATAATCATGAATGATTCTTCCTGCATCTAATAAATATAATTGTTTTATTTTATGTGGATAGGTATCTAAAAAACGAAAAAATCCAAATGACATAATGAGTTTATCAAATTTCTTCTCATATAGTTTTTCTAGTGGAATAACTGTATATTGAAAATCCCTTGGTAGACTTCTTTTTAATGCAAGAAAATATTCTACATTCGTTTTGATGTTCTTGCTATCTACTACAATATTACATCGTATATGACTATCATTAGATGTATGACTATCATATACATACTTATCGTGGGGATTTATCAAGTAGTCAGTTTTACTATTAGATGAATCATATGAACTGTTTTTTGAGTTATCTGAATGGTTATCTTGAATATTGCATGGATTTATTAAAAGATTACTTCGAAAACTGTTTTGAAGGGGATTTATGAACTTAGAAGATGATAGATAATTACGTAAATTATAATAGGTATCTATTAAAGAAATTGTTGTCCCATCTAAATATGGATAATATATTAAAATGTCTATCATATAGCAGCTCCATTCTAAAAATAAAAAGCAAAGGTAAGGATGCCTTTGCTTTTTTATTTAAATTCTTTGTAAATCTTCTTTTTTTAAGATTCCAATTTTTGTTGTTTTTACATTAAAAAGTGGCAACATCTTGATTTTATCTTTAAAAGAAAAATAGATTTTTTTAAATTTGTTAGCTTTTAATAGATGAATTTTTATATCTGGATATTGTTCACGAAATTTTTTAAATTTTTCTTGTTCATCTTTTGGAAACCAACCTTTTACCTCATAATACAAATTTCTGTCTTTATCATAAAAATCAGGAGTATATGTTTGTTCTCCACCATCTATTAAAAACGTTCTTGGCTCATATTCATAATTACGATTTAAATAAATTAATATTTTTGCAAAGTTATATTCCCATCCACTGCGAACATAATGTCCTATATCTTTAAAAAATCCACTAATATATCTTGGTAATGCGGGTTTTCTACCTTCTCGAATTGCTTTTGCGACTCCAATTGAACAATGTTTTTTATGTTCTTCTGTCAAATGTTTCCCTTTAAAATACATTTTAATTTTTCCTGAAGCAATTCCTTTTTTCATAGCAATAGATTGCTTTCTTGTATTATGTTTAATAATTTTGCAATTTTCGGAAGTTAATCCTTTATTCCAAGCATGATGTTGTTTTGGAGGTCGTTTTCCATGTTTTATATGATATTTTGAAGAACAACTAGTAGAACAAAAATCGCTATTATTATATGTTTGAAATTCTTTACCACATTGTTTACATTTTTTAGCTATTAGTTTTTGTTTATGATTAAAATCAACAGAACATTGATAAGAACAAAATTCTACACTAGTATTAGTTATATCATAAAATACTTTTCCACAATTTATACATGTACATTTGTGTAATCTATCATAAACTTTGCATTTTTCCTTTATATGTTTGTAATAATCTTGTTCACATTCATCAGAACAAAATTGTGAATATGGTTCATCTGTAGTAGATACAGAATATTCTTTATTACAATTCAAACATTTTTTAACAATATAAGATTTTTTAGATTTGTAAAAGCATTTTCTACTGCAATATCCATCTTCATTATTTGAAGAAATATATTTTCTTCCACATTGTTTGCAAGTTTTTAAAGCATTTGGATTATAGCTTAAATAATCAAAATCTTCTTCCGATTTTCCATATATACCATTCCTTTCTATCCATTCAAAATCATCTTCATTATTTAATGGTAATTTTCTTTGCGCAATTTTTTCATATTCTTTTTTATTTTTATTTAAATTTTTCCATATAACATTTTTTCGCATTTGTTTTGATGAACAACGCAAAGAACAAAATTTAGATTTCTTAGAACTAGTATAATATTCTTTCCCACAATAATAACAAGTATGGATTTTTTGATTGCGTTTTATTTCCATTTCACATTCACATTGATATGAATCATAAAATCCACTTGTATTCGTATATAAAGGATATTCTTTCCCGCAATTAACACATGTTAGAATAGGTATACCATTAATCCTCGCTCGTTTTAATCCTTCTTGATAACATTCTTCAGAACAAAATTGAGCATATTTTTCATCGCAATTATCTATTATATATTCTTTTCCACAAATAATACATTTTTTTATTACTTTTTTTCGATTATATTTATGTCTACAATTTGTTGAACAAAATTTCGGAGGTTCTTTTCCATTTTTGTGTTTATATAAAAATGTTTTATTACATTCTACACATTTTGTTTTGTAATATAGTGAATTAGTAAAATAAGATTCATCCCTTGCATATATTCCATCTTTTTCAATCAATATTTTTGGAATTTCTCGTTTTGCACATTTTCGTAATTCATCTGCTTCTTTTGATTGATTTCTTTTTATCGCATTTGTAATTGCCATTTTATAAAATGAATCTTTCAACAATATATACCTCCATTCTTTATGTTACTTTATTATATAAAAAAGAGATTTAGCTTGTACTAAACCTCTAAACAATTATTATACAAAATTGTTATCCACAATTATTATCAGCGGTATGTCCACATCCTTTGAGCATATGAACGAATCCTGACGGGAGCTGGGTTGCTCTTAATCGCTCTTGCAGAAGGTCTTAAAGACTTTTTCAAATTCTGTTTCTGCTGTTGATATGCACCTTGCATCGCTTGTGCAACAGATTGATACCCTGCCGCCTGATTAATATTTAAAGAAATACCATTATCTGAATAACTAAATGCTTCACCATTCTGTACAATACTTTCTCCTAATAAAGCCAAAATAAATGCACCTATAAGTATGCATCCATCCCAACTAATAGGGACATCATATAATGTAAAAAGTGTAAGTGGAGGTTCTGAATTAATATCAGACATTGCTATTTGTAAATATGTTAATAAAAGTTCATCTGACCATCTTTGTCCTCTTTGTTTTTCCACCAATGTATTTAAACTACGAAATTGCTCATCTGGTATATCTTTTAACATCGCACGTAATTTATGTACTAAATCTCTTTCTCTAGCTGTCAATGGAGAAATTGAATTATCATCAGATGATTGTAAAATAATAGGCATATATCTTCACCACCTTATTAGAATCTTCTCTAAATAAAATAGATTAAAAATATATGCCTATAATAATTTTATAGTGTTACAATTTTATCGAATGGGATATTATTTTTATCCAAAAATCCACATTTATATATATCATCTACATAATTCTTAAATACGCCCTTATAATCAAAAACAAAACCTGTATCTTTTAATTTTGAAAATATATCACCATCAATTAATGATGGCTCATTCAAAGCAATAAAAATGCAATCAAATGTTTTATCTTTAAAATTTGATATGTTACTATACATATCAAATCCATCTATATAATTATACGGTAATTTATTATCGCAAACAAATACATTTACTTCAGCATTTGCTAATATATTACGTAAATCTTTTACTTTCGTATTTCTTATATCATTACAATTTTCTTTAAATGTGTATCCTAAAATCAAAACGTTTTTTTCTTTTTCTTCTTTTGGAATACCATCTAAAATCATATTTGCCAAAAAGAATGGAACATTTTCATTTAACGTTCTAGCAGATTGTACAACGCCGCATAAATCTTTTACATATTTTTTTTCAAATTCAATGAAATAATATGGGTCAACACCAATACAATGTCCTCCCACCATGCCTGGATTATAAGATGCTTTATCAAAATTAAATTTTGTTCTAGCAGAAGCTAATACATCATCAAAATCAATATTACTCATAGAACAAATCATTTGAAATTCGTTCATTAATGCAATATTTACATCACGTTTCACATTCTCCATAATTTTTGATGTTTCCGCAACTTCCAACGAAGAACATTTATGAATTTTTTCATCAGGTAAAATTAAATGATAAATATTATATACTCTATTTAATGCTTCGTTACTACTACCTGAAATTAATTTTACAATTTCATTAATTCGTTTTCCATTTCTACCTGGTTGCAAACGTTCAGGAGAAAAACCTACATAAAAATCTTTATCACATTTTAACTTTGTCAATTTCTCTAATAAAGGAATACATATTTCTCTTGTTGTTTTTGGTGCAACTGTTGATTCAAAAATAACAGTAGAATCTTGTACCATAACTTTTGAAATATCTTCTATCGCGCTTTTTAAAGGAGTTAAGTCTGGTTGATGTTTGTCATCTACAGGTGTTGGTACACATACAATATATGTATTTGGACGCATATTTTCATCAAATTTAAACAACTCATAAATATCTGTAATATAATGAATGTCATCTAAGTAATCAATATCTACAGAATTTGTTTTATCTATATGATGTTTATATTCATATATTTTTTGTTCATTTATATCATATCCATATACAATTCCATGCTGAACAAATTCACATGCTAATTGTATTCCTACATATCCTAAACCAACAATGCAAATTTTTGGTTCCATGTAACTTTATCCCCTTTCTTCTGGAAAGAAATAATTATCTATTTTTTGTTGCATATTCCACGTAAAATATTTATATATAAAATAATCATATATGTAATATATAATAATTTTTATTTTTGAGAAATCACATGTTTTATCTAAATCTATTATTTTAAAACATAGATTTTTATCAATAATAATATTATATTCATCTAAATCAAATATTTTTATATTTTTAAATAATGTTAAATACATCATAAAAATAAATTTCATAATATAAAAATGATTAAATATTTTATGAGGAACTATTTTTTCTTCTACTAAAATGGAATCTCCGAAATAAAAAATTTTGGAAGATATTTAATGCCCAATTTATTTTTAATTAAATTAATATTATATAATATTTTCGATTTTATTCCTTTTGTAAAAAATCGAATTATATAATTATTTGCTTGTATTTTTGAGTATTCAATTTGGGGAAGTAAAGTTATTTCATATATTTGATTATTAATAATAATATATTTATTTGAAATTAAAGCTCCATCATTAATTTTTTGAATAACATTATATTCTTTTAAATCATTATATAAATGTGTTATTTTATATTTTTTCCAATATAAAAAATCATAGTTGTTTTTTTGAAATTGTTCTTCCGTGAAACAAATTGTATAACCACATTCAACTATTTTTTTAAATGGAATTTTAAAATTCTCTATTATTATTTTATTCATCAAAAATCCCACCATAAGCTCTTATCTTCTACAGCAAATATTTTATTAATTTGTTTAATTAAAAAATCATTAAATTTTTTACTATATTTAAAACTAATGTTACGAAAAATATATTCATTTAAATAATATGGAACTAGTAATTTTTTTGGTATTTTAACAGAACAATCTATATCTATAATTTTAAATTTTCCATCTTTTGTATATAAGATATTAGATTCAACCAAATCCATCAAATTAATATGTTTTACGAATATGAGATAAAAAACAAAAAACAGTTTTCTATAATGATATTGAAATTGTTTATCATGAAAAATTCTATCTTCTATTAAAATATTATTGCTAATATATCGAATTGTTGGCAAATATTTATTTATATGTTTATCATTATAATATTTTAAATTATTATGTATAAACTCTTTTTGAAATCTTTTCATAAATCGAATAGCATATATATCAGTTAGCACCTTACTCCTTCCATAAGTACGATTTACAGGAGTAATAGGTACTTTTTTATAGTCTATCATCATGTATTTGTTTGAAATTAAAAAACCATTCAATAAAATTTGAATACAATTATACTTTTTTAATAATTCTTCATATCTATTTAGATTCCTTTTTGAATCTATCAAAGAATACCAAAAATCATATTTTCCTGTTTTGAAATCTTTTTCTGTAAAGCAACAATTATATTTATTTCTTGCTTCTAAGAAATCTATTTTAAAATATTCAACTATCAAAATATTTACCCCACAACTTATACGTTTTGTTATTTTTTAAAATTTTATCATTTACAATTTTGATTAACCAATTGTCTATTCTACATCCAATATTATCATATAAGAATCCACAGCACTTAAAAAAATACTCGTTAATATAATAAATAATTAAATATTTTGATGGAATTTTTACATTAAAATCTATATCTATAATTTTAAAACCATGATAAAACAAGATATTCGTTTGTGTTAAATCCATCAATCTTATTTGCTTAAATATAATTAAATACATTACAAATAAGAACTTTAACAAATTTATTTTATTTATCCAATTTGTTTTAATTCTTTCCTCAATTAAAATGTATCTCCCAAAATACAAGATTTTTGGGAGATATTTTTCTAATTTGTGAGATTTTAAATATTCCATATTTTGAAATATGAAATCTCTTTGATATTTTTTCATAAATCGAATAGCATATGTATTTGTTAATACTTTTTTTCGATTATTCATCCCTTGACTTGTAGGATATATTTTTATTTTTTTAAAATTGATTAAAGAATATTGATTCGATACTAAAAAACCTTTTGTCAAAACTTGTACAGAATTATATTTTACTAATAATTCGTTGTACATCTTATGATTCTTGTCATCTTTTTGCAAAATATAGTAAAAATCATATTTCCCCGTTTGAAAATCTTTTTCCGTAAAACAACAATTATATTTATTTTTTGCTTCTATAAAATTCAAATCAAATTCTTCGCATATTATTTTTTCCATATTAAATTCTCTAATTTAAAATTTAATTCGTTACCATCTTTATATTGAATCTTTTCATCTTGATAATCTGTAAACGCATGAAGTACTAATTTTGCAATCATATAATCTTTACGATGTCCATACATATCTGTTAAATTATAATATTTATCTTTTCTAATCTGTTTTAATGTACATTTAAAGCGATGGTTATCAACATAAGTCAAACATCTTCCATAATTAGATATTTCGCAATTATACCCTTCTACAATTTCCCATTTTTCATTTGGTAAATCATTCTCAATTTTCCATCGTTTTACATATACAGCTTCACGAATTGGAACTCGTTCTACAACATTTTGCGCTTCCTGAACGGATAAATCATATTCTTTCATTATCTCATGAATATGAAAATATTCTTTCCCCTTATATTTAAAAAATACAGATTGGTTATTAACTAATCCGTTATCATTTGCATGTTTCATATTTTCTTTTGCAGTTACCCACTCTAAATTAGAAATATCATTATTTTTATTATTTCCATCAATATGATTTACTTGCAAATCATTCATATTTTCAAGTGGATGAAAATTTTCCATAACTAAGCGATGTACAAGTTCACTTGAACGTTGCCCATTTTTTCTTAATTGAACAATTAAATATCCTTTTTTACCATTGTTATTGATAGACATATTATGTTTTGAACCATCTTTTGTTAAATATTTAATATGTCCATTTGTTCCTATTTCATACAATCCTTCATATCCATGAATCGACTTCCATTTAACATTGTTTTCATCTGTATATTCATATGGTTCTATCAATACATTGTTCTTTGTTGTAGAATGAATAAAATTATCAAACTTACCTTCTTTTGCAAGCTGTTTATACCTATTTGATTTTGTATCAACAATTAAATTTTCTATACAATTATTTTCTTCATTCCCATCTAAGTGTTTAATATATTCTTTACTTGTTAATTCAATATTTTTAAATGTTTTTAATACTAAAGTGCTCACCTGCATTTTTTTTGCATGAATAGATACTCTATCATTCTTTACATTCGATAAATACCATTTTTTATTTCTAAAAAATATTACTCTTCCAAAATTACTAATTTTATATGTTTCATCAATATCTTTCCATTCTTCATCATCTATTTTCATATCATCTGTAAAGATTTTCATTCTTCAACTTCCTCCCCATTTACAGAGATATTATCTTCTGTTGTCCACGCCTGAGAAAATTCTTTATCTCTAAACAATTCTGCAAGTCCTGTAATCTGTTTTAAACGAAGTACTTCATCTTCTGACATGCCTAAATGCTTTTCAATCCAAGCATCTTCACGACCAAGTTTATGAAGTTCTCCAACAATATTACTCAT
>Ga0256404_1009496_pt1 | contig 13906 bp, 11 predicted proteins | sample RumenRJG_01DNA_FD_185990 | JGI IMG/M metagenome (GOLD analysis project Ga0256404, IMG submission 185990) | Bovine rumen microbial communities from Lethbridge, Alberta, Canada - RJG_01 | ecosystem: Host-associated > Mammals > Digestive system > Stomach > Rumen | place: Canada: Alberta | collected...
AAGATCAGGTCTGCCAACCTTCTCCCCGATTCCGTTTCCAAGGCCCTTGGGATGGTCACTCCTTCTGATTGTCTGCATTGGTTTCACTCTTGCTCGTGTTGGTGAGATTTTTGAAGATTGCTATAGGCTTATAGCCGCATAAGGAACATGAATGGTAACGCAGTGAGCAACTGTGTAACTTTTGCGTTTAGCGGATGAGCGGGAAGTTGTCAGGATTACATCAGGCAACAGGGAACAGGCAACAGGGAACAGGAATAGCCTGGGCCCGTAGGGGCGGCGATGCGCCGCCCGCCGGGTAATTCATATCGTTTCGGTACTGGCCGCCCCGACAGTACGCGCGGCAGCCGTTCCCCTTTTCCCTTTTCCCTTTTCCCTATTCCCTTTTCCCTAATAACCGGCGCTCCCTTTCGGGAGCGCCGGTGGACGCCATCGCCTTACAGCGCGGCCTTATAGGCGGCCAGAGCGCCCTCAGCGCGGATCTGCTTGAGGATGCGGACGGCCTCGGCCTCGAAGCCGGGAACCTGAGTCAGGTCCTGGCCCCACATGTCGGTGTTGGTCATGACGGCGTGGATAAGGGTTTCGGGGGAATCGTCCTTGTGGGCGTTGTAGAATTCCAGCACCCAGCGGTCGTCAGAGACAGTATATTCATTACCTTTGGGACGCTTGCACACTAATCCCTTGTCGGTCAGGCCCTGGATGTCGTTGGAATAGAACGCCACGTAGGCCGCGAAGGAAGTGGTCAGGCACGGCGGCAGCTTGCCCATCTGGTCCACGTAGTCCAGGAAGGTGGGCATGTTGCGGGCGCGCCACTTGGAGGTGGAGTTCAGGCTGATGCTCATCAGCTCGTGGTTCACGAAGGGATTGTTGAAGCGGTCCTGTACCGCCGCGGCGAAGTTCTTGCAGTCCTCCTTGTCCAGCGGCAGGGTGGGGATGACCTCCTCATACAGCATCTTGTTCATGTAACCCAGCACCCCGTCGTCGTGCATGCAGTCGCGCACGATGTCGTAGCCCGCCAGGTACGCGCCCAACACGAAGCCGGTGTGCGCGCCGTTGAGGATGCGGACCTTGCGCTTCTTGTAGGGAGTGACGTCGGGCACCACCATCACCGGGCAGCCGGCCGCCTTGAAGGGCAGGCGGTCCTCCAGGCCTTCGGGGCCCTCGATGACCCACACGCCGAACACCTCGCCGACGTCGGTCAGCGGGTCGTCGTAGCCGTTGGCCTCGGCCAGGCGGGCGACCTCCGCGTTGTCGCGGATGCGGCCGGGCACGATGCGGTCCACCAGTGTGGAGCAGAAGATGTTCTCCTCATTGACCCACTTCTTGAAGTCCTCGCCCAGCTTCCAGTCGTCGATGTGACGGTTGACGCACTTCAAAAGCTCCTTGCCGTTGTTGTCGATCAGCTCGCAGGAGAGCATCACGATGCCCTTCTTGCCGGCCTTGAAGCGCTCGTAGAGCACCACGGTCAGCTTGGCGGGGAAGGAATTCGGGGGCGCCTGGTCGAAGCCGGATTCGGGATCGTACACGATGCCGGCCTCGGTGGTGTTGGAGACGATGATCTCCAGATCCTCGGACCTGGCCAGCTCCAGCACCTTGTCCCAATCCCCATAGGGGTTCACGCAGCGGCTCACGGCGGAGATGACGCGCTTGTCGTCCACCTTCTGGCCGTTCTGGCTGCCGCGCAGATACAGGGTGTAGAGGCCCTGCTGCTGATTGATCAGGTCGGTCAGGCCCATGGCGATGGGCTGCACCAGCACCACCTTGCCGTTGAAGCCCGCCTTTTCGTTGGCGATGTCAAAGAAATCGTCCACGAACGCCCGCAGGAAATTGCCCTCGCCGAACTGCATCACCTTTTCCGGCGCGCTCTCAAGCACATAGCCCTGATAACCGGACTGCTTCAGCACCTCGTAATTCAACTGTGCCATGGGAATCATCCTCCTCTTTTTGTCGTTCTCGATTCGATATCAGCCCCTGATCTCCTTGAACAGATCCGTCGCGGCCTTGGACTTGGCGGTGATGCCCTCGAAATCGCCGGCGGCGACCATGTCCTTGGTGACCATCCAGCTGCCGCCCACGGCGAGGATCTTGGGGTTCTTGAAGTACTCGGCGGCGTTGGCCTGGTTGATGCCGCCGGTGGGCAGGAATTTGATCTGCGGGAAGGGACCGCACAGAGCCTTGATGGTCTTGAGGCCGCCGAAGGTCTCCGCGGGGAAGAACTTGAACACCTTCAGACCCAGCTTGAGGCCCATCATGATCTCGCTGGGGGTGACCACACCGGGGGTGATGGGCACGTTGAGCTTGATGGCCTCGGCGATGAGCTCGGGATCGGAGCCGGGGCAGACGATGAACTTCGCGCCCGCGTCGATGGCGTCATGCAGGTTTTGCAAATTCACCACGGTGCCCGCGCCCACGATCATCTCGGGGACCTCCCTGGCCACCCTGGCGATGGAGCCCTTGGCCGCGGCGGTGCGGAAGGTGATCTCCATGGCGTTGATGCCGCCCGCCAGCAGCGCCCTGGCGGTGGGCACCGCCTGCGCCTCGTCCTCCAATACGACCACCGGCACGACGCCGCACGACGCGACCTGTTCAACAGTAAGCATATGAAATTCCTCCTTTTCATCAATGGGGATGAGAGGCGCCGCGGGGTTTTGCGCGGCCCTCCCCTCCCTCTCTTTTACTTGTTTATTTCTCCGCGAACCCGAAGTACCGCTTGGCGTTGCCATAGCTGATGTCGCGGACGATCCCGGCAAGGGTGTCGAAATCGTCGGGGAACATGCCCTGCTCGACCCACTCGCCGATGACGCGGCAGAGGATGCGGCGGAAGTATTCGTGGCGCGGATAGCTCAGGAAGCTGCGGCTGTCGGTGAGCATGCCCACGAAGCCGGCCAGATAGCCGCGGGCGGCCAGGGACTTGAGCTGGTCCACCATGCCGTCGAAGTGATCGTCGAACCACCAGGCGGAGCCGTGCTGGATGTAGCCCACGGCCTTCTCATTCTGGAAGCAGCCCAGAATGCTGTCGATGGCGGCGTTGTCGTTGGTGTTGAGGGAGTACAGTATGGTCCTGGGCAGGCAGCTCTTGGCCTCCAGGTGACCCAGGAACGCGGCGGTCTGCGCCGAGGGCGCGAAGTTGTCCACGCAGTCGAAGCCGGTGTCGGGGCCCATCTTGGCGAACATGGTGCGGTTGTTGTCCCGGCGGCAGCCGTAGTGCAGCTGCATGGCCCAGCCGCGCTTCACGTACTCGCCCGCCACGAAGGTCATGAAGGCGAACTTGAAGATGCTCTCCTCCTCGGGGGTAGGCAGGGTCCCGTTCAGGCGGGCCTTGAAGACGGCCTCCACCTTCTCGGCGTCGGCGGGCGCGTACATCACGTAGTTCAGGGCGTGGTCGCTCAGGCGGCAGTTGTGGTCGTGGAAGAAGTCCATGCGCAGCGCCAGGGCCTTTTTCAGCGCCTCGAAGCTGTCGATCCTCACGCCGGATACGTCGGCCAGCTGCTTCAAGTAGTCCAGATAGGTCTCCTTCTCCAGGTTCATGGCCTTGTCGGGACGCCAGGCGGGCAGCACGGCGGTCTTGAAGGACTTGTCGGCGGCCAGCTTCTCGTGCCACTCCAAGGAGTCCACGGGATCGTCGGTGGTGCAGATGGTCTCGACGTTGGACATGTTGATGAGGCCCCGCACGCTGTAGCCCGCCTCGTGCAGCTTGGCGTTGGCCATGTCGTAGACCGCCTCGGCGGTATCCCTGTTCAGCACGCCCTCATAGCCGAAGAAGCGGCGCAGCTCCAGATGGCTCCAGTGATACAGCGGATTGCCGATGGCCTTGCCCAGCACCTCGGCCCACTTCATGAACTTTTCCCTGTCGGTGGTCTCGGTGCCGGTGATGTACTTCTCGGGCACGCCCGCGGAGCGCATCAGGCGCCACTTGTAGTGGTCGCCGCCCAGCCACACCTGGGTGATGCTGTCGTATTTGCGATCCTCGTAGATTTCACGGGGATTGATGTGGCAGTGATAGTCAATAATGGGGCACTGCTCCGCGGCCTCGTGATACAGCCGCTTCGCCGTCTCGGTGTTCAGCAGGAAATCCTTGTCCAGAAACATGGGGATCGACCTCCCTTTTGGATTGTCTCTTTTGGAGTGAGAACAGGCTATTGATCCGCCCGTGAATTCTTGAATGCGGCCCGTTGTCAAAATGGACATGCGCAAGGGAGAAGGCCGCGGGGGTCAGCGGCACAGAATCAAGGCCTTCTGACGCGGCAGACGGTCATTTTGACAGCGGAGCAATTCAAGAATGGGGCCCAATAAGCCTTATCAGCGCTTCACGCGGGCGCCCGCGCCGCCCATGATGGCCTCGACCTCGCCGACGGTGGACATGGAGGTGTCGCCGGGGGTGGTCATGGCGAGCGCGCCGTGGGCCGCGCCGTAGTTGACGGCCTTCTCAGGATCGCCGGTGGTCATCAGGCCGTAGATCAGGCCGGAGGCGAAGCTGTCGCCGCCGCCCACGCGGTCCAGGATCTCCAGGCCGTCATAGGCCTTGGACATGTGCACCTTGCCGTCGGCCCAGCAGATGGCCTTCCAGTCGTTGACGGTGGCGGTCTTGACGGTGCGCAGGGTGGTGGCGATGGCCTTGAAGTTGGGATACTCCTTGGCGGCCTGCTCGATCATCTTGTAATAGCCGTCCAGGTTCAGGGACTTGAGGTTCTCGTCGTTGCCCTCGACCTTGAGGCCCAGGCAGGCGGTGAAGTCCTCCTCGTTGCCGATCATGACGTCGACGTACTTGGCGACCTCCTTGTTGACCTCGCGGGCCTTCTCCAGACCGCCGATGGCGGACCACATGGAGGGGCGGTAGTTCAGGTCGTAGGAGATCAGGGTGCCGTACTTCTTGGCGGTCTTGCAGGCGGCGATGACGGTCTCGCAGCTCTGCTCGGACAGCGCCGCGTAGATGCCGCCGGTGTGCAGCCAGCGTACGCCCAGCTCGCCGAACACGTGCTCAAAGTCGAAGTCCTCGGGGCGGGCCTGGGAGATGGCGGTGTTGGCGCGGTCGGAGCAGCCCACGGCGCCGCGGATGCCGAAGCCGCGCTCGGTGAAGTTCAGGCCATTGCGGCAGATGCGGCCGATGCCGTCGGTCTTTTTCCAGTAGATCAGGTCGGTATCCACGCCGCCCTGCTCGATCAGATCCTTGAGCAGCCGGCCCACCTCGTTGTCCGCGAAGGCGGTCAGCACGCCGGTGTGCATGCCGAAGCACTTGTGCAGGCCGCGGACCACGTTGTACTCGCCGCCGCCCTCCCAGGCCTTGAACTCGCGGGCCGTGCGGATGCGCCCCTCGCCGGGGTCCAGCCGCAGCATGATTTCACCCAGGGATACCGCGTCATACTTGCATTCGTTTGCGGGCTTCAGATTCAGATTCAGCATGGGTATCGTCCCCTTTTCTCATTTCTTTATTGATGGGATCATATGATCCTATTAACCCAGGTATTTCTTAAGCGTCGCGCGCACCGCGCCGGGGCCGGCGATCAGCTCGGCGAAGTAGCCCCTGACCCTGTCCGCGAGGCCGACCTCGTTGAGGTCGCAGCCGAAGAGGTTGGCGTTTGCGAGGATGGCATCCAGCCGCCCCTCGGCGGAGGCGGGCTCGCCCAGCGTGACGCCGCTCAGGGCCTCCTGGAGGGTGCCCAGCATCGGGTCGGGGCTGACGGCCATCTCCGCGCCCTTGTCGTCCACGCCCAGCAGATACCGCAGCCACCCGGCGATGGCCAGGGGGATGGCGGTCAGCGCGGCGGGGTCGCGCTCCGGGTCGGCGGCATAGCTCTTGATGGTCTCGCCGAAGCGGATCGGGATCTTCTGGCTGGTGTCGGTGGCGATGCGCTGGGGGGTGTCGGGCATGAAGGGATTGGGCAGGCGCTGGGTGACCACCTCGTCGATGAACGCCCTCGGGGAGAGTATGCCGGGGTCGGTGACCACGGGCAGGCCCTCGTCGTAGCCGATGCGCTCGATGAGCTTCTTCAGCTCGGGGTCCCGCACCTCGTCGCAGATCTTCTCAAAGCCCAGCAGGCAGCCGTACACCGCCAGCGCCGTGTGCAGCGGGTTCAGGCAGGTGGTGACCTTCATGCGCTCGGTCTTGTTCACCGTCTCCCGGTCGGTCATGTAGACCCCGGCCGCCTCCAGCGGGGGACGCCCGTTGGGGAAGCGGTCCTCGATGACCAGGTACTGGGGCGCCTCGGCGTTGACGAAGGGCGCGATATAGGTGTGCTTTGCGGTGACGATGGGGGCCATGTCCTCGATGCCCAGCGCCGTCAGCTGCTTTTCCACCGCCTCGGCGGGCCGGGGGGTGATCTTGTCGATCATGGACCAGGGGAAGGACACCTGCGTCTCGTCCTCCAGCCAGTTCACGAAGGCCGCGGACACGAAGCCCTGCTTCTGCCAGGCGTGGGCGATCTCCGTCACGCCCGCACGCAGCTTCTCGCCGTTGTGGGAGCAGTTGTCCATGGACACCACGGCAATAGGCGTTTTGCCATTGTTGAAGCGCTCCAGCAGCAGCGCCGCCACTACGCCCATGGCGTGGCGAGGATGGAAGGGGCCGGCCTCGATGTCGCCCTTTGCCACGGGGGTCAGCTCGCCCTTCATGTCCCGAAGCGCGTAGCCCTTCTCGGTGATGGTGAAGGACAGCATCTGGAGGCTGGGCTTTTTGAAGATCTCCTTCAATTCGTTCCAGCCGTCCGCGCTGCCGACCACCACGCCCTTCGCGATGGACGCCACCACCGACTTGTCGATGCCGCCGTCCGCCAGCAGGCTCACCGCCAGGGTCATGGAGTCGTGGGGCACGTAGATCTTTTCGACGACCTCGTTGTCAAAGGTCTCCACCGCCACGATGCCGGACTTCTGTAAACCCTTGTCCAGCAGGCGCTGCTGCAGGCCGGCCACAAAAATGCGGAAGATATTGCCCGCGCCGAAGTGGACCCACACAGGATTCTGCTCGGTCTCGGCGCACATGGCCTTCCAGTCGTGCTTCGGCAATTTCACGCCAGCCGATTCCCAGACAGCGGTATCCTGAATCCCTCTATAATTGAGTTGCATGGCAAATCACCTCACAGATCAATCGTTTTCCCGGCAGATGGCCTCCCAGAGGCCGTTGAGATAGGCCGCGCCCAGCGCCCGGTCATACAGGCCGTACCCGGGCCTCCCCTGCTCGTCCCAGATCATGCGCCCGTGGTCGGGGCGGACGTAGGTGTCGGGGCAGGTGTCGTGGATGGCCTTCATGATGGCGTACATATCCAGATCGCCGGTGGAGGAGAGGTGGGCCGCCTCGCGGAAGTGGTGATGGCCCAGGTACTTGACGTTCCGAACGTGCATCGCGCCGATGCGGTTCATCTGACCGAAGTGGCGGATGGCGGCGGGCACGTCGTTGTCGGGATTGGAGCCCAGGGAGCCGGTGCAGAGGCAGACGGTGTTGGCCGGGCTGTCGTGCAGCGCGACGATCTTGTCATACTGCTCCACGGTGTGGGCGATGCGGGGCAGGCCGAAGATGGGCCAGGCGGGATCGTCGGGATGGCAGGCCATTTTGACGCCCACCTCCTCGCACACGGGGATGACCGCGTCGAGGAAGTATTTGTAGTGGACCCGCAGGTCGTCGCCGGTCATGCCCTCGTACTGCTTGAGGGTCTTCTCCAGCAGCGCCAGCCGCTCGGGCTCCCAGCCGGGCAGGGTGAAGCCCTTGGAGTCCTCGGCGGTCTTGCGGACGATCTCCATCGGGCCCATCTCGCCCAGGTCCTTCTCGTCGAAGTACAGGCTGTTGGAGCCGTCCTCGGGGATCACCCGGGCCAGGTCGGTGCGCAGCCAGTCGAACACGGGCATGAAGTTGTAGATGATGACCTTCACGCCGTTGCGGGAGAGCATGCGGACGGTGGAGATGTAATTGTCGATGTATTCGTCCCGGCTGGGCAGGCCCATCTTGATGTCCTCGTGGACGTTGACGGACTCGATGACCTCCAGCTCCAGCCCGGCGTCGTGCACCTCGCTGACCAGGGCCTTAAACTCATCCTCCGGCCAATCCACGCCCGCGGGCTTGTCCAGCAGGCCCATCAGGCCCGTCATGCCGGGGATCTGCTTCACGTACTTGAGCGGTATCGGATCCGCCTTGGAGCCGTACCACCTGAATGTCATTTTCATGGGACTTTTCACTCCGTTCAAAGGTGGGGTTATATCAGACCGCGTAGCCGAACAGGCTGGGCAGCCACAGGCTGATGGCCGGGATAAAGGTCAGCAGCAGCAGGGTGATGAGCATGCACAGATAGAAGGGCAGGGTGGCCTTGACGACCTTCTCCATGGGCCGCTTGGCCACGGCGGAGCCGATGAACAGCACCGCGCCCACGGGCGGGGTCAGCAGGCCGATGCCGCAGTTCAGGACCACCATGATGCCGAACTGGATGGGGCTGATGCCGATGGAGGTGGCCACGGGCAGCAGTATGGGCGTGGCGATCAGTATGATGGGCGCCATGTCCATGATCATGCCCAGGATCAGCAAAATCAGGTTCAGCAGCAGCGCGATGACGACGGGGTTGCTGGACACGCTGGTGATCATGCTGGCAGCCTTGGCGGGCACGTGCAGATTGGTCAGGCAGTAGCCGAACGCGCCGGACAGGGAGATCAGGATCAGCACGATGGCCAGGGTGTCGATGCAGCCCTCCAGCGCGTTCCAGACGCCCTTCCAGTTCAGGCCCTTGTAGACGAACACGGACACGAACAGGGAATAGAGCACCGCGATGGCGGCGGACTCGGTGGCGGTGAACACGCCGCCGACCACGCCCACGATGACGATCAGTATGGCGGCCAGCGCCCACACGGAGGTGCCCAGCTGCTTCAAAAAGCCCATCAGCGAGAATTTGTCGCCCTTGGGATAGTTGCGCTTGACGGAGATGATGTAGGAGCCCACCATCAGGCTCAGCGCCAGCAGCGCGCCGGGCAGGTAGCCCGCCATGAACAGCGCGCCCACCGAGATGCCGCCGGCGGTGGTGGCGTAGATGACCATGTTATGGCTGGGCGGCACCAGCAGGCCCTCGCAGGAGGAGGTGATGGTGACGGCGGTGGAGAAGTCGGCGTCATAGCCCTGGTCCACCATCATGGGAATGAGGATGGAGCCCAGCGACGCGGTGTCCGCGGAAGCGGAGCCGGAGATGCCGCCGAAGAAGTAGGAGGCCACGATGTTGACCATGGCCAGGCCGCCGCGCATCCAGCCGACGAGGCTGTTTGCCAGCGCGATCAGCTTTTCGGAGATGCCGCCCGAGCCCATCAGCACGCCCATGGTGATGAAGAAGGGCACGGCCATCAGGCTGAAGGACCACACGCCCTTGACCATCTGCATCGGCAGCACGCTCAGGTTCTGGCCCATGGAGATCAGACACAGCACCGTGGAGATGCCCACGGAATAGGCGATGGGGAACCGCAGGAACACCATCAGCAGAAAGCTCCCCAGCAGGATCAGGGTGGAAAGATTTTCACCGGACATTACGCCTGCGCCTCCTTTCCGTTGTCGGGCTTGTAGAACTCCTCAATGTGCTGGAATACCTGCTCCAGCTCGAATATGATCATGCCAACGCCGGCCACCGGCACGGGCATGTACATCCAGATCTGGCTCAGCTGCGGCAGGGAGGAATACTTGGCGAACTTTGCGATATTGCCGGTGGGGCTGACCACCTTCGCGCCCTCCACCAGCAGGATCACGCCCAGGATCAGCACGGCCAGATCCGCCAGCAGGTCCAGGACGATCAGCGCCTTGCGGGGCAGATAGTTGTCAAAGGCGGTCATGCGGATGTGGCTGCGCTTGCGGATGGCCAGCGTGGCCGAGAGCACCGCCATGTAGACCATCAGGGTCAGTATGATCTCCTCGCTCCAGTGCGGCGCCGTGAAGAACGGGAAGTAGCGCCCCGCCACGGTGACCGAGGTGATGATGATATCCGCGATCAGCAACAGCTTGCAGATCAGTAGCATGATCTTGTACGCCCAGTCATAGACGGGCTTGATCTTTTCCAGCGTCTGGAAAAAAGCGGGCATTTGGACAGCCTCCTTGTTGCGGATAGTGGGAAGTCGTTAATGAGAGCATTTGAATTTGGCGGATGTACGCCGAATTGAGAATTGAGAATGGAAAATGGAGAATGGAAAATGGCGGCGCAAATCCTGCGGATTTGTTTGATTAATCATGACAAGCGGCGCTGTTGCGCTTATTGACGGTCTTTTTAATCAAAGAAATCCTCAAGGATTTCAGCATCTATTCTCCATTTTCCATTCTCCATTCTCAATTGAAGCAAGCTCCCGTTTGTGGATATACCCTTGAAAACTAACAGGGGCGCAGGGGTCAATCCCTGCGCCCCCGGATGGGTTATTTACGCTCAGGTTTTCGCTGCGCGCATTACTGCAGCGCCAGGATCTGCTCGTAGATATCCTCCATGCCGGCGATGTTGGCCTCCAGCACGCCCTTGGTGGCTTCCTGCCAGGGGGTCTTGTCCTCGACCTCGGTGACGGTGCAGCCCATGTCGATCAGCTTCTGCTCGGCCTCGGCCTGCTTGGCGACGACGGACTCCTTGCACTTCTGCATGGCGTAGTCGGCGGCCTCCTGGACCATGGCCTTCTGCTCGTCGGTCAGCTTGGCCAGGGCGTTGTCGGTGGCGATCAGCTCGATGGTGCCCAGGGTGTGGCCGTCCTTCAGCAGATAGGGCGCGACCTCCTGGAAGGAGTTGGACAGGTAGTTGGTGATGGGCTGCTCAGCGGCATCCACGACGCCGGTCTGCAGGCTGGTGTACAGCTCGCCGAAGGAGACGGGGGTGAAGGCGGCGCCCAGGCCCTGGATCATGCCGGTCATGATGGGGTCGTCGGACACGCGGATCTTCAGGCCCTTCAGGTCGTCGATGGTCTTGATCTCGACCTTTGAGAAGAAGTGACGGAAGCCCTCCTCGCCGTAGGCCAAGCCGTTGAAGGGCAGGCCGACTTCCTTGGACTCGGCCAGCATGCTCTTGGCCAGGTCGCTCTCGACGAACTTCCAATAGTGATCCTCGCTGGTGAACACATAGGGCAGGGTCAGGAAGACGCTCTTCTGCGCGCCATACTGGTTCAGCGCGAAGGCGGAGATGCGGACGATGTCCACGGAGGTGTCGCCGCCCAGGATGTTGGCCAGCACGGTCTTCTCGTCGCCCATGACGCCGTTGGCCTGGATGTCGACCAGCACGGAGCCGCCGGACAGCTCCTCGAGCTTCTCCTTGAAGGCCAGGGCCACGTCGCCCACGACGGTGCCTTCCACGGGATTGACCTCGGCATAGGTCAGGGTGATGGCACCCTCGGCCAGAGCCGCGGCGCAGCTCATCAGCATGACCAGGACCAGCACGATGCTAAACAGCTTCTTCATTGGGATTTTCCTCCTTATCTATCTTCCAGGCGGTTTGCCGCCTTGGATTCCCACCTATTAGTGCACTATATTTATTTAAGCACAAATTTTGTAAAAAGTACATGGTTGAAGCATGTAACAACATTGCAAAAAACATCAATCCGCTGTATAATGATTGCAATATCATGAGGGCAATGGTAGTATTGGCTTGGAGAGTGACAGAGGCAACAGGCAACAGGCAACAGGCAACAGGCATTAGTCGGGGCGGCGGCCGGGTTATGATTTCCGGCGCAGCCTTCGCGTCCGCCAATAAACAGGCCGCCCCACAGCCTGAAACGCATGAAGGCCTCGCCGTAATCCCACTGATGCCTGATGCCCAATGCCTTTTTCCCGGAGGTCAAAGCCATGAAGCACGCCTATCTCTCGGCCTTTGAGACGCGGCAGGTGATGAAGGGGAACGAGTACGAGGTCTTTCACCGGGTGGACGCCTATTCCGCGGAGGTGCCGCCCCACCGGCACGATTTTTACGAGCTGTACTGCCTGCTCTCGGACGGGGTGACCATGGCGGTGGAGGGGCGGCGCTACGCGCTGGAGCCGGGGGAGATGCTCCTGATCGGCCCCGGGGAGACCCACATCCCCGAATTCAAGGACCCCCGCCGCCCGGTGGAGCGGGTGATCCTGTGGATCAACGCCGACTTTGCCGACCGGCTGCTCGAGGACCTGCCGGAGGCCCGCCGCGCCCTTCGGGAGGACACCCGGGGCCGCAACCGCGTGGCCGTGGACCGCGAGACCGGCGCGCTGATGCAGGAATTGCTGTTCGGCCTGCTCCGGGAAAAGCGCCGGGGCGAGCCGGGCGGCGCGGAGCCGGGCGGCGCGGAGCTGTGCCGGCTGATGGTGACCCAGCTGCTCATCCATTTGAGCCGCCACCTGTCCGCCACCGGCCACACCGTCCCCGCCCGCGTCGAGCAGCGCAGCACCGAGGTGCTGCGGGTGTACGAGTACATCGGGGCCCACCTCACCGAGGACCTGTCCGTCTCCCGGCTGGCGGAGCTGTTCTTCATGGACAAGAACACCCTCACCCGCCAGTTCAAGCGCCTCACCGGCATGACCCCCGGCGAGTGCGTCCGCCGCTGCCGCCTGGAGGCCGCCCACGCCATGATCGCCGCCGGAGCCGGGGCCCAGTCCGCCTGCGCCGAGTGCGGCTTCACCGACTACAGCGCCTTCTACCGCGCCTTCCGCCAGATGTACGGCACGAAGCCCAGCGCTGTGGCGGAGGGAAGGGTGGAGAGCTGATGTGGACACCCGACAGAGCAACGGGGAGGGATTAGGAAATAGGGATTAGGGATTAGGGATTAGAAATAGTGGCTGCCGCGCGGACTGTTTAATGTTTTCAGTATCTATTCAGTTCTGCTGTGATAAGTGGAGATTGTCCGAGGCAACGGGGAACGACCTCTCAGTCACCGACTTCGTCGGCGACAGCTCCCCTGAAAGGGGAGCCAAGAGGAAGACAGAGCGTCAGCCTTGGCTCCCCTTCCAGGGGAGCTGTCAGCCGTTAGGCTGACTGAGAGGTCGTCCCCCGCAGCCTGCCAAATCTCTGTTTGTCACAGGACTGAACAGTTACTGTTTTCAATAGGAATCGCGGCACCGGCTTTTTCTAATCCCTAATCCCTCTCCCAGACAGATCACTGCTGTTCCGCAGAACTGATCAGATACCGAGGTAATCCGTATGACAACGAACGAAATCACAATCCCCGTGACCCTGGACGCCAGGACCTTCAAGCGGTTCAGCCGGTTCGACATGTTCCGGCTGCGCAAGCGGTGGGTGCGGCCGGCGCTGTTCGCGCTGATATTGACGGCCTTCGCGGCGGTTGCGCTCTTGAGCCGCAGGCCCCAGTCGGGCTTGATCGCGGCGGTGCTGCTGGTGGTGGGGCTGGGTCTGCCGCTGGTGTACATCGGCAGCTTCCTCTCCCAGGTGAACCTCCAGGCCGAGCGGCAAAAGCTGGACCCGCCCCGGCGGGTCTACACCCTGCGGCTGGACTTCGACGGCGTCCGCGCCACCAACGACCAGCGCAAGGAGGACGCCCAGGTCGTCCGCTGGGCCGACATTCCCGCCGCCTACCGCCGCAAGGATTGCGTCTACCTCTACGTCGCCCCCACCCGCGCCTACCTTCTCCCCAGGGGCCAGGCCAGCGTCCCCGACGACGACCTCTGGGCCTACCTGAAGGAGCGGATGGGAGACAGGGCGAAGTAACTTAGAATGGAGAATTCATGCGGAAATCCCTGCGGATTTCTTTGAGTAAATGTAACTGTTCAGTTCTGCGGCCAATGGGGATTTGTCTGGGAGAGGGATTAGAGCGTGTTTCCAAAAGCATAAATCCAAGCGGAAGCTGAAGAAATATGCAGTTAGGGAAAGAAAACCAAAAGGAAAATAAGGAGCCGTGCAGAAATTATTCATACAGAATGCGAAGGATGAATTCGTCAGTGCAAGGCGGAGGAGGGAGGCGTGCCGGGGCACGTTGACCGACGACAACGCCGCAATGGCGGATTCAGACA
>Ga0256404_1009497_pt1 | contig 13905 bp, 15 predicted proteins | sample RumenRJG_01DNA_FD_185990 | JGI IMG/M metagenome (GOLD analysis project Ga0256404, IMG submission 185990) | Bovine rumen microbial communities from Lethbridge, Alberta, Canada - RJG_01 | ecosystem: Host-associated > Mammals > Digestive system > Stomach > Rumen | place: Canada: Alberta | collected...
GCTCTCGGACGAGTGATTTGCTTCTCTGCGTTGTCGCAAATCTTCGTCCTCACATACTCAAGTTCGCTCGCTTACGCTCGACTCCACTCTTACACAAAATCCGCCGAACCACCTGTAATTTAACACTCAAAACAAGATTAAAATGACTGTGATATTGAGATGGTTTTTCAACACAGATATAAATACATTTATACTATTCTTTTCTTATCAAAATATACTTTACGGACTATCAATTTGAATAATAATTCCTGCCAACATTTTGTAATTTTAGATGGTTAGATTTTTTGTAATAATGTTAAATTATGTAAATTGTATACTAAAAACTTGAAAAATATTTTTTGTTAGTGATTTAACATAATAAAATTTAGGAGGGTATAATGAAGGTTAATTTTAGTACATTATCAAATTTATCAACATTTACAAATTATCAAAATAATTATCAAAATTCACCAATCCAAGTTTCAAAACCAATACAGAACGATGTTTTTGTAAAATCATCTAATAACATTTCATTTAATGGTGTAAATAAAAATGAAAAAGTTAAACCTGAACATATATACAGCAATGCACAAATAGAGAATATAATATTAAGAAAATTACCACAGAACTGTACACAACAGGATTTTGTAAATATAATAAAATCAACAACTCCAAGTATTACAAATTCTATAACTGATAAATTTGAGTATGAAAAATGTCATTTGGAAAAAAGGAGGTAAGTCATGCTATTTAGCATTGCAGGTCCAAAAACAATCCACGAATATAACAATTTAAAACAATCAAAACAAGAAGTTAATATTAATAAAACTTCAAAACAAATGGATGAATATGTCTATGATAAAAACAGCGGTCTAAGAAACGCAAGTATAATAACAGGCATAGTTCTTTCCGACATATTAATTGCAGATATGTTAAAAAATGATAAAATCTTAAAAGAATCTCCAAAATATTTAAAAGTTATAATCGGTGCAGTCGCAGTATTTTTAAATTTATTTGCAGGTAATGCAATTTACAACTCAGAAAAAGAGAAACAAGCCGTATTGAATAATAATCAAGAAAAACTTAAGATATATCAAAAAAGAGGTTTAAATGCCGTTATATAAATAAATGAATTGTGTGTAAATTTGACATAATAAATTTCAAAAAATTAATGCAGACTTTCATTTATGTATTCAAAAATATATTCATTATCAAGAGTTTTAAACATTGTGTTTTTTAAAGCAAAATCTATTTAAAGAATTTTTAGAAATAATCTCAATCTCAGAGACATTTCGACACATCTTAAACTAAAAGATAAATTATTTTTGCACTTTGTTGCACAAAAGTGCACTCGCTAAAATTCAAACACCAAGCGGGATAGATACTGAAACAAGTTCAGGGTGACAAGTTTTTAGTGCAAAAGCGGCTTGCCGGCAGAGGGCTGAAGCCGGCGACTTTGTCGCCGCGAGCCCGTTTAATGCCGGCAAACAAGCAGAGTGCAAAAATTGGGACAAAAGTGCAAGAAGCGGATTGCGAGCCAAGTGCGGAGCTTTTCCGCCTGTGGCTATAGCCACTAATGGCGGAAAGCATAGACACGTCGATGGCGAGCAACCAAGAGATAGTCCGGCAAATCTCTACACTACAAATCTACCTCTATTGCCCTAAAATTAGGCATACTTACGATAAAATTTCCATCACAACTGTCCTGAAAACTATACCACCATCTGTGGTTCTCATCCAATCCCCTGCATAAAAAAAGAAGGCTTGTGCCTCCTTTTTAAAAGTTTGGGCAGGGGTGGATTCGAACCACCGTACTCTCGCGAGAACAGATTTACAGTCTGTCGCCTTTAGCCACTCGGCCACCTACCCTTATTTAATTTTCATTTTCTCGCAAGGTTTTTATAAATTTGCCCTTGACGAGATTTGAACTCGTGACCTCTCCCTTACCAAGGGAGTGCTCTACCCCTGAGCCACAAGGGCCTGCGCCTCGAGTACAATTTCGCAAGTCCTACGCAAACTACGCTGCTTGCACCCTTTCATAAGAATAGCCGGCAATGGGACTCGAACCTACAACCTACGGTTTACAAAACCGTTGCTCTGCCAATTGAGCTATGCCGGCGTGTGCTTGTATAATTTATTATATTAAAAAAAATTTTCATGTCAAGCCGTTGTCTTTAATCTATAATATATTTAATGAATACAAAAGGAGATACACTATTATGATTAAAGCTATTACGCCTATATTTTTACTGACAATATCAAATATTTTTATGACATTTGCCTGGTATGGACACCTTAAATTCAAATCCGGCGCACTATGGTTAATTATTCTTGCCAGTTGGGGAATTGCATTCTTTGAATATTGTTTTCAAGTACCAGCAAACAGAATTGGCTACGAAACATATAATGCCGCTCAACTAAAAACAATCCAAGAAGTCATAACACTGGTCGTTTTTAGCATATTTTCCGTTTTTTACTTAAAGGAACAGTTCAAATGGAATTATCTTGTAGGTTTTGCTCTAATTGTCTTAGCGGTATTTTTTATATTTAAAAAATGGTAGGGGTAGGGGTAAATATATTATTGTTCCAATTTACACGTACGCAATTGATGAATAATACACACAACCGTTGATAACAACATTTACTCCACCAGTACACAATATCGTACAAATCATACGCAACCGTTGATAACAACATTTACCCCACCAGTACACAATATCGTACAAATCATACGCAACCATTGATAACAACATTTACCCCCTTGATTTTATGTTTTTAGCATTGTAGACTATAGTTAGTCGAAATAAATACACAAATATTCAAGTTTGGAATCTTGAAAGAAAGAGGTAGAAAATGAAAGAAGGAATACATCCGGAATATAAGAAAACCGTAATCAAATGTGTATGCGGAAACGAAATCGAAACAGGTTCAGTTGGTGAAAATATCACAGTTGAAATTTGCAACAACTGCCATCCGTTCTACACAGGACAACAAAAAATTCTTGACTCTGAAGGTAGAGTTGAAAGATTCAACAAAAGATACGGTAAGAAAAACTAATCCGGTAGTTATAAGAAAATTAAAAAGGGCTTTGGGGTTATTTCTCAAGGCTCTTTTGTATTCAGGATATAAATATGCAATTTATGGATAAAGCAAAAATAAGAATAGTTTCAGGCAGAGGCGGCAACGGAGTTGTCGCATGGCGCCGTGAAAAATTTGTAGATAAAGGCGGTCCGGCAGGCGGTGATGGCGGCAATGGCGGAAGCGTTTATATAGTTGCAACTGAAAACATGTCTACCCTTATGGATTTTGCATATAAAACCGTATACAAAGCTGAAAATGGTGAAAACGGATTCAAAAAAAGCATGCACGGCAAAAGTGCAAAAGATTTATTTATAAATGTTCCTGTCGGCACTATTGTTAAGGATTTAAAAACCGGTAATATCATAGCGGATTTGACAGAGCATGAGCAAAAAGTACTTGTTGCAAAAGGCGGCAAGGGAGGAAGAGGCAATATTCATTTTTGTACCCCGCAAAATAGAGCACCTCAGTATTGCGAACCCGGAGAGCCAGGAATTGAAAGAGAATTGCAATTAGAGTTGAAACTTATCGCAGATGTTGGTTTACTGGGCTTTCCGAATGCCGGAAAATCAACTTTCATAAGCAGAGTTTCTTCAGCAAAACCAAAAATTGCAGATTATCCGTTTACAACGCTTATTCCAAATCTTGGGGTAGTAAGAAAATCTAATGGGGACGGATTTGTAATTGCAGATATTCCGGGGCTCATTGAAGGAGCTTCAGAAGGAATAGGCTTAGGGCATGATTTTTTGCGTCACGTTGAAAGATGTCGATTTTTGCTTCACATTGTAGACGGGACAGAAGAAAATCCGCTTCAAAATTACAAGATTATAAATAATGAGCTTGAAAAATATTCTCAAAAACTTGCTCAACTTCATCAAATAACCGCAATAAACAAAATTGATGCAATTCTCCCTGAAAGACTTGAAGAAATTAAACAAGAGTTCAAGGATGAAGGAGTTGATATATACTGTATTTCTGCTGTTACAGGAGCAGGCGTAGAGGAATTAAAGAATGAGTTATCAGAAAAAGTTGATACCATTCCGAAGCCTGTTTCAGATATAGTTGTGGAAGAAGATTTAGCCGCAACTGATAATGATGATAGCTATTGGGAAGTACGTAAATTAGATAAAAATACATATCTCGTTGATGGCGGAAAGATTATAAGGGTTTCACAAGTCATAAATACAAGAAATACAGAACAAGTTATAAGGCTGCAAAATACAATGCGTGCAATGGGAATAATTGACGAATTGAAACATATCGGTATTCAAAACGGTGATACGGTTATTATCGGGAAATTAGAGCTTGAATACTGGGATGACGAAATGTACAAACAAGAGTTTTAATATGGACTTATGGGCGCTTACGTGCTATAATGCAAAAGAATAGGAGGAGAATAAGATGGCAAGATTAATCAGACCTACTTGGGCTATAAGATGCGTACAATCAGGATGTAAATGTTTATTTGAAGTCGCTCAAACAGAAGACGGCAAACAACAAGAAGTTGTTTGTCCAAATTGCGGCGAACATTACGTTTATCCTATTTATGATAATAACGAAGAACAATAATGTGGATATCCCCGTATCCCTTTATAAGGGGAGAGGGTTAATAGGGGATAAAAATGTTTAATAATACAGACAAAAGATACAATCAATTCAGTGCATATTTAAAGAACAGATTTGGCGCAAAGGTATATAAAATAACCATAGATGCCGGCTTTTCTTGCCCGAATCGGGACGGAACAATATCTTCTGGTGGTTGTATTTTTTGTGATGATACCGGCAGTTTTTCACAAGCACACTCAAATTTATTTTCAATAGAACAACAAGTTGAAATCGGAGTTGAAACACTTTCAAAAAGATTTAAAGCTGAAAAATTTATGTCATATTTTCAGGCATACTCAAATACATATAAGCCGGCAAAAGAACTTGAAACAATATACAAAGCATCACTAAAGCATCCTGATGTTGTCGGAATATCAATAGGAACACGTCCTGATTGCGTTGATGGAGATAAATTAAACTTGATTTCAGACATCTCAAAAGACTGGTATACCTGGGTCGAATACGGCTTACAATCTTCACACAATCATACTTTGATGCGTATAAATCGCGGGCATGATTACGAATGCTTTGTAAGAGCTTATGAAAAAACAAAAGAAAAAGGAATAAATGTTTGCGTTCATGTCATTCTTGGACTTTGGGAAAGCCGTGATGAAATGCTACAAACAGCACAAAGACTTGCAGACTTGAATGTAGACGGAGTAAAAATTCATATGTTATGCGCATTAAAAGGAACCCCACTTGCAAAAATGTATGAAAATAATGAAATAGATTTTATGAGCGAAGATGATTATGTAAGTCTTGTGTGTGATTTTCTTGAAATTTTGCCTAAAACAACGACTATACACAGGCTTGCAGGCAATGGCTTTCGAAAAAGTTTGATAGCTCCAAGATGGCTGGGTGCAAAATTGGACTGCCTAAACAAAATTGATAGAGAATTACTTAAAAGAAATTCATATCAAGGGTTTAAACACTTTACAAATTGATTATAATGTGAAATAATATGTGTAGAATTGTAACATTATATTCGAAAATAAGCAAAATTTAAATTTTAGGAGTTTTGTAGTATTCGTATAAAGTGTAGTGTGGAGAATAATATGTTAGCTATTCAACCCGTTTCAACAAACAATTATAATAAACCGGCTAAAGTTAATTTCAAAGGCTGGGAAGACGATATTAGCCAAGGCAGACAAACAATTGAGGATGGTCAGCGTGCTTTGAATGAAATTCTTAATGATCAGCAAGTACCTGACAAACTTAAAAAACCGGTAAAATTCTTCAAGGTACTTACTAATGCTGCTTTAGAAGGACTTGCGGTATTTGGTTCTGTAATGATACTTGGTGATTTCCTAAAAAAAGGAAAAGGTAACAAAGTTGTTCAACAAGCAGTTGGAAAAGCAAAACCTGTTGTGGATAAAGCTCTTAGCTTCGCTGAGAAATTAGGTAATTTATTTAAAAAAGGCGTAGAAAAAGCAAAAGAAACATCTATTGGAAAACGAATTGAAGCTAAACTTAATGAATTTTTCAGCACAAAAAAAGGAAAAAGAATTTTAGATCACGCAAGAAAATTTAAAAGACAATTAAGCAAAGTATTGGAAAAAGTTTTAGCTCCAATCAAAAATATGAATGGTGATAAAGCAACAAAAGGTGTTGCAACAGTTTTGGGTATAGGTTCAGGTGCAACAGGAGCTTATGAAGCAACAATGACTCCGGAAGAACGTGATCCTGAAATGTTTGATGAGGTCGAAGAAGAATAATGGTAGCTGAAATATCATTTGCAAGAAATCCATATAGCGAAACAACAACCAGACGTGACAGAGCAGAAAACGTTGCGGTTGGTGCAGGTGTTGGTGGTGCTGCGGTTTCTAACAAAGGGCTTCGCCAAGGAATTCAAAAAGCCATTAATTTCGGCACGACTGCAAAAAATAGTACAAAAGAAGTTACAGGCTTATGGGGTAAATTCCTAAAGGATGCAAAAGTATTTTCTGCCAGCATAATGAACAGAATTGGCAAATTTAAAAATATGAAATATATTGGGCCAATCATAAAGAATCCGGCCGTAAGATTAGTTGCTAGCGGATGCGGAGCTGCGATGGCATTCTTCGCTTTAGTTACGGGTTTAAGTAAGGCCGTAAGAAACGGAAGAATTGCTGTTGGAGATTTAAAAGACAGGTTTGATATCTTAAGCTAAATGCAAATTGAAAAAATATAAAAATCGTGCTAAGTTTATACTATGCACGATTTTTTATTGAAAAAACTTGATAATACAAATATTGAAAACGAACTGATAAATATCGGGTATGACCGGTCGTATACGCACAAGGCTATTGAAAAATTTGAATATTCCAATTACAAAATATTTAACTTGACTTGCGCACAGGCTAATATAATAAAACAACTTGCGCTCTCCGTTGGTGCAGATTGCGGAACTTGCAAAGATGTTATAACAGGCAAAGTTGAAATATCTGATTGTATACTCGGCGGCAGCTTTTCGCAGTTATTAAAGATTGCTCAAAAACTTCAATTACAACCTTTCGGACTAAAAGAACTCGGACAAATTCTTGAAGAAAAAATAAAAATAAATTTTCCAAATAGAACACAAATTATAGGCATACTTAACATTACCCAAAACTCATTTTCAGATGGCGGGAATTACTACGAATTTGAAGACAGCATAAAACATTTACACAAGCTTATTGATGATGGCGCCGACATAATAGATATTGGTGCAGAATCGACAAAACCATATTCAACTGGTGTCGATGCAGATTCTCAATTAAAAGTGCTGATTCCCATGCTGCAATATATAAAAAATAAAAATATTAAAACCCCTATAAGCATTGACACTCGAAGCGCTAAAGTGGCTCAAGAATGCATAAAGCTCGGAGCCTCAATAATAAATGATGTTTCAGGATTTGATTATGATGAAAAAATGGCCGATGTTATAGCTCAAAACACAAATATTAAAATAATATTACAACACAGCCTTGGCACCCCCGAAACAATGCAAAACAACCCACAATACGGGAATTTAATGGACGATATTTATAAAAACTTAAATAAAAAAATAAAATATGCAATTGATAAAGGAATTAAAAAAGAAAATATAATTATCGATCCCGGTATTGGTTTTGGAAAGACTAAAGACCACAATTTAGAAATAATTAAAAGATGGAAAGAGCTTAAAACCCTTGAATGCCCAATACTAATAGGGCTATCCAGAAAAAGTCTGCTTAACATGCCAAATGCAACTAACGAAGAAAAAGATATCTATACTCTTGCCCTGAATAGTATACTTATAAACGATAAGATAGATTATATCAGAGTTCACAACGTAAAAATACACAAAAATTTCCAAAACATACTGTAATTTAAAAGATTTCACACAAATGAAAAGCGACCCTTTCGGGCCGCTATTCATTTTATATTACAACACTTAATTACATATTATAATGCAGTTGCTGAACCATCTAACAAGTAGTCATAGTGTCTGATATCGTCATAGTTGTTAGGACCAAGATCAGGCAATGGCTCTGGTTGAGCTTTAGGTTGTGGTTGAGGTTGAGGCTGAGGTTGAGCTGGAGCAGGCTGAGCCTTTGTAGATCTCTTAGCCAACAAACCGTCAATATCAGGTTCTAATGTCAATTCAAAGTGGAATCTACCCATATGTCTGTGGTTTTCATATCTGTTATTGATCAATGGATAGCCCCAATATAATCTGGCACTTAAGTCACCAGGCAATTGAACCCTGATACCCATACCTACTGAAGCTAAGAAGTAACTTCCATCATAGTAATCAGCTTCGTGCCAAGGGAATACACCTGCAGTATCTGCAAAGATAGCACCCTTGATGTAATTACCGATGAATGGTTTTGTACCATTCTTAGTAGAAATAGTTCTTGGCAACAATGGGAACATCAATTCACCACTGAAGAAGTAACCGTTTTTACCAATCAATACACCTTCAGAATAGCCTCTAACTGTAGCCAAACCACCTGTTTGGAATTGATCTAAGTAAGGGATATATTTGCTGTTAGGTATAATTTGGTAACTACCACGTAATTGACCGATAAAGCCGTGTGAGAAGTCATGTAATCTCAACAATCCGCCTGAATATTTGAAGTAGCTTGAATCGCTGTCAAATATAGGGAATGCTTGAGATGCCATTTGGTTGAAATACCAAATACCATATTTAGTATCTTTTCTAATATTGAAACCAATATCTAAACTTGTAACTTCATCTTTGTCGTTAAATGGAGAGAAACCAAATACTTCACGCATAATACCGTCATATTTTGACCAAGTTTTTGCGCGTTTGTAGTTCATAGCTGCGTAAGTTTTGAACTCAAATCCTCTTGTTCTGACAATCGGTTGATCATAGTACAAGCTATAAATATATGAATTACTCTTTAATCCTAAGTTTGTAAGATATGCAGGACCGTATTTAACTCTTGCAAAAGTTGAAGAGAATGAAAATCCGATTCTACCGTCTTTTTTGTTAATAGGTACGCTATAATCGAAGAATGGGCTTATAGCACCTTTAGAGAAGTATGCACCCATAGACATTTGGTCTCTGTGGTGGAATAAAGAGTCAGCAACCAAAGCCGGGCCTCCTCTTAATTGACCGGTACTTCTACGACCAGCGTTATCCATCATACCAATCAAGTGGAACGGGAATGTTTCGTGAGCTGTTAACTCAATATCTGTTGTTCCCGGTTGTGTACCTGCTTTTAAGTTGGCAGTAAGGTTAACACCGTCATGATATCTGTTGAAATCCAATACGTCTTTTTCTAAATCAACGATATCAAATAATTGTCCTGATTTTTCAGGTATACGTTTTAAAATGTAATTATCAGTAGTATATTTGTTGTTTATAACAGATACATTACCAATTCTACTTTCAATAAGTTCGATTTTGATATTTCCGTTAGAAACTGTCTGTTCAGGCAAGTAAGCTCTTGCAGTAACAAAACCTTTTTCAGCATACAATCTGTTCAATCCGTTGATAGCATTCTGAATATCAGTCATAAATACGTTTCTTCCAACGTATTGGCCGATTACAGAGTTGATTTCATCTCTGGAAAGAATTTCTGATGGAGAAACTTCAATAGAGTTTACATAAACTCCTTGAGAACCAACTTCATCAATTGTAGCTTTCATATACGGATCACCGGCAGCTCCTAAATTGGAACTTGCATCAGTATAATTTGACACCGGAGATTCACCTGTGCCATTTTTTGCATTCTCATAGTGAGAATAATCCATTTCTCTCATACGGCTATTTTTCTCATAGCGCATAAGGTCTGCATCGTGAATGCTGGCACCGCCAATTTCATTCATTACAGGTATTTGCCCGTGAGTGTAACCGTAGCCAGCAAAGTTTGATGCAGGACTTGCATCAATCGCACCAGCAGGAGAGAATAAACCACCAACAGCATAGCACATAGACACAGCTAATATTGTGCTAAGCAGTTTGTTACTTTTGTTCATCTTTTTCATTGATCTATTCACCTTCTATTATTACATTATATATCTAGTTGTATATCTTTAAGTATATTGTCCTACGAACGAATATAATAATAAAGCCTTTATAAATTTTTATTACAACATTTTTACAAAAACCTGTAAAAATATTATTTGCCATATGCACATTATACAAATTTTTAAAATACGTGTAAAGAATGTTACAAAAAAATAAATCAAACGGATGACTATATGTTAAAAAAAAATTTTGTGATAGCATGTTTTTTATAAACAAAAGGAGAGTTAATATGATTAAAAAATTAGGGTTATTAGCTGTAAGTGCAGCACTTTTATGTGGTTTAAGCGCAAGTGCTGAAGGTTTTTCAGTTGCAGTAGTTGATGTACCTGCTGTTGTCAATGCATCAGCACAAGTACAAGCATTGAAAAAAGAACAACAAATTAAAGCTCAAGAAATCATCAAATTTATTGAAAAAGCAAGAAAAGATGTTGCTTCAATAACAGACACAAAGAAGAAACAAGCTGCAGAAGAAAAATACAACAAAGAATTAACAGCAAAGAAAGAAAAGATGGATGCTGATTACGCTACAAAATTGCAAGCTTTAGATAAATCAATTTCTCAACAAATTACAGACAAAGCTAAAGCAGACGGATACAGTGTTGTTTTAAGTAAAAATGTAGTATTATACGGCGGACAAGACATCACTGCAGAAATTGTAAAAATTGTTAAATAACTTAACAATTTCAATTTTATTAAAATAAACTCGGGTATAAAATTAATGCTCGAGTTTATTTTATTGTGTCTTTTGAGCATAAAGAGACCTTCTCAAAAGCATTATTTAAAACATTTTGATTATTAAAATTATATTTTAAGGCATTGTTGATAGTATCATTTGAAATAAAAACTTCATCAGTTATCGCATTATAGGCCATATGAGAAGGACTTTTACCGTTTTTTAAAACAGAAAACGGAATTCCCAAATCGCCAAGCATTTGAACAAATTTATTGTATATATCTAAACTTTTTTTTGTATTTTTTGAACCAAGTATTACTGCGTGTAAATTTTTATCAAATAAATTAAAGCAAAGACGCAAATACCCTAAAACAAGACGAAAATTATGATTGTTTTCATAAGCCGGAGTTAAATGCATGAGCAATCCCTCTTTTCCATCCGCAATTAAACAAGAAGTGCAATCTATTACTCCTTTTGTGTATACTTTAGGACCTTTCACACTTGTAGAAATCACCCAAGGAAAAGCAGACTCGAATTGAAGCCCTATATCTCTTTCGAGTTTATGAAACGTTTTTGTTGATACAGGCACTATTTGAGAGGTAAAAGAGATTTTACTATTATTATTCATAATATACTTAAACCTTCAAAATTTAAATTTTGCTACATGACAAATACATACACAAAAGTCTTGATTATGATTTTTCTTTAAATTATCATTATACTGACAAAAGGAAGGAAAGAGGGAATATGTTAGACATTAAATTAATTAGAGAAAATCCTGAAAAAATTAATGAATTACTAAAGAGAAGAAACCCCGAATTATCAATTGATGAAGTAATTAAAATTGATGAAGAAAGAAGAAAAATTCAAACTCAAGCAGACGAACTTCGAGCAAAGCGTAAAAACGAATCCCAAAAGATTGGTATGATGAAGAAAAATGGAGAAAATACCGATGCAATACAGGAAGAAGTTCGCAAACTCGGAGATGACATAAAGGAACTTGAAGACAGACAAAACGAACTTGATGCTAAACAAAAAGATGTATTGCTTCATATTCCGAATATCCCTGACGAAACAACACCTGTCGGGACATCTGAAGATGATAATATTGTAGTTTCAACTTGGGGTGAACCAACAAAATTTAATTTTGAGCCAAAAGCACATTGGGATTTGTGTGAAGAAAAAGGTTTGGTGGATTTTGAAAGAGGTGTAAAGCTATCTCAATCAAGATTTACACTTTATAGAGGAAAAGGCGCAAGATTAGAACGTGCAATTATAAACTTCTTCCTTGACCAACATACTGAAAATGAAGGTTATGAAGAAATTTTGCCTCCATTTATGGCAAATGCGGCAACAATGACCGGTACAGGGCAATTACCTAAGTTTAAAGAAGATATGTACAAATGCGAACAAGAAGATTTGTACCTTATACCAACAGCCGAAGTACCTGTAACCAATATATATTCAGGAGAAATATTATCAGAAGATGATCTTCCTATGTATATGACTGCATATACTCCATGTTTTAGACGTGAAGCCGGTTCTGCAGGAAAGGACACAAGAGGTCTAATTCGTGTTCACCAATTCAATAAAGTTGAAATGGTTAAATATACAACCCCTGAAAATTCACCGGCAGAGCACGAAAAATTAACGCAAGACGGAGAGAGAATGTTACAGCTTTTGGGCTTGCCTTATAGACGTGTTGCATTATGCAGTGCAGACATTGGCTTCAGTGCAAATAAATGTTGGGATTTGGAAGTATGGCTTCCTTCTTATAACACATATAAAGAAATTTCAAGTTGTTCTAATTATGGTGATTATCAGGCTCGCAGAGCAAACATCCGCTACAAAGAAAAATCAACAGGTAAAACAAGATTTGTACATACAATAAACGGTTCAGGTCTTGCAGTTGGCAGAACATTTGCAGCGATTGTTGAGAATTATCAGCAAGAAGACGGAACAATAATAATTCCGGAAGTATTAAGAAAATACACTGGATTTGATAAAATCTAGCAAAAAAAGAGGCAATGCCAAAGGGTATTGCCTCTTTCTATTAATATAATATATCTTTAGCGTTTTTTAAAATTTCATCTACATCTACTTTTGGTTCTGCTTCTATTTCGGCTTTCACTTTATCTGCTTTACTTACAACCTTATTAATAAAATTCATTGTCGATTGCCAAAAGTGTTGACTATAATTTTTAAAATGAGGATGTAACTTATCCTTGCTAACCACACGGCCTATAAGTCTTTTTTCTCCGTTTGCAAAAAATATTGCATCAACCGTACTATTTAGTTTTTGCTCTTCTAAAATTTTAGAAAAATCAAGCCATTCGGTACGAGTTAACATTCTTCTCAATACATCTTCCGAACCGCCATGCAATTTTATCATCCCAAAAGCCGGTTTTGCATTTTGATTTGCATTCATATTTACTTGCATTATAATATCTCCTTTTCCGTATTAAAATCCGTAAATAATATATTTGCTACAAATAGTAAATATATTTTACATTTGTAAAAATTTCGGGCATAATAAGAATGATTGAGAGGATTAAGAATGAGTGAATTCCCATTTGAATTAGACGATTTTCAAAAAGAAGCCTGTGAAGTAATTGATAACGGCGAAAGCGTAGTAGTTTGCGCCCCAACAGGAGCAGGCAAAACAGTCATTGCCCAACACGCAATAAATAATGCACTAAAAGAAGGTGTTAGAATTTTTTATACAACCCCTCTTAAAGCGTTATCAAATCAGAAGTTTTATGATTTTTGCGAACAGTACGGTCAGGATAATGTCGGACTTTTGACAGGGGATACCTCTATTAACCGTAATGCTCAAATTGTCATTATGACAACGGAAGTCTTCAGGAATATGCTTTACGGTACGAATTTTGGCGCAGTTGCAGACAATTTAAAAAACGTTAAATACGTTGTTTTAGACGAAGTTCACTATATGAATGATGAACAAAGAGGGACTGTTTGGGAAGAAAGTATCATTTATTGTCCGACAAATATTCAAATAATTGCACTCTCTGCAACTGTTGCAAACTGTCAGGAGTTAACAGATTGGATA
>Ga0256404_1009499_pt1 | contig 13903 bp, 10 predicted proteins | sample RumenRJG_01DNA_FD_185990 | JGI IMG/M metagenome (GOLD analysis project Ga0256404, IMG submission 185990) | Bovine rumen microbial communities from Lethbridge, Alberta, Canada - RJG_01 | ecosystem: Host-associated > Mammals > Digestive system > Stomach > Rumen | place: Canada: Alberta | collected...
GAACTATTACCTGATTGACACTAAGGATCAATTATACCATGGGCTTTACTAAGCCTATTGAACATAGATTTATTAAGTTATCAAGGTACATTTAATGTATCTAAAAGATATTATACGAGGAGGAGGAAGTATGAAAAAATTTTTTGCACTGTTACTTACACTTTCCATGGTATTTATGCTCGCATCCTGCGGTAATGGGGGTTCAGCAGGCGGCAGCAGCGCCGGCAGCGCAGCCGGCGGTTCTACAGGAGGTAATCTCCCGTCTTATACCATCACATTTGCACATGACTGCGGTAACGGAACACCTACATTTGAGACTGCAGAGCTCTTCAAGAAACTTATAGAAGAGAGATCCAACGGAAGGATCAAGGTTGATCTCTACCCCAGAGGAGAGCTTTCAGGAAATGATGCATCTAAGACATCATCCATGCTGGGCAGCGGTGACATCCAGATGTCCGCTATCAACGGTCTTCAGACAGCTCTTTGGGACGTATACAAATTCCCATATCTTCTGAGCACATTAGAGGAAGCATACAAGTCAGAAGAAGGAGAGTCAGGAAAGTACATGCTTGATTCCCTTAAAGAATCCGGAATCCTCGGATTATCCTTCTGGGATGTTGGTTTCCGTGTATTCACAGCTAAGAAATCACTTGCCGATGTAAAAGACGTTAAGGGCCTTAAGCTTCGTATCATAAGCTCTCAGGCATTTACAGCATTTGCTCAGGCTCTGGGCGCTACACCGGTATCAACAACCATGGGTGAGCTCTATACAGCATTGCAGCAGGGCTCAGCAGACTGCCAGGAGAATCCTCTTGCGACCATCTGCTCCAGAAATCTCTATGAGGTTACACCTTATGTAACCCTTACAAACCATGTATGGACATACTACATCTTCGCAGTAAACCAGAAGTGGTTCGAGAGCCTTCCTAAGGAAGACCAGCAGCTCATCCAGGATATCAACAAAGAATGTACAGCTCATCACAGAAAGATCGCTGAAGAACTGCAGCAGGGCTACAAAGATAAGATCGTGGCTGCAGGCGGCAAGATTATTGATCTTACAGATGCACAGCGTGAAGAGTGGGTTAAAATCGGAAGAAGTACCCACAAAGACCTTGAGAGCATTGTAGGAGCTAACGTTCTTGATCTCTTCTACAAAGATCTTGGTATCAAGAAACCCTGGTAGACCATTTTAAAACTTAATAAGAGGTATCACGATGAAAGTAATAGACGCTATTGATAAAGGCCTGGCAAAGGCGGAAGAAGTCATCGCCATGGTTTTTATGAGTATTATGATTATTGTTGTTTCTTTACAGGTCGTGAATCAGGCATTTCTGCATTTTGATAACATTACATGGACAGAAGAAGTCTCCAGAATACTACTCGTATGGGTAGTATTCATCGGAGGCTGCATAGCCACAAGAAGAGGATCCCATTTGGCGGTATCCTTCATTTACGACGGGCTCAAAGGCCCCGTAAAGCTCGTCGTAAGAGTGGCAGTTCTTCTGGTCTGCATGTTTGTCTGCGGCTATGTATGTCGATCAGGCATCGCTATGATAGGAGTCCAGAATATGCAGGGACAGTTTTTCGGAATTACGAGACTTCCCGTCTGGGTTGCGTCTCTTGCAGTACCTGTCTGCTTTGCCGAGATGTGTTTACGATTTGCGATCATACTTATACGTGAACTGCACACTGCCATGAAAGGCAAAAATGAGGGAAAGGAAGGTGAGGCATCATGCTAGTTGCAATGCTTATCGCGTTTTTCGCGTCCATGTTTCTGTCCGTTCCCATCGCCATCGCCATTTCCTTTTCATCAATAATGGCTTTGGAGCTTTTCGGCAATATTACGCCCCAGTTCATGGCCACACATATTTACAGTTCAGCCAACAACTTTACCCTGGTTGCCCTGCCCTTCTTTATGATGGCGGGAGCACTGATGCAGCACGGAGGTGTGTCTAAAAGGCTTATCAGCTTCTGTAAGGTATTTGTAGGCGGAATGCACGGTTCCCTCGGAATGGTTACTGTTCTTGCATGTATGCTTTTTGCGGCAATCTCCGGTTCCGGTCCGGCTACCGTTGTTTCTATAGGATGTATAGTCCTGCCCCTCATGGCAGATGAGGGCTATGACCCGGCCTATTCCGGATCCCTTATCGCCACGGCAGGAGGCCTGGGAATGGTTATCCCCCCCAGCCTTCCCATGATCACTTACGCTGTTCTTGCAGAAGTATCAGTAGGAGCCCTCTTTGCAGCCGGAATTGTTCCGGGTATTCTTCTGGGTGTAGGCCTTATGATAGTAAACTATTTCGTCTGCAAGAAGAAGAAAATGGGTGTCATCGTAAAGAGGAAGATTACATTTAAGATCTTCTGGGATGCCCTTAAGGAATCTATCCTTGCCCTGCTTATGCCTGTTATCATTCTGGGCGGTATCTACGGCGGATTATTTACACCTACGGAAGCAGCCTGCGTTGCAGTTGTTTACGGTCTGATAGTAGGTATATTTGTTTACAAAGAGATTAAGATGGATACATTGAAGAAGATCCTGGTGGATGCCTCGGTAATGGCCGCTACAGCACTTCTTATCATGTGCATGGTGGATGGCTTTAACTGGGTTCTTACCGTTACTCATGTACCTCAGATCCTTTCAAACTTTATTGTAAGCAACTTCCCGACTAAATTCGCCTTTGTGGCAGCCCTTTCGGTGGTTATGCTTATCCTTGGATGCTTAATGTCAGCAAATGCAGCTATCATCATCCTTACACCTATATGCGCTCCTATAGCTGTTGCCATGGGTGTTGACCCCATCCAGCTGGGAGTTATCATGATAGTTCTGCTCAACATCGGCTGCGTAACACCGCCATATGGTGTGCATATGTTTATCGCATCGGGAATTACGGGAACCCCGGTTAACAAAATGTTTAAATGGATATGGCTTCTGGTAGGCTCGGGTATAGTCATTACAGCTATCCTGATCCTTGTACCGGAACTGTCCATCTGGCTTCCCAAGGCCCTGGGCGTATATAAGGGATTGGTGTGACATTAGGAGATACGTAAATGACAGAAAAAGAGATTTTACAGGAACGAGACCGCAGATTCGAAATGCTTAATGGCATAATGGAGAAAGAGAACCTGGATTCGGTTCTTCTTACCTCTATTGCCATGCCTACATTTCAGCTGTGTGTCAAATTTTTCAGTAATTATCAGCTTAATACCCGCCGGGCATATATATATTGTAAAAGGGGAGAGGTTCCTTTCCTCCTGCTTCCTACGGCGGGACAGGTCTTTCATGCGAAGTCCATAAGCTGGCTTCCGGAAGAGAATATAATATGCGGAGATCTCAATGCCCTGATAAAAGAGAAGCTTTCGGGAGCAAAGAGAGTGGGCTGGTATCAGCCCAACGAGATCCCCATAAGCGTGTATAACATTTTAATGAGTACAGGTGCTGAATTTGTGGATATTACCACGGCCCTTACCGATGCCCGGGCAAGCAAATCACAGTACGAGATAGAGCTTACAAAGGATGCTTCCAAGATGGCAGCGGATTCCCTGGCTCATATCCTAAAGCTGTTGGAGCCCGGCAAGTCTACGGAAGAAGAGCTTATAGGAGCAGCAGAAGGATATCTTCGTGCCCATGGCATGACGGATTCCCTGATCCTGACCAGGTCACAGAAGCCCCACGCCTTCATTTCCAAGGCATTACCCGTTACCATCAAAAAAGACGGAGTATTCGTTTATTCTGCTGAGGTTGCGGGAAGAGGCGGTTACTGGACTCAGATGGTCAGACCTATATTTATGAGCAGGGATGCTCAGCCTGAAGCTCAGGACATTTTAAGAGTGGGTAAATTGTGTGAGGAGGCAGGACTTAAAGTCCTTCGCCCGGGAAATCGGATTTGCGATCTGGGAGAGACCATCGAAAATGAGATCCGCGCCAACGGCTACAAAACCGGTGTATGGTGCGGACACGGCATGGGCCCCGATCTGGGAGATGCGGTGGATATCGGTTCAAGCGTTAAGATGGAGATAGTTCCGAATATGATCATCACCCTCCATCCCAGCATAGTAAGTGACACAGACGGTCTGCTCTACGGTAATACCTTCCTTACTACGGAATCAGATCCCATCTGCCTGACACCTTACTTTAATACATCCCCCTTCTTCGAGGACATGTTGGAAGAAGCCAGATTCTGGACATGATCCATAAAGGCTTTGACTATGGGCCTGGAGACGGGATCCAGAGAAGCTGCGCAATGCTGCTTCCTTGAGGGATGATCCGTATCTATAAGAATATTACGTACGTTAAAACTATGTGAAGAGCTGAAGGCTTCGCTCAAAAGGGTAATACCCATATCCAGTTCCACCATTTGCATAATGGCAAGGGTAGTGTTGGAATAAATGAGCCTTCCGGGTATTATCCCAAGCTCTTCACAAAGTCTATGAAAGGCATCGATGGTCTTTCGGTTCTGATTTCTGTCGGAAGGGCATATGAAGGGCTTTCCGCACAGCATCTCAGGTGTAACCTTATCCAGTTTGGACAGGGGGTTATCCTTACTCACGGTAATAGTATAACGCGCATTGGATATATCTACTTTTCGGATATTTGAAGTATGTTTGAGGCGGATGCTGGGGGTAAAGATTACATCACAGGTCTTTTCCAGCAGGTTCTGTACAATTACCTGATAGGGAAACTCCAGGAAAACCACGGAGCAGGTCGGATGCTCCTTTAAAAAGGAGGGAACATACTGTTTCAGAAAGCCGGCCTCATATCCTCCGAAGCCTATGGTCAGGGATTCTTCCCATCCGGCTGCTATCTCGGAACTAACCTGTTGGGCGGATCCGTAGATGCGAACTACTTCCTTGGTCTGTTCAAGGAAATACTTGCCGGCGGGGGTCAGCTCCACCATATGGTGGTTTCTGTAGAAAAGCTGAAAACCCAGATCTGATTCCAGATCGGCGATGGCCCTGCTTATGGCAGTCTGTGCGATGTGGCATTCTTCTGCCGCCTTTGAGAAATTCAGGTATTTTGCAACACTGTGGAAATACATCAATTTTCGAAAAGTCATGGTTTTTGTCCTTGTCTTAGGGATTTTAGTAAATTTTAACATTCAAAATTTTCCATGTCAAATAAAGAGGAGGTGTGTGAAATAATGATGTATCCTCATCTGTTCAGCCCCCTTACCATTAAAAGAGTAAGGTTTCGCAACAGGATATTTGCGGGACCATGCTCTATGACGCCCGGAAACAGGCTGTACCGGGGGCCTGATATAAGACAGATATTGTACTTTGAAGATAAGGCAAGGGGAGGGTCGGCAGCTGTAACCGTAGCTGAGACCGTTGTTGATAACCCCTATGCCAATAGAAAGCACGCCGGAAATATGGCACTTCCGGTGTTTAGAAGCGAGTATACAAAGGAAGCTTCATTTATAGCCAGACACGGGGCAGTGCCATCTATTCAGTTATTTCACGGCGGTGATACCACAAGCCCGGAATTCATAAACGGCCTTGATCCCCATGGTCCCTGCGATTATATAAGGGAGGACGGGGTTCATGTCAGAGCCTTCAATAAAGAGGAAATGGACCAGGTGTGCAGGGATTATGCCAGAGCCGCTTCCATGATGAAGGTATGCGGCTTTAAGATGGTTATGATCCACGGGGGTCACGGCTGGCTTCTGGCCCAGTTTCTTTCCCCCGCTACTAATAAAAGAACCGATGAATACGGCGGCCCAATAGAGAATCGGGCAAGGTTCCCACTGGCTATTTTAAAGGCGGTGAGGGAAGCTGTGGGGGAAGATATGCTTATAGAGCTTAGGATAAGCGGGGATGAGCATATCGAAGGAGGCATAACCCTTGAAGATGTATGTGCATTTGCGAAAATGGCAGAGCAGTACATAGATATTATCCATGTGTCTGCAGGATGCTATTACACTACCAATCAATACACTTTCCCGGGAATATTCGTCCCCGGAGGACCGGAAGGGTGCAACCTTTACCTGGCAAAGGAGGTAAAAAAACATGTAAGCATCCCCGTAGCCACGGTAGGCGGATACGGGGCAGATCCCTCGGAATTAGACCGCATTATAAGAGACGGGGAAGCGGATATTATTTATATGGCGCGGCAGATCTTGGCTGACCCCCAGACTCCCAACAAATGGTACCGGGGAGAAGACAGTAAAGTCACCAAATGCGTAAGGTGTATGAACTGCCTGGGGAACTTCGATCATGGCGAATTCGGTTGTGATGTGAACCCTACTGTGGGACATGAAATGATGGATGTCGTCCAGCGCCAGCAACCCCTTGAGTCCAGAAGCGTGGTTGTGGTAGGGGGCGGCCCTGCAGGAATGAAAGCTGCTCTTACGGCCTGGGAAAGGGGGCACAGTGTCACCCTTATCGAGAAGAAGGACCGGCTGGGAGGCACCTTAAATTTCCTGGAGCATGACTGCCACAAATACCAGCTCATGTTCTTTAAGAACCACCTCATAAAATGCCTTGAGGAAAGCGACATCGATCTGATGCTTAATACTGAGGCGACTCCGGAGCTTATAAAGGAGCTTTCTCCTTATGCCCTTATAGCGGCGGTGGGATCAAAGGTCAATGTGCCGAAGATCCCGGGACTTTCGGAAATGGGCGCTATGAGTTGCAAGGATATTGCTGAGCACCCTGAAAGGGTGGGAAAGAATATCGTGATCATAGGCGGAGGCCTTACCGGCGTGGAGACCGGATTGTCATATGCTGAAGAGGGCAGAAAGGTTACTATCGTGGAAATGATGAGCACTATAGCAGCCGGTGCCAATCATATTACCCGGCCGGCTATCATGGAGACCTTTGAGCGGCTTTCCGACAGGATCAGCTATATGACCGATACGAAGGTCCTGGAAATAACAAAGAACGGGGTTAAGGTTAAGAAGGGAGAGGAAGAGATCCTGCTTGAAGCGGATACGGTTATATACAGCGTCGGCCTGACTCCCAATATAAAAGTCCTTGAAGAGCTGGAGAAATGCGACGTAAGTTTCTTCAGGGCAATAGGTGATTGCGAGGGCATAGCCGCCATGCGTAAGGCTATCTGGTCCGGCTACCATGCGGCTATGGATATATTGTAAATCTCATTTTACTCCTTATTATATAATTGTGAAACAGGGGGGACGGTGAGTCAAAAAGAACCGTCCCCACTGACTCACCCATAGTCTGAAAAAATCATCAGTTTTCATGATTTGTATACATTTTTGTTGTTAATACCACATTTTTGTGGTATTATTTCCTATATGGGGAATTACATATAGGAGGGTCACGTTAAGAAACCGGATAACCAAGTAGTGCATGAAAGGAGGACTTCCATGATCTACACTGTAACCTTTAATCCGGCCATTGACTACATCGTGCGAATGTCAAAGGACCTTGCCCCCGGCATGACCAATCGCTCTGACTCGGAGGAGTGCTATTTCGGCGGCAAGGGGATTAATGTGTCCACTATACTAAAGAACTTGGGGTTAGATAATACTGCCCTTGGTTTTGTTGCGGGTTTTACGGGAGAGGCTATCGAACAGTCCGTAAAAGACCGCGGTATTAAGGCCGATTTTATCACATTACCCGAAGGTATTTCCCGGATCAATGTCAAGATCAAGGGCTCAGAGGAGACAGAAGTTAACGCCCAGGGCCCATCTATTCCGGCAGATTGTCTGGATCAACTATTCGACCGCATCAAACAGCTTAAAGACGGCGACATCCTTATCCTTGCGGGAAGCATTCCTAAGACCCTTCCCAGCGACGTCTATGAGCGCATCCTGGAGACCATAAAGGATAAGAAAATAGAGACTGTGGTGGATGCCACAAAGGATCTGCTGAAAAACGTCTTAAAATACCATCCGTTTTTAATTAAACCGAATAACCACGAACTGGGTGAGATGTTCGATACCGTCATTTCATCCGAAGAGGACATCATTTTCTACGCAAAAAAATTGCAGGAAATGGGAGCAAGAAATGTGCTCATTTCCATGGCGGGAGACGGTGCCCTTCTTATAACCGAAAAGGGCGAGAAATTCCGGGCAGGAGTTCCCAAGGGCACTGTACGTAATTCTGTAGGTGCCGGAGACTCCATGGTGGCAGGATTTGTAGCAGGCTTCATTCAGACCGGGCAGTATGAAGAAGCGCTGAAAATGGGTACCGCCGCCGGCTCGGCTACTGCTTTTTCCGATGACTTAGCCACGGGAGAAGCGATAAAGAAACTCTATGCAACTCTGTAATGGCAAAAAACGAGGAGGATTTGTGTTTATGAGGATTACAGATTTACTGAAAAAAGAGGCCATAAGCCTGAACGCATCGGCAGCGGACCAGAATGCTGCCATTGACATTCTTGTAGGACTTCATTCCAAGGTGGGCAACCTTTCGGATGAGGCCGGTTTTAAAAGTGCTATCCTTGCCAGAGAGGAGAAGGGATCAACGGCTATCGGAATGGGTATTGCAGTTCCCCATGCGAAATCCGGCGCGGTTAAAAATGCCGGGCTGACTGCAATGACTGTTCCTGCAGGGGTGGATTACAAGGCGCTGGATAAGAACCCAAGCAAGCTCTTTTTCATGATCGCAGCCCCGGATGGTGCGGCAGACACCCATTTGGAAGTACTTTCAAAGCTTATGACCCTTCTTATGGACGCATCATTTGCAAATAAGCTTATTGAGGCTAAGACACCGGAAGAGTTCCTGGCTATCATCGACGAGAAGGAAACTGCCAAGGATAAGGAAGAGGCGGCAAAGGCGGTTGCAGCTACACCGGCCACCGCGCCGGCCCAGGCTGAAACTCCAAGGAAGCTGGTGGGTATAACAGCCTGTCCTACAGGTATTGCCCACACATTTATGGCGGCTGAAGCCTTGGAGCTTAAGGCAAAAGAAATGGGCATAGATATAAGGGTTGAAAAGAGCGGGTCCGCAGGGGCAAAAGACCCCTTAACCGCTGCAGAGATAAGCGAAGCAGTGGCAGTTATCGTTGCCTGCGATAAAAATGTTGATATGTCCAGATTTGACGGAAAACCGGTGGTTATGGCAGCTACCAAGGATGCTATCCACACACCGGAGAATCTTATTGATAAAGCTCTTTCCGGAAATGTACCGGTATATCATTATACAAAGAGCACATCTGCAGGAGATTCGCTCCAGGCCGAGGGTGCAGGACGTAAAGCTTACAAGCACCTTATGAACGGTGTATCCCATATGCTGCCCTTCGTTATCGGCGGCGGAATCCTTATAGCCATCGCATTCCTGCTGGACGATTATTCCATCGATCCCTCTAACTTCGGTACAAATACGCCCATAGCTGCCTGGTTTAAGAATATCGGTGGTGCGGCATTTGGTTTTATGCTTCCCATCCTTGCAGGCTTTATCGCACAAAGTATCGCTGACCGGCCGGGTCTTGCAGTAGGTTTTGTAGGCGGTTACCTGGCTTCAACCGGTGCAACATTTGCCCTGCCCGGCGGCGACGTTCCTTCAGCCTTCCTTGGCGCACTGGTTGCAGGTTTCATAGGGGGCTACCTGGTACTTTACATGGAGAAGCTCTGTGACAAACTTCCGCCGGCACTTGAAGGCATTAAGCCGGTTCTTATCTATCCTTTATGCGGAATCCTTATGATAGGCGTGGTAATGTGCGCTATAAATCCTATCGTTGGAGCTATAAATGCTTGGATATCCGGCGTTCTTACCAGTATGAGCACCGGTTCTATACTGATCCTGGGACTCTTACTGGGAGCAATGATGGCCACCGACATGGGCGGTCCGTTAAACAAGGCGGCTTATGTATTCGGAACAGCGGCCCTTGCCAACCAGAATGAGACCGGATTTATGATCATGGCAGCAGTTATGGTGGGCGGAATGGTTCCTCCCATTGCTATTGCTCTGGCCACCATCATTTTCAAGAACAAATTCACTCCGGCAGAGAGGAAGTCAGGCCCCGTTAACTTTATCATGGGTCTGTGCTTCATTACCGAGGGTGCTATTCCATTTGCAGCGGCAGATCCCCTTCACGTAATCCCTTCCCTTATGGTGGGTTCCGGTGTAGCGGGACTCTTGTCCATGGCCTTTAAGTGTACCCTTATGGCGCCCCACGGAGGAATCTTCGTATTCCCGGTTGTGGGCAACGTTGCCATGTACCTGGTGGCCCTTGCAGTGGGATCGGTTGTAGGATGTCTCCTTCTCGGAGTTTTAAAGAAGAAGGTTGAATAGAAAAGAAAACAATTAAAAGGAGGACAACTATGGTATCTCAAAAGACAAAGATCATAAACGAACAGGGTATGCACATGCGGCCGGCAAGCGTCTTAAGCCAGGCTTTGGCGCCTTTTGAAAGCAGCATAAAGATACTTTTCAACGGAAATGAATACGACGCAAAAAGCGTAATGATGCTTATGGCAGCCTGCTTAAAATGCGGCTCTGAGCTTGAAGTGGTATGCGACGGTCCCGACGAAGCCGACGCATTAAAGAAGGCTATAGAGCTTATCGACAGCGGTATGGGCGACTAGATAAGGAGATATTTTATGCAAAACGGAATCGCTGCCTCCCGAGGAATAGGCATCGGGAGCATTTGCGTAATAGCAGAACACGATCTTGTATTTGAAAATAAGAAGATTGAGGACACGGAGGCCGAAAAAGGGCGGTTTGACACGGCTGTCGATGCCTTTAAGGAAGAGACCCTGGCCATGGCGGAAGACATCAGAAAGCGAATCGGCCCCAAAGAGGCGGAGATTATGGAGGGTCATCTGGTTATGATCTCCGACCCCACTATGTCCGGAGAAATGAAGAAAATGATTGACGCGGGACAATGCGCCGAGGCTGCCGTCAGCGCGGTCTGCGATATGTTCATCGGAATGTTTTCAAAAATGGATGATGACATAATGAAGCAGCGGGCCTCTGACATCAGCGACATCAAGACCAGTCTTTTAAAGATTCTTCTGGGCATTAAGGATATTGATATAAGCAAGGTAGAGCCCGGCACTGTTCTGGTGGCCAAGGATCTTACTCCCTCCATGACCAGCCAGATCGTTAAGGAGAATGTTGTGGGAATCATAACGGAGGTAGGAGGAAAAACCTCTCACTCCGCAATACTAGCCAGGGCCCTGGAGATCCCGGCGGTATTGTCTGTTCCGGATATTACAAAGACCGTCAAGGATAAGGACACGGCCATTGTAGACGGAACGGAGGGAGTGATCCACATTAATCCCGGCGGGGATGTGCTGGCCAAATACATCCGCATGCGGGAAGAATTCATTAAGAGCCAGGCCGAGTTAAAGAGCTTTATGGGCAAGGAAACCCTGACGGCAGACGGGGAAAGCGTGGAATTGTTTTGCAATATCGGAACCCCGAAGGATGCCAAAAAGGCCGTGGAATGTGACGGAGAAGGCATCGGTCTTTTCCGGTCGGAGTTTCTTTATATGGACAATAACCACCTGCCCACGGAGGATGAGCAGTTTGAGGCCTATAAAGAAGCCGTGGAGATAATGAAGGGCAAAACCGTAATTATAAGAACTTTAGATATCGGCGGCGACAAAGATATCCCCTACCTCAACATGAAAAAGGAGGAGAATCCCTTCCTTGGATACCGGGCAGTGCGTTACTGCCTCGGAAATAAAGAGATTTACCGGACCCAGCTTCGGGCTATCGTACGAGCCAGCGCCTTCGGAAAAATAAAGATAATGGTTCCTCTTGTGACTTGTGTAGAGGAACTGCGGGAAGTAAAAGAAATAGTTGCGGAGATAAAGAAGGACTTTGATAGCGCGGGGGTGGCTTTCGATAAGGACATTGAGGTGGGCTGCATGGTCGAGACTCCCGCTGCATCCCTTATCTCAGATATGCTGGCTAAGGAAGCTGCATTTTTCTCCATTGGTACAAACGACCTAACCCAGTACACCATGAGCGTTGACAGGGGAAATGCAGATGTTTCATATCTGTATTCCACCTACCAGCCCTCTGTTCTGCGCTCTATTAAGACCATCATCGAGAACGGAAGGGCGGCGGGAATTCCCGTGGGAATGTGCGGAGAAGCAGCAGCAGATCCCCTGATGATTCCCCTTTTGATATCCTTCGGACTTACGGAATTCAGCGTGAATCCTGTGCTGGTACTTACAGCCCGGTCTATCATTTCAAAGTGGTCCAAAAAGGAGGCTGATGCCCTTGCGGAGAGGGTCTTGGAGATGCCTACAGAAGGAGAGATTGTAAAAGCGCTAAAAGAAGCTGCAAAATAAATGAAACAGAAGGGGACGGTTCACCGTCCCCTTCTGTTTCACCGTCTCCGAAAGACCGTTTTTTTTCTGTAGTTTTCTGAAATAATATGATAATATAGAATATAGTGATTTTGTAAGAATTATACGGGGGGAGTTGTAACATATGAAAAGAAAGAAGGCTTTATCAATATTGCTTGCTGCGGCTTTGGTGGCATCGGCGACAGGTTGCGGCGGCGGAGGCGGCGATGCCTCAAGTACAACCGCAGTTGAGATGAGAGTCCAGCGCCAGGTGGGTACCGTTACCCTTTCCAATGAGAAGGGAGAGAATGTTACCCTCATAGAGAAGATGCGTCTAAACGCCGGCCATAACCTGGATACTGCCAAGGAGAGCCTTGTGGCAGTTTCCATGGATGAGACCAAGATGCTGACCTTGGAGGAGAACGGAGGAGCCTCTGTAGTACAAAAGGGCGGCACACTGCAGTTTGAAGTAAAGAAGGGCAATGCTCTTGTGAGCCTGACTGAGGAATTAAAGGACGGTCAGGCTGTTGAAGTGCGCAGCGGCAATATGATCTGCGGTATGAGAGGAACCACTGCTCAGTACGGTAAAGATGGGAACGGCGACGACACCGTACTTGTCGCAGAGACAGGAAGAACTGATGGCGTAGAGGTTAGAGCTGTAGATAATGATGGCAAAGAAATCGCAAAAGTAAATGCTCAGCCGGGTCAGAGGGTTACCTATAAACACGATAATCTTCCCGGACTGCCGGGACAGACAGGATCAGGTGCAGCTTCAGGAGGCAGTGCAGCTTCCCAAAGCGGTTCGGGATCTGTTTTAGAGACCTCTGACTGCAGTTTGGAAGATTTCACCTCAACCAGTTTAATCTCCATGGCTCAGAACCCGAATGTGTTAGAAAAGGTTTCTAACCAGCTGGGTATTCAGGTAAATGATGCAAAAGAACTGGCGTCCTTGCTTAGCCAGTCCGGGTCTGTCGGGGACGGAAGTCAGGATGCGCCCCTTCCCCTTTTCGGAGACCAGGCTCAGATAATGCAGGATGCAGCCAAAGCCACCAAGGGAACCACAGGCAAGGAGATGCAGGCAGAGCTTGCCATATTAAGGGGAACCCGTAATGTCATGGATGCGGCGAAGGCACAAGGCTTAAGCGGTACGGACATGGCTAATGTGGCAAAGAACGCCAATGAGCAGATGAACGGCCTTGCGAAGGCTGCTATAAATGTCGGAGCTCAGGGCGATGGTCTTGCTGAGATTGCAAAGGCTACCTCAGGCCATCTGGAAGATGTAACAAAAACCGGAATACAGGCAGGATTGGCACCTGAAGATATAAACAGACTTACCGGGGCTTCCGGCGAAAGTCTGAATAGGGTTGTAAGCGCTATGAGTAGGGTTACTAACGGGACAACTGTCCCCTCCGGCTCATATGAGTCAGTGCATGCGGAAATAAGCAGACAGCGTGCCCAGATTGAAGCCCTGAGACAGGGAGTTTCGGTAGATGCCGGAAGAAGAAGTGCCCTTACGGAGCAGGCATATGAAAATATGAGGAATACGCCAACCCCCGCGCCGACTCCGGCCCCGACACCGACCCCAACCCCGGCCCCAACCCCGGCTCCGGCGCCTACACCGGCTCCGGCACCCACACCGGAACCCACCCCCGCTCCGGCAGCGTACGATGATGACGATGACGACGACCACCATGACAGTG
>Ga0256404_1009500_pt1 | contig 13900 bp, 16 predicted proteins | sample RumenRJG_01DNA_FD_185990 | JGI IMG/M metagenome (GOLD analysis project Ga0256404, IMG submission 185990) | Bovine rumen microbial communities from Lethbridge, Alberta, Canada - RJG_01 | ecosystem: Host-associated > Mammals > Digestive system > Stomach > Rumen | place: Canada: Alberta | collected...
ATTAGGGTATTAGCTCGCCTCTAGTTGCAACATGAATAGCGATTAGGGCTATTCTATAACTAACTGATGAATTAGTATTATTTGTTACTCTAATAGATAGAGCCTCACCATTATTTTCAGTCATTGCCTGTAGTGTTAATGGAGCTGTTGAAGGGTATGTATATAGTGCTGCGACACCTGCAATACTTCCTGAGCGTGTTTTGTTAATTTTAATAACTGTACTAGAATTTGCTCCGATAGATCTGTTGTCAGACTCTTCATAATATATAAATTTAACCGGCATATATGCCTCAAATTTTTCATATGTAAACGCATCATATGAATATTGATTAGTGACATAATCTATAGATACTGCAGGGCTATTAGTTCCGGGCAGTGAAAATGTATTACTATAGCCATTATTTGCATTTTGCACACCTTGATAACTAATATTTGTATAGGAATTGTTACCACCCATACAAACGACTACGGTGCAAGAATATAATGCTGGGGAACCATCCATAATATTTTGTCTATTGCATCCAATATTTTTAAGATTGTTCCCTGATGCGTTTGGCGCTAATGCTATTGCAGAAACTTTATCATAGTTTTGTGGCGTAGGTTCAGTCGTTAAATTAGGATATGCAAGGCATGCGCGATATTGTACATTATTAAAAATATTGTTACTCCCTTTAATGAATATAGCCGCATAATATGAGCGATCAACTTTAATATCATCAAAAATATTATGTGAGCCCTCGCACAGAATTCCATATGTTGCGACTTCATCGAATCTAAGATTAGTGAAAGTATTAAGCCACTGTGTCACATAAAGACCGGTATTAACCATTTGTGCGCGAAGATTGGAAAATTGCGAATCATTACCGTATACATAATAGCCATAGTAACATTGCATTGCGTGACAATTTCTAACATAAACATATGTTTCGCAATAAAATCCTGCGCGGCCCGCACCATATGCGCAAACATTTTCACAGATGGCTGAATATGCGTCAACAGCAACGCACACACCTTTAGGATTTGTATTTTTGAGCAATGGATAGACTGCCTGCATTGTTCCCTGTCTAGGGGCTTCAGGGTTTTCACCCTGTGCATAATCGTCTCTTAAAATTACCATATTTTTAAGAGTTGCATATCTAAGCCATACCGATATATCACCCTCAGTGTTTCTAAAATCCAAAATTGTATTACAATCTTCATGTAAAGATGTGATTGTACCAGCACCCTGTTCTACAGGTGTTGCATAATCCCCCATAAGTGTGCAATACCGGACAGAAATAGCCCCAGACATTTTATATATTCCATGCGGGATATAAATTGTTTTGTACTGTGCTAATGCGGCTTCTAGATCGGCAGCATTTATTTTTCCATCTTTTACAATTCCAAGATATAAAATATTTACAGGCAATCCAATATTATCCAGGGAATTTTCATTCCTAATTGTTAAAATCTTATATGGATTATTATTCGAATCCTGCGCAGGTATTGCAGAAAATGCCCCATTAATTTTTTCAGGATCCCCGTACTTAATCGGATTTTTTGTATCAATATTTAATATTCCATCAACTGATACAGTTTCATTCCCTGATACATTAGTTGTTTTATTAGCATATGTACCTGTTTTATCTTTGGCAGTTTCGGTATAATTTCCTGTAACTGATACAGTTTCATTCCCCGATACATTAGTTGTTTTATTAGCATATGTACCTGTTTTATCTTTGGCAGTTTCGGTATAATTTCCCGTAACTGATACAGTTTCATTCCCCGATACATTAGTTGTTTTATCTTTGGCAGTTTCGGTATAATTTCCTGTTGCGCTATCAATTATATTTTTTGCTGTTCTTATAATATTTTCTTCGGCATTATCTGTAATATTTTCTCCGGCATTTCTAGAAAGACTACCAGAATATTTAATTTCTTGTATTGCCTGCTCAACTGTACAGGGTGAAATGCTTGTATTAATTACAACAATATTTCCTGTATCAATATTTCTAATCGCCCTATAAAGTTTATTCTGATACCATACCAGATCATTTATTTTAATATCTTTTGGCGCAATTCCTGTATCTTCTGTATCAATACCTGCAATCTGCTTTTTCAGATTAGTTACAGTTTCTTTATAATTGAAAATAGGCTGCCAATAATTTGTATTTGTTAGCAGGATTCCGTCTGGTACAGGCTTTATTGACATATATGCTGTACCTGATACAGGGTCTACAACTACAGTATTTTTTGCATATTGTGATGTAATATTCCACTGAATAGGATCTGCATATGTAAGTACATTTTCTTGTACAAAAGCATCAATTTTTTTATCTAGTGATTTGATTACATTTAATATCCAATCCAAGTTAAGATCATGAAAATTAGTATACGGAAACTGTTCAAAAACTCCCATTGTGTTACCCCTTTCAATAAACTAGTATGCAGAAGCGTTGCTTGAAACTATCAATAATATAATCCATCAGATTAAATTCATCAACTTCTCTTTCTTCGCGAATCATCTGCTGTGTAGTAGTTACGCCAATATTACCCTGTTCTGTTCGTGTAAATTCTCTGTCAATATTTTCATTTTCGTCATGTTTAAAATTTGTATTATTGGTAGTTGTGGCATCCGTGTTTGTCGAATTAGTTGTTTTACTGTTTCCTGTATCATCGGTTACAGTCTGGCCGGACTGCGCCGCAGTTTCAGAATTAAAGCCAAAAACATAATCTTTTTCGTTCGTGTTACCAGTCGTATCTGTATTTTCATTTCCGTTTGTAGTAGAATGGTCTGCGATTTTCCCGTCTGTGACATCGGTATAATTATTATTTTTGATATGTTTTTCTGTTTCGGTAACAGTCCCGTTTTTATTCCATATTGGGTTGTATTCCAGTACGGTTGTATTATACAATTTATTCCAATTCTGGACTTCTGCGGATGACCAACATTTAATAGCTGTTTTTAAAATATTGGGATTCGGATATAATACCTCAAGCTCTGCAGTATCTAATAGCAGTTTGTTTACAAATACATCTTTATCTTCTGGCCCCCACTTATCCGGATAGCGAAAAAAATCAAGAATTGTACTATCATATTCATACATCCCCATCAGTGATAACGTCGCCCGCATTGTTTTCCCTCCAGTCTACCCACAAACGAATCCCAAACATAGCATTAATTTTACGGCAACACTCCTGTAGTTCGTCCAGCCATAACTGCGCTTTAGTGCGGGATTCTTCAATCGCACTGTTGGCTTCGTCGGTTATCAGGCGTTCCTTTTTCGTTGTGTTTGTCGTTGGGATCCCGATTTCGTTGTCGAATTTCATTTCCCACAGCCGCATGTCGTTCAGGATGTCGCCTGCGATATAGGTTTCTTTGAGATTCTGATTAAAAAAATTCCACGTTGGCGTCCCGTCATCCCTGTATAGATTTTTGTCAATATATGCTGCAGGTTCTCCTGATGCGATCTGATCATACAGTTTTTTAAATGACTCCGCGCCCGCTTTACCATCGGATGCAAATACATACGCCAATTTAGAATTTAACAGATTTGTGCTGGCGGTTTCGGCAGACAGCGCAAGCATGTCAGCATAAAAATTGACGATGTCCATCACCCCGCCATAATCCGGCTGCAGGCGCAGAAGTTCGCACTGTTTTCCAATAACGGGATTTAAAATTCCGCGCAATAGCGGATTTGCAATGGTTGCAAATTTTGGCTGGTAGAACACATCAAATCCGCCCAGTGTACATTGCTGTGGGATAACGCCAAATTTGTCTGTATTGATAACAGCCGCATACCCCCAGCAATACAATGTATATAGCAGATAGTTTCTGGACCATGTTTTCGGCATGTCCCATTTAAAAACAGATATAATTTTCTGCAGCAGGTACCGCGCAAAATAGCGCTGCAGGCCGGTATCACGCACATGTACAGTTGACGGATTGATTGTACTATTCCGCGCGTTTTTGTAATCATAATAAAATGGTAAATTCATTTGTGCAGGTTCCTTTCACGTATTCTTCTCCATTGATAAAATAACCATAGGGGATAATTACCCAATTCATACGCACCGCTGAATATGGCCTCAATGGACACATTCGTGTTCGGCATTGTAAATGAGTTATTTACAATGGATATATCGCCATATAACACATTCCATTTTTCAAATTCTGCGCCATCGTCTGCGGTTGCTGTCAGATTGATAGTTTCTCCTTGTTTTGCATATGATTTGGATGCAGATGCGGATCCGCGGCCCGATGTAATGACAGTGATTGCATGTGTGTCCTGTTCCGGTGGCTCCGGTGGCGCTGCGCCATTACCCAATGTGTTATAAATTGCTAACACATTATTCTGCATCTGCGCCACCGATATATATCGGTTGCCTGTTGTCCAGCTTCCCGCTTCTCCTGCGTGTGCCTGCAAATAGGATAAAAAATTATTCGCGTAGTTTAGACGCTCCTGATAATGATCCCCGGGTACACCTTCCCAATTTGCAAGAAAATCCCATACAAGGTCAGCAATATTTGTGCTGTCAGAATTTAAAAATGCGGACAGACTGCCGTAAGTCCCGTGCGTTTTCGGATGGTCTCCGGACCCGTTATAATTCCCGTTCCACCAATTTTCAACAGTTAGATACGCTAACTGCCCGTCTCCATTTCCGTCTCCATATCCATTATTTGTCACCCATGTGTGCAGTTTCCACAGACGCCCGTCAGACGTTCCAACATTTGTCCACTGTCCCAGTCCATAGCCGCCCTTATGTTTATACTCATATTTGTAATTCCACGCGCATGGTATTAACGACTCCCAAATTCCTGGATTTACTCCGGACTCTCTGCGCCAACATCCGCACATGGCCGCGACAACATATATACTGCTACTCATAGTAAAATCCCGACTCCATGTATGCCTTTACAGCGCTGATTTCATTGATTGTTGCGGGAAGTTTCACATCTGCATTTTGTATAACCATGTATCCATGCAGTGTTGCAGGCGTTGTATGTATGCAATAGGGTCTGCCATTATCCTTGTTGTTTTCGCCAATTAATCTGTAAAATTTTTGTATTAAAATAGGTATATTGGCATATGCCGCAATACTGCCATTTGCTCCGGCCTTCTGCACCTGCGGTATACTGGCCCTGATGCCATCCGCGATTGCATGTGCGGCAGTGCTGATTGTCTGCGCTCCGGATGCCGCTGTATTCAGTCCGCCCGCAATAGGATTTAACAAATTACTGACATTTGTTGCGGTTGCTGCGGTGTGAAATGTGTCCCGCGCAACATCAGCTGCACCGCTGACAACGGTTTCCGCCTGTGCTAATCTGTCAACTGCAATCTGTGCAATCTGTATATCAACGCCAAAATTAGCGTGCTGCCTATATAGTATATTTTGTGGATAGTTATCTGCGTTTGAATTTTTACATATCTCCAACGTTGCGACTCCTGATATCGGATCCACGGACGTCAATGTCAAAAGTTTTGTTTCATCGCGTACCAATGACGAATCAATAGCAATTTCTCCAAACGGTTCCATTGAGAGCGTGATTTTTGTAAATGGCTCACAATTCAGATAATTGCCGCGCGATGCTGCCTGCGGATGCTTATCCAATGTAAACAATATACTTTTTACATACAGTTGGTTGGCCAATACATGACAGCTTACATTTTCCAGCGTCCACCACCCATACGGCAGATTTGATAACTGCGCACCTACATCAATTTCGCATGGAAACCATTTGCACGAAACAACATACTGAAACGGGTTAAATAATGTCTTTAACAGGCCGTCATCAATCCCGCCATTAGATATTTCTTTCGGGACGTCCAGCCAATTTGTATTGGACATTAACCTGGAACAAAAAGTCCTAAATTCTATATTGCTGAATACATAATATCCAACTGCGCCCATTGCGTTTCCACTATTGTTAATGATGCCAACGACATAATTGCCTGCATTTAAATCAGGCAGCCAAGGCCTGCTGTTGCCCTGTGAGATGTGGACTATCGGATTCGGATACGTTGGATAAAAATCATCTGTAATATTGCCATCATTGCCATTAGCCGCGCGCAGGACATAAAACATCTGACTGCCTATGTAGTCTCTCCACGTTGCTAATGTATCCTCCTCCAGGTACGCGACCCACAAACGATCTTCAAAAGACCATTCAGAAATGAAATAATATTTTTTAAAATCGGGAATATACGCGTAATTATAACTGGATGGACTGTTAGTCAGTCCAATGTCCAGTTTAATCACGGGTGCCATTGTTCCTGATTTGTCCTTCAGGACGCAACTATAACTTGCACTGGTAGTTCCTGCGGGGGGCCTAACTGTGCTATTTTTTTCCTTTGAAAACGTATACAGCCATACAATCATATAAAAAAATATAGGCGCACACAGCATAGTGCGCGCCTACCTCCATTAATCCAGCAGGAAAATTACAGCGTTTTCGGTAAAGTCATTCCAATAACGGTCAGTGAATTTCATCCAGAAATTCTGGTATTCCCCGCGTCCGTTGTAAGGCGCAGACGTGGATCTGTTATTGCAGATTGTATAACCCGCTGTTTCAACGTCCGTAATGATACCAAACAAATTACTGATTACAACGGGCGCTTCCGGACTCTTCAAATCCCCAGTTTTGTCCATGTAAACGGGCGTCATGTTAATCTTATCCGGACTGCTAATGGACTGCCAAAAATTGACTGTTTCCGTCACTGGCATATCAAGATAGTTGTCATGATACGTTGTAGACAGCACATTGGCGGCCGTCTGGTAACGTGTCGGCGCATACAGATAACACCGCTGGTACATTGTGGGCGTATGACGCGGGATTTCTTTGCCTGTCACATTCTGATGATAGATAACAGATCGTTCCGTCAGCATGGCCGAAACGGATGCAATTTTCGCATACACCCAACGCATAAATGCGGGGAAATTATCCGGATTAAAAACAGTTGTTGCTGTCAGTTTAAGTCCTGTAGCAGCATTGTATTCCGTAAGCAGGTGTACAATCTGATTTGTATTACCAATAGTATGAATCCCCGTAATCAGATTGCAGAGAATTGCCCGCGCAAGTGCTTCATGCTTCTGTTCCACTCTGTCACTGATGTTCTGGACCTGCCCTGTGATAAAGGATCCAAGCTCATCCGGCGACTGAAAAGCAGTGAAAAGCTGGTCTCGAAACAGTGTCCACTGCACCTCATAGTCATCCTGCCCGTAATAATTGGTCTGCAGGACTTTTGGCTTGATCGGCTTCTGCTGATCGACGGCCGTCCCGTCCTCAATCGGCAGATATCCGTTGTCCTGCCATGTGCCATCGATATAATTAATCTTCCGGACATGATTGCCATATCTGATACTGTCCGCCTCAAGCCCCTTAAATTTTCGCGTGTATGGCCGATTTGCAAAAATTGTGCGGGAAAGCACCTGCGACACAGCCCCCATCAGATTTTCATAGCCGGCTTGCAGCCCTGTCTGCGCAACTGTAATAAATTCTGCGCCGTTTGTCGGCGTGATCTGTGCCTGTCCGGTTGCCTGCGACACAATGCTATTCAGCACTGTACTAATCTGATTAACTGTTAAATTGTTTGCTGGCATTATTTGTTACCCCCTTCATTTTTCGGATTGATGATATTTGCAATAATATCATCTGCATTAGGCTCTGCGGCACCTGCCTGCGATGCACTAAGCAGATTGCCCGCATGGATATCATCCCGGATACCTGCAATCATCTGATAAATGTCATTAAAACTATGCGCATCATCAAAACTATGCGGTGCAGGTGCTGGCGCAGGTGCAGGCGCGGGTGCAGGTGCAGGCGCGGGTGCAGGTGCAGGTGCAGGTGCAGGCGCAGGTGCAGGCGTCTGTTTTTCCAACTGTGCGAACTGTGCAATCTGCTGCGCGCTGTATCCAGCCCGCGCTAGTATAAGTACGTCATCCAGTTTCATTTTGTTACCTCCATTGCAATATTAATAATTGACTGTATTTTTTCATAATTAAAACCACGCTTTTCTAACAGATTTTTTCGCATGGTCCCATTACCATAAATACCCTGCATAACATCTATTGCTGTTTTCAAATAATCAATAGGTGTATGATTCATATCTGCATCATAATTTACATCCGGTTTAATATAGACACGTTTCCAATCCAATTTTTTATATGTGCGCGTATCTGTTATATCATAATCAATTCCGCGCGCTTCCAGCACCTTGCCATTATAATATAATCCGACATGGTTGGGTCTCCACACAATCATGCCGTTTTTAATAGGGCCGGTATATTCTGTAAAATGTTTTGGCATCTCATACGTCGATATGTTACTGATCCCATACGCACGACATACTAAACCGCTACAGTCAATGGCGTGTTTACCATTCCGGATATCAATCATGCATTTCTGTTTATATGTTGTTGTATAGATGCCTGGATACAACGTGGACAATGTATTCAGCAGTTTATAGGTACACTCCTCGCCTTTTGCGCCGTACCAATAGACATAATTTCTATACCACAACGCATTTTTAATAATATCATTTCCCGTCATTTTTTAACTTTTCCGTCAAAATTACAATCGCTTCCTTCAGCTCCGATATTGCGGACCTTATATTCTCGCTGTCATTAGACGATTTATATAACATCCAAACTGCAACAAAAATCGGAAACCCCAAATTGGCAATAATCTGTGTAAATTCGCTCATATCCATAAATAATCCTCTCAAAAAATAGGCCGGATTCTTACAGTCGCCACTGTCAGGACGCATCTTCCGGATGCTGCGTTTGTCCGTCCGGCCTACAATTATATTATATATTAAAAATATAGTTGTCAATCATTTATAATACTTTCTGAATAGTGCTTCACATGTGTACGTTTCAAAAATAATGTTTTCTGACAGATACGCTGACCATAAATATATATATTTATATGTAAATCGTTTTAACTCCACATCCGTTATCCCGTATGTAGGACATGTCCCTGTTAAATGCAGACACGCATAGTAATGTGTCCCTGTTTTATGCTTGTAAATAACCAGCTCCCCAACTTTAACCAGTGCCTTGTATTCGACTAATGGCCGGCTGGCGATCCTGCTGCGGTCCTCATAAACAAAATCATTATCGACTGCCATACTGCTGTACATTGTGCCTGATGTCAATTTATATAGTGCAGTTTCTTTTTTCTCAGCAGATATTGGGCTGTCATGTAACAGATAAATGGCAATTCCGCGCTTTTTATCAAAACGCATGGTTTGATCTTTAATCTGCATCGTATCCACAACGTTGATTAAATTCAATTCCATAAAATAATCATTGGTCATATCGTTCGCGTTCGCTAAAAACAAAACCTTCAGCGGCGGACGTCCCTGCAATTCCCTATTTCTGTTTATCGTCTCATAGGCATTAAAAAATACAGATGCCTCATTTTTCAACGTGTGTTCGTGCTTTTCGGGTATAAACTCATCATTAATCAATACTGTATAATCGGCTGCAGACCAACCACGCATGTTACCCATGATGGACAACCCAACCGCGATGCCGATCGGCTCGCCTATTGGCTTTGTGGTCCCATCCGCATTTTGTTCTGCCTCATAAAATCCTGTTACGTATTTATTTATCTTTTCGACTGCGGATAGTTTCCCCATATCATCCATAACAGGCTTGACGGGTGACAACTCGCTGTTAACGATTGTCTGTATAATTGTGTCCGTCCTGCGCATATAGATAAATTTAATTCCGTGTTCAATACAATATTTTATTGCACCATATGTTTTGCCTATTCCGCGGCCACCTACCAAAAAATTAAATGTATAATTGTTTTCGATAATTGTGTTCATATTTAGATAACCATCTGACTGATAAATATTCATAGTATATCATCTCCTATAATTGAAGATGTCAAATTTATAATGTCCCTGTATTCCTGCGTGATTCCCAGTGTATACGTTGTAGGCCGCAAACATACATTTGATATAACGTATGTTTCAACACCGTTGCTGTCATTTTCCGTTTTAAAATCGCCCAGCGGAATATCATTATAAACGGCTTCCAAACTTCCTGCAGCCGAAAATACAAAACCGACATTAAAACAATCTATCGGACGCTTTCCGCGTTTTTCTGCATATGATTCTATCTCTTTTGCGCCTTTACTTTTGCCAACCCCCGCGACTGTGATATGAAAGCCGTTATCATCTGTATATGCGTACTTTTTTGCGCCCAATGTTTTAAAATTATACATGTCGTGTTCCGACTCAAACACGCCCATGTAATGCGTTATCTCCTTTGGGTCCGTTGCATAGCTTCCGGATTCTTTAGACTCTTCTACTTTTTCAGCATTATATTTGCTAAAATCTGCATCACCTATATATTTGACGCTATCTGTATCGCAATACAAAAATTGGCATCCATCCGTAGACGCAATTTGTATCCCCCGCTCCAATTCATACCGCGCCCAGGACGTTACCCACACACCCCACGCATAATTTAAAAATGCCTTTTTTCTTGCTTTGTCTAGTATCTCATCAATTCCTTTGCCCTCATACGTATACAGACTTTCAACGTGGCGCTCATCCCCGTGTTCAAACAAAATCAGATCCTTCGCGGGATCCTGGACCATCATTCCATAAATCGAATTTAATAGATTTTTCGATTTCATGTAAAAATATTCCTGACCTTCAACGCCTTTTAATTCCGTCTTTCCGCGATAATATTTTATAACCGTATCAATGATGCACTGCGGCAGTTTTCCATACTTTGCACTATATGCTTTCAATATAATAAAATCGCCTTTATACTCTTCTTGTATAATTTTAAAATCGACATCTGTTATAGTTAATTCGACGTAATCAGCAGATAACACGCGGCCATTATCAAATATGCCATTGCTGATAGTTCTGCATTTTGACCGCGATATATACGGGCACCCCCATGATATGTCATTCAACCGCAGATCATAGATGCCTATAGTCATTAATACGGCCCTGTTTAAATCATAAATATAATGATATATTTTCTTAATATCCGGATTTTCAATGCTTTCAAAAACCGACATTGGATATAAATTATTACATATGACAGCAGGATAACTGCTGGATCTGTCTGCGCTGTGAACCATACCATAATACTTATGATCTATAACAACATCCGCATAATATCTATTTGCATGTGTGTTTCCGCCACGAAACGCATTTTTTAACATATTGTATATGTCCCTGTCAGGATACATTTCACGTATTTTTTTTAACAGTTGCGGCCGATCTGTTACTACCTTTTTAACCTCGCGTCTGACATACCCCGTTGATGTTAACGGGATTGTATACAACGTATCATTATCATGCTGCATTTTCCGAATCACAGCCTCGCACAAACATATAACATCATTCATACAATATTCTATTTCATCGTCATATAGTTCTGTATAACTATATCGCTTTTCGCTATAATCCAATTCTGTCTTTAAATTTGTGCAATGTTCTGACTCTGCAAATTTGCGCAATGACATATTAGATAGCTTATAGCTGCATCTAAATTCTATTCCGCGTGACACAGCTTTTAATGGCTGCCTGGTATCGACACAAAAAACGTCATCACTGTTAAATGGTATAACTCCTCGCAAAAATTGAAATTCATAGGACAAATTGTGGACATACGTTATCATGCGCATTTTATCATCCATGTACATTGTCAATTTCCGATAAAACATGATAAAATCGGCCCATTCGCGGCCATATACCACGACATAATTTAAATCGCGGTCCATAAATGCCCATTGCCATATATACATAACGGCATTATCTGCAATAGGCTTATCATGTGCGCGCATATAGGCATCGCGCTGTTGCTTTGTGTAATCATGCAGCCGCGTTGTCTCAATATCAAATGCAGACACAATATCAATATAGTCACATCTGATTTTATGATGATTGTTACCACGCGGCTTTTTTAGCACTGGCAGTTTGTAAAACCACTCATAAAATCCATCATCAATTTTATCGAAGGATATTATTTTACTTTTTTCCATTTTTTATTTTTTGTTAACCTCGCTTTGACCTCTTCCAGCTTTCCGGTTTTAAGCGGCTTTTTCAATTTCTTAATCGATTCTATATTCGACATATACGACTCAAAATTTTCAAAAAAATCATTCATATCAATATTCTTATTCTTTAACGTGATAAACGCTTCTGCAACCTCAACGGATCCACGTATGTGGTCCAACTTCTCAGATCTGTATTTTTCCATGTAGTCAATAAAATCCTGAAAATTTGAATTATTAATTTGAGTGTATCCGGCCTCATGCAGCTCTTTGATTTTTTCAGATATATACTCATCATATCCACGGGCAGTGTTCTTTTTGTTTTTCACGTAACCTTTCATGGCCGCCAAAATATATGTACTCTGTTTGCCCTTTAAATCTCTTATTTTTGGGACCCCGGATTTCCATTGTCTGTAAAAATCTGTTTTCCGTCTGTCATACCCGCGATAAATAGGATTTTTTGTTATACGCTTTATGCGCTTCTGTATAATATCTCGAAGTGCCGTATACTCTGCCCGTATCTCTTTATCACTCATGTTTTTACTGATCAAATACGGTGTATTTAATTCCCATCTGACAGTTTGCAGTGTAATTCGTTTCCGCATATCACACCTCATAAAACAAAAATGCGGGGCCGCGGCCCCGCTAATATTGCGTAAATAATTAATAGCCCGCGGACTATTATAAGTTATTCAAATTCATCAAGACTGTGATCAATGTATTTTTCGTCTGTTGGTTCCCAGTTGGACACCCACAGCGTGTATACATCATACTCTTTATCGTTGTTAACAATGGTCCTTTTAACCATGTTAGCATCTGACTTATTAATTGTGATGATTGCAGGACAATTACGGGGCGCCTGGCAATCTCCAGTAAACCGGATGCGGCAATAAACATCGCTTCCGTCCTTCTTCTTCATTTTTGTCACATATCCCGTAAACTTGCTTCCATCATGCTTAACGATTGCCTTTGCGAATACTGTTACTTTCATTTTTTTAAATCTCCTTGTTATCATATATTAACCGCAGTGACTAACTAAATCAGATCATAGGCATCACCACCTTTAAATTATTCTATCACATGATAGCCTTATAATACACAAACATAAACATGACCCAAATCGGCTCTTCATTGTCAAAAACTTTCTTTATGATATGTTCTACTAACACTGCATCCTTTACATTGTCAATTAACAATGATACCAATCTCAGCATATCGGCTGCGGTTATATCATTATAATATAACTTGTCCCAATCATCACCATAATAATCTTCCAGATCCTCGCTAAACTTTAGCAATTCTTCATATAATTTTTTATTCATTTTTATTTCCTTATCCTTTCACCAAGTATTTGCATTATTCTTTCATACAGCTTCTCATCATATCTACAATTACCATCGCATCCTCTATCTGTATGCATTGGATTTTCGCACATTTCGCATCTGATTTGTTCATCGATTCCTTCTACATCAATCGCAGCCTGTCTGCTGATTAAGTCATTCATCTTTTTCACCTCCTCTATACGGCTCTGGTAATGGCATCCATGCTATTATTCTGCTTGTAGTAAATTTGCTATGCACTGTGGTTTCAAGCACAATCGGTCTTTTTTTGCCCACGCTATCGCAAATTTCAAAAACAGGATACCCGCTATTTCCGTCCTTACTTATCATTCTGCCGTAGATAACCCGACCATAACAGGACATTAGAACGTGCTGTTTTATTTCAGGCAATCTCTCACTGCACGGAATCCAATGCAGAGGCTGTGCGGATGGCAAATCTTCTAACCTTTGCTCTGCATCCAATAGGTTGTATGACTGGTGTAATTGTTCGATCGCTGCCTGTCTGCTGATTAAGTCACTCATTCCTTATCCTCACTTTCTGCCTTTTGGC
>Ga0256404_1009502_pt1 | contig 13897 bp, 11 predicted proteins | sample RumenRJG_01DNA_FD_185990 | JGI IMG/M metagenome (GOLD analysis project Ga0256404, IMG submission 185990) | Bovine rumen microbial communities from Lethbridge, Alberta, Canada - RJG_01 | ecosystem: Host-associated > Mammals > Digestive system > Stomach > Rumen | place: Canada: Alberta | collected...
CAGCCGTCATCGGCCATTCTCATAAAACCTTTTACAAATTCTGCGTCTAAAACCTTCATGATTATATGCTTCCTTTCTCTTATTTAGTGGTGTGTCATGGGGACGTATCCGCTGACACATTTTGTGTCACGGGGACGTATCTGCTGACACATTTTGTGTCAGTGGATACGTCCCTTTGACACATTCCGCTTCCACTACATCGGCTCCATGGCGGAAGGCAACGTCTACAACCTCAATCTGACCATGGAGGAGATGGAGGATCTCTGCATCCGCCAGCTGCGGGCCGGCATGAGTGTATGGTTCGGCTGCGACTCCGACTGCTACGGCAACCGCAAGAACGGCGTCTGGGATCCCGACAGCCTCGACTACGAGGGCGTCATGGGCGGCGCCGACCTCTTTATGGAAAAAGGCGCAAGGCTTCAGTCTCACGCCAGCTACGCCACTCACGCCATGATCCTGACCGGCGTCAACTTTGATGAGAACGGAAAGCCCAACCGCTGGAAGATCGAAAACTCCTGGGGCGGCGACGTCGGCAAGAAGGGCTATTTTGTCTGCAGCGAGAACTACTTCCGCGAATATGTCTACGAAGCGATCATCCACAAATCGCTCCTAAGCGCATCCCAGCTGGCCCTCCTGGACGGCGAGCCCGCGGAGATCCCCGTCTGGCTCAGCGACTGCATGTGAGAGGCAGTATCTATGGGCATTTTTTATGAAGAAGTAAAGGAACGAATGATCCGCTACGCCCGGATCAATACGCAGTCCGCACGTTTTTCGGGCACCTGGCCGACTACCGCGCGCCAGTTCGATCTGGCAAAACTGCTGGAGGCGGAACTGCGGGAAATCGGCGCGTCCGACGTGTACCTGGACCCGGTCCACTGTGTCGTATATGGCAAAATATCGGCGACAGTAGAGGTAAGCAGCACAAGCCCGGTCGGCTTCATAGCGCATATGGATACGGCGCCGGATCAGGGGACGCAGCGTGCACACCGGTACCGCCAAAGGAATCATGATCAACGCGGCGGACATCGCATCCGCTTTTATGCAGATGCTGCCGCCACATGAAAAGCCCCAGTTTACAGAAAAAAAAGAGGGCTTCTACCATGTTGTCAGCTGCAATGCAACCTGCGAGGAGGCGGAGGTGTATCTGATCGTTCGGGATTTTGACCGAGATGCATTTGAGAGGCGGGAAGCATACCTTGCGGAATGCGTCGACGCGCTCAACGCGCAGTATGGGCCGGGAACCGCGACCATCGAGATCACGGAACAGTACAGAAATATGAAAGAAGTCCTGCGGAACCACCCGGCGCTGGTGGCAAACCTCAAGCGGGCCATCTCGGACGTCGGCCTCGTGCCGGTCTGCGAGCCCTTCCGGGGCGGAACCGACGGCGCGGCGCTCTCCTTTAGGGGACTGCCCTGCCCCAACCTGTCCGCGGGCTATGAAAACGCCCACGGGCGCTTCGAATTTGTACCGATTCAGTCGATGGAGAAGAATGTGGAGATCCTGCTGCGGCTGTGCAGCATTTTCGCGGGCACAGCGGTTTGAAGAGCGCAAAGAAGCCGGCGCATTCCCGTGTTTTCCAACATGGGGCAGCCGGAGAATTCATGGCATAGTAAAAGGGATGCTCCCGAAAACGGGAACATCCCTTTTTCTTCTCTTAATACAGCTCTTCAGCAGAAATATGCCGCCTCAGCGCAAAGCGCAGCCGGCAGACTGCTTACCGGGTTCTCACGCTTCGATGTCGTACTTGACCAGATCCTTGAACGTGCAGCTGCCGCCCTCGGCAAAGAAGTAGATCTCATCGTCCTTGCCGAGATCCGGGTAGACATTGCCGGTCATGACATAGCGTCCTCCGTCAATGAAGACCTCGATGGAGTTGATGTCGAGAAACACATGAAGATCGATGCTGTCCTTCTTTCCGACTGCGCAGACTCTGTGGTCGACGTCCTCCTCACTGCCCTTGAACGGAATTCCGCTCTTACTGCGGTCAAAGATGATCTTTCCCGCCTCTTTGTCATAATAGATGAGCGTCTCATGTTCCTCGCCGCAGAAGAGTTTGATGCCGGCCTTACCGGCGGTTCCAAGCTCCAGAGTGACCTGAAGTTCCGCGCAGGTTCCGCGCACTCCCTTGACAGCGAATTCGCCGTCCGAGATCGTGACAGGACCGGAAGTGACCTTATTGCCTCTGTACTTCTCGATCTCGCGGACCGGTCTCTGAATGAATACTCCGTCCTCGATCCACAGTTCGCGCGGAAGAATGTATGTGCCGGCCCAGCCCTCTTCCCGGGTCGGGAAGTTGCGGTCCCACATTTCCTTCCAGGCGGTCATGACCACACGGCCGTCAGGCATGCGGAAGGTCTGCGCCGCGTAAAAGTCGAATCCATGGTCCAGCTCGCCGATCTTGTCCACTCTGAATCGGCCGTTTTCAAAATTCAGCTCGCCCATCATATAGACGCCGGAGTGCACATTCTGGTATGCATCGCCCATCTGCGGAAGATTCTGCGGGCTTGTCAGGACCACGTCCACTCCGTCCAGTTTCATATAATCAGGGCACTCGTAGACACCGTCCAGGCAGAAATACTCGTGCTCCATCGGGATCTGTCCCTCGGTATCCTCTTCCAGAAGATGCCCCACATATTCCCAGTGAATAAGGTCTTCGCTGCGGGCAATGATCAGGTTTCCGAATCCATCCTTCTCGATCACCTCTTCTCCCTGAAGAGCGCCTGCAGAGGGTGAGCGCAGGTCTGCGTAGCCCATACCGGAGATGAATTCAGGATCCCAGAAGTCCAGACCTGACAGTCTGGCCGGGATGACCACTTCGCCTTTGCGATTCTTGACAGGCTTGATCATTCCTTTTGAAACCGCATCCAGCTCTTCCCTGGTCAGCACGCGCGCGCCGCCGATAAAGTAGTACATGCCGTCCTTGACGAAGATACGGGGATCGCGGCAATCCGTCTCTGTGACTTCAGGGCTGAGCATCTCGGAGGTCAGGATCGGATTGTCAGCGCTCTTTGCAAAAGTAACGCCGCCGTCCGTGGAGATCGCGATACACTGCCTCTGGCGCTCGGGCTGTGCCGCCGTATACATGAGCCACAGATTGCCGTCCTTCTCGATGGCGCTTCCGGAGCAGCATCCGCAGATGATCTCATAATCCTTGTCCGGCACGAGCGCGACGGGCTCGTTTTCCCATTTAATAAAATCATTCGTGGTAAAGTGTCCCCAGTGCATGGTTCCCCATTCCGGTTTATAGGGGAAATGCTGATAAAAGAGGTGCGCTTTGCCGTTATAAAAAACTGTACCGTTCGGGTCATTCGACCATCCCTTCGGCACACTTGCATGATACCTCGGACGATAACTCTGCATTCTGATTCTCCTTCCCTGATCGATCCGTTTTCCTCCGGATCACTAATCTGATTGGATCTTTATTATAATACCATGTTTCTATGTGATCTTTTGCTCTGATATAATAAATAATGAATTTTTTAACAATCCAGAGTCAAAATATCGTAAATGGCACGCTGAAGAACTATTTGCGTCCAAAAAAGAGGCTTGCGCCGCGCGTGGTCATCACGCGGCATAAGCCTCTTTCTTCGTTATCGTTCGTTGTAACTATCAGTGTTTCTCGTACAGGAACTTCTCGGGCAGATTGACGCCGAAGTCCTTGGCCAGATGTCTGAACTCGTCGGGCTGGATGGTCTGTCTCTTCTCGTAGGTCATGGAGCGCACTTTGACGAGGATCTCTGCGGATTTCTCGACGGTGTGCATGAGGCCGAAGGTGAGGTCAAAATCCTCACCGGAGCAGAACATGCCGTGATGGGCCCAGATTGCTACGTCGTATTTCTTCATGAGCTCGGAAGTTGCAACGGCAATGTCGCGTCCGCCGGGTACCATCCACGGCACAACACCGATGCCGGAAGGGAACACGACAGGGCACTCGGTAGCCATCTCCCACAGCTCGCGTGTGAACGCTTCGTCCGTCAGAGGAAGAACGAAAGTCAGTGCAATCGTGTTGGCGGGATGTGCGTGATAGATCACGCGATGTGCGCCGTTTGTTGCGATGACCTTCACTTCATGGTTCATCAGGTGGGAAGGAAGCTCGGAAGTGGGACGGCCGCCGTTCACAAGACCCCAGCAGATGCGGTAGTTCTCGCCCTTGTCGTCCAGCTCGATGATGCAGAAGGAATCCTCGGGCTTAATGGTCACGTTGCGGAAATACTTGCCGGAACCGGTCACCAGGAAATATTCGTTGGCGAGCTTGGGAACGATTGTGCCGATCGGGCGCCACTCACCGGGGGTGAGCTCTTCTTTGACCGATTCAATCTCTTCTTTCTTGATACGGTAGGAAAGGTTGCCGCCGTTTCTCTCGTGCCATCCCTGCTGCCAGCCGTCATCGGCCATTCTCATAAAACCTTTTACAAATTCTGCGTCTAAAACCTTCATGATTATATGCTTCCTTTCTCTTATTTAGTGGTGTGTCATGGGGACGTATCCGCTGACACATTTTGTGTGTCAGCGGATACGTCCCCATGACACACCGTGACTCATTTATCTGCAGATAACGTCTACCGGTACGTCGAAGATCTTCGCAACTTTCAAAATAGTGTCAATATGCCTGCCGTTGGCCGCCGCCATGTGGTGGGTCGGGCCTGCCTCGCTCCAGCGGTTGCAGAACTCTCTGGCGCCAATCGAGAAGCGTGTGCGCATGTTGGTGTCACCGAATGTGAAGATCGGTCCCTCTTCGTTGACGCCTTCCGCCACGACGAACTTGAAGTGGCCGTCTCTGTCCTGAGTGATGCCGAGATAAGTGATCTCGCCTGCCGGAGGATAGAACTGAGTCAGGTAGCCGCCGCCGGTCTTTCCGTGGAAGACATCCACGATCTTCATGGTGGGCTTCTTTGCTGTGGAAATCGCCGCGTCACCGGATCCGCTGTGGCCGATGATGCAGATGTCCTCGTTGAAATCAATGGAGTACATCTCGGAGAGCTGGCCGGTTCCGGAGATGGTCTTGAGGATGGACATTGCCATCGCGACCTTGATATCGCCTTCTACCGCGCAGGCGGTGCCCTGCTTGATCAACATGGAGAAGGCCGGGATCAGCATGCTGTCGAGCTTGCCGGCTACGCCCTGGGCAAATCCGTCGTAGTGAGATGCGATCAGGCCCAGTTGCTCGTCCTTGACCCACTGCTCGAAGGCGACCACATATTTGGCCATGTCCCACACCTTTTCGATGGTGCCGCCGCCCTCGATCTCGAAAGTATCAAGGATGTCCTGCGCTTTGGCGCGGATAGCGTCCTCATCCGTGATATTGTCGGCGATGGCCCACATCTTCTCCCAGTCGAACTGCTTGGTGTAGACCCACATCCTGTGGTAGAGGTTGGTCTCGTCGATGTAGAGGTCCATCATGCCGGGATAAGGTCTTCCGATCTGGGCCAGGTTGGTGTCGCGGAATCTCCTGCGGACCTGCGCTGCTCTGCACCACTCGTCGATTTCTTTGGCCACATAGGGATCGCCGCCCTCGACGACACCCGTGATCACTGCGTGGCGCTTTCCGGCGCGCTCAAGGTCTGCGACCATCTCGCCGACCGCGCCGCAGGCGTAGAGCTCGCCCAGCCATGTCGCTGTATCTGTATTGGCGTAATCCGGCGCCTTGAGCTTCTGGACGTTGACCAGAACCACCGGCACGTTCACGTCGCGAACGGCGGGAAGCATGTTGTAAGAAGTCGCATAGGTCAGAAGCTGGCAGATGACCAGGTCGACGTCCGCCGCGCGGAACTTGTCACCCGCTGCCTGGGACAGCTCTTTGGTCGTGCAGATGCCGCCGTCGATGATCTCGACCGTGTCCGGAATAGTCTTCTTAAATGCCTCATACTGGTCCTCGAACTCCGGAACCAGAGACGGGAACTGGGGCAGATAAGCGCCCAGCGCGATGGAGAAAACGCCGATTCTTGCTTTGGTATTTACTAACATTTGGTTACCCTCCTTGGCTAAGTGTTGCTCTATTATCGAATCTCTTTAATATCAAAACTCCTGCGGATAGCATCTCTCGCCGCCTGCAGATCCGCGAACTCTCCCGCCGCGATGAACTGTACGATCAGGTTTCCGATGGCGGTTCCCTCCACCGGGCCCGCAAACACGGGAAGCCCGATCGCCTTGGACGTCATCTCATTGAGGTACATATCCTGGCAGCCGCCGCCCACAATGTTGATGCTGGTGTAGATCTTGCCGGTCAGCTTGCACAGGTTGAGGATCGCCTCTTTGTAGCAGCGGGACAGGCTCAGGTACACGCACTGCATGATCTCTCCCACTGTCTCGGGAACCTGCTGTCCGCTGATCCTGCAGTAATCCTTGATCGCGTCGATCATACTCTCGGGAGCCAGGAACCGGTCATCATTGGCGTCGACCACCGAGTGGAAATCCGAAGCTCCTCTCGCCGCTTCGATCAAGTCCGGGAAACTCCACTGCTTTCCATCTGCGTACTTGCTGGTGCGGCCCGCCACATAGGCGACGCCGTTGAGCTCGCGGCGGATAGACTGGATCATCCACAGTCCCATGATGTTCTTGAGATAGCGGAAGCGGTACCAGGCGCCGCCCTCGTTGGTGAAGTTCTCTTTCCAGGAATCCTCGGTGCAGATGGGCTCTTCGTTCTCCACGCCCAGAAGCGACCACGTGCCGCTGGAGAGATAGACTGCCTTGTCGTCTCTTGCGGGAACCGCCAGGAAAGCGGAGCCCGTGTCGTGGGTCGCGGGAAGGATCACTGTCGCGTCAAATCCGACTTCCTTCTGAATCTCTTCCGTCAGGTTGCCGACGACCGTGCCCGGCACGGACAGTTCGCCGAAGAGCTTTTTCGGAAGTCCCAGCATATCGATGAGCTCGTAATCCCAGGTCTTGGAAGCCGCGTAGACCAGGTTCGTGCTGGTCGCGTTCGTATATTCCTGCTTCATGACGCCCGTGAGCTTGTAGTCAAAATAGTCTGGAATCATCAGCATCGTCTCAGCCTGTTCGAGCTCCTCCGGATGTTCTTCCTTCAGGGCCATGAGCTGGTAGATCGTGTTGAAGAGCTGCTTCTGGATGCCGGTCCGCGCGTAAAGCTCCTGCGCGGGAATAATTTTGTCCACCAGCTTGTCGGCTTCTTTGGTGCGGCCGTCTCTGTAGGCGACGGCGTCGCCGACCGGATTTCCGTCCTTGTCGATCAGGACGAAGTCGACGGCCCAGGTATCAATGCCGATGGTCTGCGGTATTTTGCCGGCCTCTTTGCAGGCCTTAAGGCCTCCGAGAATGCCGCTCCAGAGATTGTCCATATCCCAGCAGTCGTGGCCGTTCTTATGTACCTGTTTGTTGTCAAAGCGGTACATCTCTTCCAGAACAATTCTGCCGTCCTCGACATGGCCGAGAATGTGGCGGCCGCTGGATGCGCCGATGTCAATCGCAAGATAGTAGTTTGTCATAGTTGAATCCCCTGTAATTCCTATACTGATCATTTACGTTATGTTTATTCTACCGCCGCGGTTGCAGAATTTTTAGGTCGTAATAAAATATAAACAGGGACCTTATTTGCAACTCATGTACGAGGTGCGGCGCGGCGCCGCAAAGTGAGGTGAAAGATGCGACAGGATTTGCTCGAAATGCTTAAGAAGATCACACCTGAGGAACAGGAGCTTCTGGACGGAAGCAACGAAATACAAAAGGAGCGGTACACAAACCGCAGGGACTTTGTCGTGGACAGCCGTTTTCTGTTGGAAAAAGGGCGTCTCATCGAGATCCGCCCACATACCAGATTTGCATATTTTCCCAAACACCGCCATAACTACGTGGAGATGGTCTATATGTGCGCCGGAAAAACCACGCACATCATAAACGGAAACAAAGAACTGACTCTTGAGGAGGGAGATCTGCTCTTTCTCAACCAGAATGTCTACCACGAGATCCTGCCGTCCGGCGAAGACGATATTGCTGTAAATTTCATTATCCTGCCGGAGTTTTTCGATCGGCCCATCTCGATGGTCGAGCGCGAGAACATCATGCGGGACTTTCTGATCTCCACGCTGGCGGGCGACACGGCCATCAACGACTACCTCTATATCCGCACCAAAGGGATCGTCCCTGTCGAGAACCTTCTCGAGAACATGATCTGGACCATCATCGGCCGCCATCCCATGATGGATACGATCAACCAGACCTCTATGGGCCTTCTTCTCATGAACCTGTCAAGATTTGCCGACCAGATCGGCCGGGGCGATCCGCAGCAAGGGGAACAGAACCTCATGTTCTCCGTGCTGGATTATATCGATCACCACTATCAGAGCGGAACACTGGCAGAGATCTCGGAAATATCCCATCTGCCCACCTACCAGGTGAGCCGCATGCTCAAGAAGAGGACCGGAAAGAATTTCAAGGAACTTCTGCAATTACGAAAACTGCAGCAGGCGGCCTACCTGCTGCAGAACACTACACTCTCTGTTGATAAGATCATAGAACATATCGGATACGAAAACAGCAGTTACTTCTACCGCATGTTCCGCGACAAGTATGGGTGCTCGCCTTCCGAGTACAGATCGTCAGGGGGACAAGCACTCTGACTCACATATATTTGCCGAGTTCTCCCCACTTCTCGCGGAAGATTCCCTCGTCCATGACCTTGAGGTCCGGCGCGATAGCGGGAACAAAATCCATCTGATCCAGTACTTCCGTCTGCAGGTCAATGCCGGGAGCAATCTCGATCAGCGTCACCTTGTGGTCGATCAGCTTGAACACCGCGCGCTCCGTCACATAAAGGACTTCCTGGGATTCGGGAGCATACTGTCCGGCGAAAGTGATCTGTCCCACCTTCTTGACGAACTTGTGAAAAGCACCTTCCTTTACTACTGTCATCTTCCCGTCACCTGTACGGACCTCGGCTTTACCGGTCAATGTTCCTGCAAAGATGACTTTGGGAGTCTTGGCCGTGATATCGATAAATCCACCGGGTCCGATCCTGCGCTTGCCCATTCGGCTCACATTGTTGTTTCCGTCCTCATCTACCTCGCCGATTCCCAGGCAGGTGGCGTCAAGTCCGCCGCCATCGATCAGATCGAACATCTCGTGGGGTGTGATAATGCTCTCCGGATTATAAGCGCTTCCAAAATTGGGCAGCGCCGAAGGAACGCCTCCGATCATGCCGCTCTCTGTGCTCATCGTCACATATTCGATCAGACCTTCTTCCGCGATGACCTTGGCCACGTCCGCGGGAACACCGACTCCGAGATTGATCAGGCTCCCCTTTTTGAGCTCCATCGCGCAGCGTCTGCAGATTACTTTTCTTTCGTCCATAGGAAGCGGCTCGATCGCATTAAGAGGCTTTCTGATCTGGCCGGAGAAGGAAGGCTCCCAGTAAACACCTTCGGACTGCCAGCAGGACATAGGGTCCTTGGCCTGGACCACATAGTCTACGAGAACACCTGGGATTTTGACTTCTTTGGGGTCGAGCGTCTCTTTTTTGGCAAGGTATTCCACCTGTACGATCACGATGCCGCCGCTGTTCTTTGTGGCCGCCGCGATGGCGGGCCCTTCGTTGACGACGCTCTCGTGCCGGAAGGAAATATTGCCGTTCTCATCCGCGATTGTGCCGCGAAGAAGCGCTACGTCACACTTGAAGGAGGGATAGAAAAGGTATTCCTCTCCGCCGAACTCGATGAGCTTAACGATCTCATCCTTCGCGGCTTCGTTCATTCTGCCGCCCTCTACTCTGGGATCCACAAAGGTACCCAGCCCGGTCTTGGTGATCAGGCCCGGGCGCCCGGCCGCAATCTCTCTCCAGAGATTGATGGTGACGCCCTGGGGAATGCAGTAGCTCTCCAGCTCGTTTTGTGCAGCCAGCGCATTGAGTGTGAAGGAGCTTCCGACATGGGCGCTGGTCCACTTCCTGATAAGCCCCGGACCCGCTTCACCGAATCTCGTTGATCCACGCGCGCCGTGTTCCGTATCCGGCACCTCTCTTTTATTTCTGTCCCATCCGATGAAATTCTGTCCGACAGCCCAGTCACCCATCGCGCTGTCCTGCTTGAGGTGGAGATCCCTGGGATGCCCGGTCTCTTTGAATCTGTCGCGCACTGCGCAGCCAAGTTCTTCCGCCCATCCGGACAGGCCCATTCCCGAGATTGCAACTGTTGCGCCGTCAGGTATCAGGTCAGCGGCTTCTCTCGCCGTAATAAATTTTGCCATATAAGCTCCTTTCTTATTACTTTAAGACCTTAGGTTTTACTTCATTATAGGAGGCGGATTGCCGCCGATATATTCGGATTTTGCCTTATTTATTCCTATTTTATTGCACGAAAGGGGGTGTCGCATTTGTAATGCGACACCCCCATTTCTTGCGGACCCCTTATGATTTTCATTCTCTGAACTCCGCCGGTTTATAGAAGTCTCTGTAGGCGCGCGGCGTCATATTAGTATACTTCTTGAATATCTTGCCAAAATAGCTCTGATTGGGAAAGTTTACATATTGCGCGATCTCCGTGAGCCCCATATCCGAGTAGCGCAGCAGGTTGGCCGCTCTCTTCACGCGCTCTTCGTTGATGAAGTCCTGAAGGCACTGCCCCGTCTCTCTCTTAAACAGGCGCGACAGGTAGGTCGGACTGATCCCCAGCGCTTCCGCGACTTCCTCCAGATAGATTTTCTCCCTGTAGTGCTTGCGCACATAGTCACGGCTCTGCTCGATATAGCCAGAGACTCTTGGCTTTCTGAGCTTCTCCGCCACCCTGTCGGTCATGTCCTCGATCGCACTGTTGCGGAACTGCAGAAGGTGCGTCTCCGTCTGCGCCGCATCACATTTGCGGATATAATAGCCGCTGATCCGGTACGCGGTCTCCGGCGTGAGGCCCCCCTCAATGGCCGCCCTCGCGCATAGCGCAATGCCTATAATACTCAAATTCCTCCGGTGGCGGATTCCCTCATCGGAGAGTCTCCCGCTGTCTGCATCCATGCGCTCCGCCAGCCGGATCGCATCCTGCGTCCTTCCCTCCCGGATCGCCTGCATTAGGGCCTGTTCCTCGCGGTAACTGTGGCGGAACGCGTCACCGTCATTTTCTTCCTCCTCGCGCAGCAGGAATATAGTCTGTTCTTTCTTTTCTCCCTGCGCGCCGTCGGCGATCAGACGATTTAAGCGGAGCAGTTCCTCGTTTTCCACCGGCGCGTTCTCGAGGATTGAATTCACAAGCAGCACCATGTTGCGCATTTCGGGGAGCGTAAAGGAGGGAAGCTCCGGAAGGTCCTCCGAGTCAACGCCAAAATTATGATACATCTGGCGAAGCGCCACCCGCCTCAGTTTCTCATGGCAAATGGGTCCCATGTACAGGATCCCGTCTCCCGCATGCAGCGCGGCAAAATAGCACTTATAGCCGCCGTCCCATATAAAAGGCGCAGTCTGCGCGTTGATCCCGGCGCGCAGAACGCTCCGCAGCACCTCCGACTGCATCAGAGGACTCTCGGCCACCATGTCAAAAAAGGGCGTCAGCAGCCTGTCCGGCGCCTCGTACACCAGGTCGACCTTGATCACTTTTCCCAGAAGCTGAATCTGATTCTCACGCATAGTCAAATTCTCCGCTCTCTACTATCTTTTCTCTGACTTCGTCCGCGCAGGCGATCTTCACGCGGATTTTTCCGTCCTCCGCTTTCACCCAGGAGACCTCCAGATCCCCGGCAGGTGTGTGCACCTTGCCGGATGCGCTGCGCATATATCCGGCCGCCGGCCTGACACTGATCCTTGAATAACCCGGAGCGGCAGGCCGCACTCCCAGCACCACGGAAGGCAGTTCATACAGTGCCAGCGCGCCCCATGCGTGACACTCGCTGCGCGCATAGAATTCCGCTTCCACGCAAGTCGTGCAATGATTTCCTACCATCTGTCTCCACACATTCCAATATCGGTCCGTGTACTCATAGAGTCCCGTCTGCTCCAGGGCCCTGAACAGGTAATAGCGCATCGCCACAGAGCACCCGGCAAATCCCTCTTGTGTGATACTGCGAAGAAGGCACTTTCGCCCCTCTTCGAGGCCAAGCGTCCCGGTCAAAATACCGAACACCTGGCAGTGCTGGCTTCGCTGCGCCGCGGCCGGCCCGTCTGTCAGGAATCCCTCCTCATCCGTGCAAGCCTTGCGAACCGCGCTCTGCACCTGCCGCGCAAGTCTGCGGTCGCGCTCCGCCTGCTCTTTTTCCCCGGCGTATTCCTCGAGCTGCGCCGCTTTCTGCAGTCCCATAATATACAGAAGGCTCTCCATTGTAATCGGCCCGTTCAGTCCCGCCGGCGGCATGCCCGTCGTGTCCATCCATTCCTGCGCCCAGTCGATAAAGGACCACAGCTCTCCCTCTCCGTTGACGCCGCCCGTCTTCTTCACCAGACCGGCCAGGGCGCCTTCCCTGATCGTATTCCGGTCAAAATACTGCAAGATCCTCCGGATCACGGGCAGCGCCTCCCGCACTACCTCCCGATCTCCGAAATACATCATATGATCGTGCACCATCAGGATATAGTAGATGGAAAATCCGGGGATCACGTTGACGCATTTGTTGGGATAACTGCAGTTGAGAAGTCCGTCCGGTCTCTGCGCCCTGGCAAATTCCCGGATCGATTTGCGGGCCAGCCGGTCGTCCCCGGAGACCGCATAGGTGTAAAGGATCTCCAGTCTTGTGTCCTCCACATACTGCAGCTGCTCATAATAGGGGCAGTCCACATAGGTCTCATGCATGCAGCGGCGGAGGGTCCGCAGGCTGATGTCCCAGACAGGTGCCAATGTCTCATCGGACGTGGTGACTTCTGTTCTCACATCCAGCGGGTAGCCGGTCTCCAGGTATGTGAAAGAATCCGGTATGAGTGCTTCCTCTTGTGTCTCAACAGTCACCTCTATAAAGCGGAACGTCCGGAACCAGAAAGGTTCCAGGCAGGTTGTCGCATCCGCGCCGACGGTGAACTGATCACAGTATCCCTCCAGATGCCCGTTCACGCTGTCGGTCCTGTCCGCTTTGCCGTTTTCCGACTCATAGCATTCGCTGTAAAGAAGCATGATCCGGGCACCTTTTCCTCCTGAAACACGCAGTTTGGGAAAAGCGCACATCTCTTCGCCGGCATCGAGGACAAATGTCTCTTTGCTGTGAGGCTCCACGCGGCTGACCGGCAGGGAAAAGGAGTGCTCCTTGAGCAGCATCGGCGGAATGGGTCTTTCCGCGAGGTTCTCCGGGCGCAGATAGACGGGCATCTCCTCTTCTTGCCGCACAATCACCGGCTGCAGAACCCGCTCTTTTCCCGCCTCCCGGTGCAGTTCATGAAACTGCAGAGGCGCAAATCGCTCCTCTTCTCTGATAAAGGAAACCGATCTGTCCACATAGCTCTTCCAGCCCTGTACAACCCTTTCACCGTTTTCGCCGTTCTCCGAAAGGAACTCTAAGCCTTCTACATAGAGTCCGGGCGTATCCGAGCTGAACATACTGTGGTTTCCCACATTGGGGTCCTCCGGGTAATGAAGCACCGCAACGGCCGCCGAATGCACGCCGACCGCCTGAAAACTGCCGGGATTAACGGTGTCCAGATAGTGAACCTCGTGATCCCCTTTGGCGGGGCCATACTGCACCGGCTCTCCGTCTATATATAATTTGTAGCGGCAGTCCGCCGTGATCCTGATTCCATCCGTTCCCGCGGCCTTTCCGCTCTTCCCTTCTATTTCTGTATAAAACCAGACAAGCCTCGGGCTCCTGCTGTCCTCCTGCGTCCAATCCGCTGTCCAGATCCATTTTCCGTTTCTTTTTTTATTTATTGCGGTCATTTCAGCCTCCATGTGGCAATCTTCTGCTTTATTAAGATTAGTATAACAGACCAGCGCCGAAATAATACTCTTATTTTGCACAAAATATTCTTATATTGCAATCAAGGAA